>Ga0172382_10013611_pt1 | contig 10459 bp, 11 predicted proteins | sample Leawel138RmetaG_FD_122245 | JGI IMG/M metagenome (GOLD analysis project Ga0172382, IMG submission 122245) | Leachate microbial communities from a municipal landfill in Southern Ontario, Canada - Leachate well 138R metaG | ecosystem: Engineered > Solid waste > Landfill > Unclassified | place...
CGCGGGCATAGTACATGTACAGGGTGCCGGCCTCCATGAACAGCGCGCGGCGCGACTGGGTCAGGCCCAGCGAGGCGTGGCTGCCCTTCTCCTCGCGCAGGTAGGCCTCGGTCTCGATGATGCGCGCCGACAGCCACTGGCCCTGGTGGTAATGACGTATGACCTTGCCCAGCAGGCGAACCGCCAGCTCGCGGCTGTCACGTTGGAAAAACCCCCGTGATAGAGGGTTTGGAGCTTGATGGAAAGAATTAGTCGCAGACATAACAGCGATGATAGCAGGTTCGCCCTGTCCAGCCTCTGGAGGGACCGGTATAATGCGGCCTTTGTTGTGGCTGCAGGTTGGTGAACGAGATGAGTGCTGATCAGGTAGTGGATTACATGACCGGGCTGGGCCGTCAGGCACGCGCGGCGTCGCGCGTCATTGCGCGGGCCTCCACGGCGGTCAAGAACAAGGCGCTGCTGGCTACCGCCGAGGCCATCGAAGCGGCGGCGCAGAGTCTGGTCGCGGCCAATGCGCTGGATCTGCAGGCCGGGCGTGATAACGGCCTGGACGAGGCCATGCTGGATCGTCTGGCGCTGACGCCGGCCGGTCTGCAGGGCATGATCGAAGGGTTGCGTCAGGTCGCGGCATTGCCCGATCCGATCGGCGCCATCCGTGACATGAAATACCTGCCCTCGGGCATCCAGGTTGGCCGCATGCGCGTGCCGCTGGGCGTCATCGGTATTATCTACGAATCGCGGCCGAACGTGACCGTCGAGGCGGCGAGCCTGTGCCTGAAGTCCGGCAATGCCTGCATCCTGCGTGGTGGCTCGGAATCCATTCATTCCAACCGGGCGATCGCCGAGTGCATCCGCCAGGGGCTGGATGCCGCCGGCTTGCCGCAGGAAGTGGTACAGGTGGTGGAAACCACCGACCGCGCTGCGGTGGGCGCGCTGATCAGCATGCCGGAATACGTCGATGTGATCGTGCCACGCGGTGGCAAGGGCTTGATCGAGCGCATCAGCCGCGACGCCCGAGTGCCGGTGATCAAGCATCTGGATGGCATCTGCCACGTCTATGTGGACGACCGTGCCGATCTGGACAAGGCCGAGGCCATCGCGCTGAATGCCAAGACCCATCGCTATGGCGTGTGCAACGCCATGGAAACGCTGCTGGTGCATCAGGCGATCGCTGCCGAGTTCCTGCCGCGCATGGCGGCGCTGTATGCCGACAAGGGCGTGGAGCTGCGTGGTTGCGAGCGCACCTGCGCGATCCTGCCGCAGGCAGTGGCGGCGACCGAGGAGGACTGGTCCACCGAGTACCTGGCGCCGATCCTGTCGATCCGTGTGGTTGCGGACATGGATGAGGCGATGGAGCATATCAATCGCTACAGTTCGCAGCATACCGAGTCGGTCGTCACCGAGGATTTCACCCGGGCACGGCGCTTCCTGGCCGAGGTGGATTCCAGTTCGGTGATGGTCAACGCCTCGACCCGTTTCGCCGATGGCTTCGAATACGGCCTGGGTGCCGAGATCGGCATTTCCACCGACAAGTTGCATGCCCGTGGTCCGGTTGGCCTTGAAGGGCTGACCAGCGAGAAGTACGTTGTCTATGGCGATGGGCATATTCGTCAGTGACATTACGCGTCGGGCTGCTGGGCGGGACGTTTGATCCGATTCACTTCGGACACCTGCGCAGCGCCGTTGAGGTTCGTGAATACCTGGCGCTGGATGAGCTGCGGCTGATCCCCAACGCCACGCCGCCGCACCGGGACAGTCCCGGTGCGACCGCCGAGCAGCGCCTGGAGATGGTCTGCCTGGCTACCGCGTCGGATGACCAGTTGCTGGTCGATGACTGCGAACTGCGTCGGGAGCGGCCGTCATATACGGTCGAGACGCTGGAAGCATTGCGCGCCGAACTGGGCGCCGAGGCCATGCTGTTTCTCGTCGTCGGCTGGGATGCCTTTTGTGGGCTGCCCAGCTGGCATCGCTGGGAGTCGCTGCTGGAGCTGGCGAGCCTGGTGGTATTGCAGCGTCCGGAGCAGGATCAGGAATTACCCGAGGTACTCAAGGATCTGTTGGCGGCGCGCAGTGTTGGTGATGCTTCCGCGCTGACCGCTACCCATGGCGAGATTCTATGCCTGGCGCAGACGCCCCTGGCGATCTCCGCTACCCATATTCGCTCACTGATTTCGGCAGGGCGCTCGCCGCGCTTTCTATTGCCCGATTCGGTGCTTGGCTATATTGAAACCAAAGGGCTATACCGGCCCTGATTTGAGGAACTGAACACCATTATGCAGATTGATGATCTGATCAAGACCGTGGAAGACGCGCTGGAAGAGCTCAAGGCCAAGGATGTGGTACGCATTGACGTGCGTGAGCTGACCGGCGTTACCGATTACATGGTTATCGCCAGCGGCGGCTCCAACCGCCAGGTCAGCGCGCTGGCCGACAACGTCATCGAAAAGGCCAAGGCCGCCGGGTGCCGCCCGCTGGGCGTCGAGGGCAAGGATTCCGGTGAATGGGTGCTGGTGGACCTGGGCGACATCGTGGTGCACGTCATGCAGCCGGCCACGCGCCAGTTCTACGACCTGGAGCGCCTCTGGCAGAGCGCCGAATCGCGTCGCGCGCAGCAGCAACCGACAGCGGAGTAGGCGTTCTTGCGTATTCGCCTGATCAGCGTGGCCTCGCGTATGCCGCGCTGGGTAGAGCAGGGCTATCAGGAGTACGCCAAGCGCATGCCGGCCGAGCTGCCGCTGGAGCTGGTGGAGATTCCGCTGGCCACCCGCGGCAAGAACGCCGACGTGCCGCGGTTGATGCGTCGCGAAGGCGAGCAGATGCTGGCCGCCACGCAGCCCGGGGAACGCATCGTGACCCTGGAGGTCGAAGGGCGGCCATGGTCGACCGAGGCGCTGGCCGAGCAGCTGGAAAGCTGGCGGCTGGATGCGCGCACGGTGAACCTGATGGTGGGCGGCCCGGAAGGGCTGGCCAGCGAGGTGGCTGCGCGCAGTGACCAGCGCTGGTCGCTGTCGCCACTGACGCTGCCCCATCCCTTGGTACGTATCCTGCTCGCCGAGCAGCTGTATCGCGCCTGGACCATTCTGAACCGCCACCCCTACCACAAGTGATACATGGCCAAGCCGATTCGCATCAAGGACCATCTCAACGACGCAGGCATCGTACAGCGCAGGATCATCTTCGCCGTGGTGTTCATCGTGTTGTTGACTTCCGGTCTGTTGGCGCGCATGTACTGGTTGCAGGTGGTGCAATACGAGCATCATTCCACGCTGTCGGAAAACAATCGGGTGCATGTGCAACCGATTCCGCCTGCGCGTGGCCGTATCTACGACCGCAATGGCATCGTCCTGGCCGAGAACCGCCCCAGCTTCAGTCTCAGCATCACCCGTGAGCGTTCCCCGGACCTGGATGCCACCATCGATCTGGTGAAGGCCCTGCTGCAGTTGAGCGACGAGGATATCGAGCAGCTGCGTCGCCGCCTGACCCAGGCCCGCCGGCCATTCGAGGCGGTACCGGTGATGTTCGGCCTGACCGAGGACCAGATCGCACGCATCGCCGTCAATCAGTTCCGCCTGCCGGGAGTCGAGGTGCAGGCCAGTTTCGTGCGTCATTACCCGCTGGCCGAGCATTTCGCCCACGCAGTGGGTTATGTCGGGCGCATCAACGAACGGGAAATGGAACGCATCGACCCGGTTGCCTATGCCGGCACGCACTATATCGGCAAGACCGGTGTGGAGCGCTTCTATGAAGACCAGTTGCACGGCACGGTGGGCTACGAAGAGGTGGAAACCAATGCCCGTGGCCGGGTTCTGCGGGTGCTCAAGCGTACCGAGCCGGAGTCTGGCAAGGACCTGACCCTGCACCTGGACAGTCGGCTGCAGGCGGTGGCGGAGCAGGCACTGGGTAACCGCCGTGGTGCGGTGGTGGCGATCGAACCGAAAACCGGCGGGGTGCTGGCCTTCGTCAGTCAGCCGGGGTTCAATCCGAACCTGTTCGTCACCGGCATCAGTCATGCCAATTATGGTGCGCTGCGCGATTCGCTCGATCAGCCCCTGTTCAACCGTGTATTGCGTGGGCTGTATCCGCCTGGCTCGACCGTCAAGCAGATCGTCGCTCTGGCGGGCCTGGACTACGGTGTTACCACGCGCACCGCCCGGGTATATGATCCAGGTTTCTACCAATTGCCCAACAATACCCACAAATACCGCAACTGGAACCGCTACGGCGACGGTTGGGTGGATATGGACCTGGCCATGGCACGTTCCAATGACACCTACTTCTATGATCTGGCCCACAAGCTGGGCATCGACCGGTTGCATGAATTCATGAGCCAATTCGGCCTGGGCCAACGGGTCTCGCTGGACATGTTCGAGGAAACCGCCGGCCTGATGCCCTCGCGGGACTGGAAGCGCGCCTCGCGCCGCCAGCCCTGGTATCCCGGTGAGACGCTGATCACCGGTATCGGCCAGGGCTATATGCTGACCACGCCCCTGCAACTGGCCCATTCCACCGCGCTGATAGCCAACCGCGGGGTATGGAAGCGTCCGCGCATGCTGTTGCATGCCGAAGGGGTGGGGCCTGATGAAAGCGACACGCCGCCGGATGTGCTGCTGAAGAACCCCAGCGACTGGGACTTCATCATCAAGACCATGGAGGGCGTCATGCATGGGGAGCGCGGCACCTCCCGTGCGGCCGCTGCCGGCGCGTCCTATCGCATGGCCGGCAAGACCGGTACCGCGCAGGTGGTGGCCATCGCCCAGGGGGCGCGCTATGACTCCGAAGCCCTGAAGGAACGGCATCGTGATCACGCCTTGTTCGTCGGTTTCGCTCCGGTGGACGATCCACAGATCGCGGTGGCAGTGATGGTCGAGAATGGTGAGTCCGGGGGACGGGTGGCGGCGCCAGTGGCGCGGACGCTGTTCGATGCCTGGCTGCTGCCGGACCCCGAGCCGGAAACCTTCGCCGTGGAGGGTGAGCCATGAAGCCGTTGACCGGCATATCCGCACCCGATCCACGGGGGATGCGCCGCGAGCCGTTGTGGATGCGTCTGCACCTGGACCCCTGGCTGCTGTTGCTGATCCTGGTGCTGGCCGGTGCTGCCAGCTTCGTACTCTATTCCGCCAGCAGCAAGAGCATGGCGATGGTCTACCGCCAGGGTGCGCATTACGCCGTCGGCCTGGCGGCGATGATGTTCGTCGCCCAGTTCCAGCCGCGCTTCATGGAGCGCTGGTTGCCGCCGGCCTACCTGGTGTCGGTGCTGTTGCTGCTGGCGGTGCTGCTGGTGGGCACCGAGGCCAAGGGTGCCCAGCGCTGGATCAGGATCCCCGGTGTGCTCACCTTCCAGCCCTCGGAAATCATGAAGCTGGTGATGCCGATGAGCGTCGCCTGGTACCTGGGGCGCCGGGAGATGCCGCCACGCTTCAAGCATGTGTGCATCTGCCTGCTGATCATCTTCATACCGGTGGTGCTGATCCTCAAGCAGCCGGATCTGGGCACCACGCTGCTGATCGCCGCGTCGGGTATCTTCGGTCTGTTGCTGGCGGGGTTGCGCTGGCGCTATGTACTCGGCGCGCTGCTGGCGCTGGTGCCGGGAGCGGTGGGCATGTGGTTCTTCGTCATGCACGGCTACCAGAAACAGCGCGTACTGACCTTTCTCAACCCCGAGAGCGATCCGCTGGGGGCGGGCTGGAACATCATCCAGTCCAAGGCGGCGATCGGTTCCGGCGGGGTCTTCGGCAAGGGCTGGCTGCAGGGCACCCAGTCGCATCTGGACTTCCTGCCGGAAGGGCATACCGACTTCATCATCGCGGTGCTGGCAGAGGAGTTCGGGCTGGTCGGCGTGGCGCTGCTGTTGCTGGTCTACCTGTTGATCATCGCCCGCGGGCTGTACATCACCCACCAGGCCCAGGAAAGTTTCAGCAAGTTGCTGGCGGGCAGCATTACGCTGACGTTTTTTGTCTACGTTTTCGTTAATATCGGCATGGTCAGTGGCCTGCTGCCGGTGGTCGGCGTACCTTTACCGATGATCAGCTACGGCGGCACCTCATTGACCACGCTGCTGGTAGGTTTCGGCATCCTGATGTCCATCCATACGCACCGCAAGTGGATGAGCCATGGATGAGATTGCATTTCGGGAGAATCAGGGTTGCTCATGATTGATCAAGTTTCAGGCTGGTTGCGCAGCAATGCGCTGATTGCTCTGCTGGCTACCGGCGTCAGCCCGGTGCTGATGGCTGGCCCCTATACTGCCGAACATCCGGCGGTGGAGCCCTTCGTCGAGGAGATGCGTACCGAGTACGGCTTCAACCCGCAGCTTGTGCGCCAATTGTTGGAGCAGGCCGAACGCAAGGAGTCGATCCTGGAGGCGATCTCGCGGCCCGCCGAGCGGGTGCGGCCGTGGCATGAGTACCGCCAGATCTTCATCACCGACAAGCGCATAGCCGACGGGGTGGCGTTCTGGGACAAGCATGCCGAGGCGCTGGCCCGGGCCGAGGAAGTCTACGGTGTCGAGCCGGAGGTGATCCTGGCGATCATCGGCGTGGAAACCTTCTATGGTGGCAACAAGGGCAGCCATCGGGTGATCGACGCGCTCACCACCCTGGGCTTCGATTATCCGCCACGGGCGGACTTCTTCCGCCGCCAGCTCAAGTCCTATCTGGTGCTGACCCGCGAACAGCAGGTCGATCCGCTGGAGCTGACTGGCTCCTATGCCGGGGCAATGGGCTTTCCGCAATTCATTCCCAGCAGCTATCAGGCCTATGCGGTGGATTTCGATGACGATGGCGTGCGCGATATCTGGAACAATCCGGTGGATGCCATCGGCAGCGTGGCCAATTATTTTGCCGAACACAAATGGCAGCACGGTGAGACCGTCGCGGTGCCAGCCAAGGTATCCGGCGATCAGTACAGTCAGGGCTTTACCCTGGATCGTGGGCTGGAAGCCAAGATCAGCGTCGGCGAGTTGAAAAAGCTCGGCTGGACGCCGGAAACGGAGCTGGATGATGCCACCGAGGTGATGGCCTTCGAGTTCGATGCCGGGGAACATAAGGAGTACTGGCTGGGTCTGAACAACCTGCATGTCATTACCCGGTACAATCGGAGCGTCATGTACGCTATGGTCGTGCATCAGTTGGCCGACCTGATAAGGGAAGCGAGGGGCGAATGAACAAACCACTGCGTCGTGGTCCGGGTGTCGCTGTCATCATCATGCTGATGACCTTGCTGGCGGCCTGCTCATCGTCGTCGGTCAAACAGGGCGAGACCGGCAGCGCGGCGAGCAAGCCGCGCCCGAGTCAGGATGGCGCACCGGACTACTTCATGGATGTGTCGCAGATCCCGGATGCGGTGCCCACCCCGCACACTGGTGTCTACAAGGCCAGTCCGTACCGGGTACTGGGACGCAACTACAACCCCATGCAGGATGGCCGCAATTACCGGGAAACCGGCCTGGCATCCTGGTATGGCACCAAATTCCACGGTCAGCTGACCGCCAATGGCGAGCCCTATGATCTGTATGGCATGACCGCTGCGCACAAGACCCTGCCGTTGCCGACCTATGTCAGGGTCACCAACGTGGACAACCAGCGCAGCATCATCGTACGGGTCAATGACCGCGGGCCGTTCCACTCCGATCGCATCATCGACCTGTCCTATGCCGCGGCCGTCAAGCTGGGCTTTGCGGACAAAGGCACGGCGCGGGTCAAGGTCGAAGGCATCGACCCGGTGGTCTGGCAGCAGCAAAACAATCCAGGCTACCTGGTGCGTGCGCAACCGCAGGCGCAGCCAGCGGCCGCGCCTGCCAAACCGGCCGCTCCAGTGGCTGGAGGCCTCTACCTGCAGGTCGGGGCGTTCTCCTCCGGCCAGGCCGCCGAGCAACTGCGCGCGCAACTGCAGGGCCTGGTCCAGGCGCCGGTATTCGTCAGTCCGGTGCAGGTCAATGCACGCACCTTGCATCGGGTCCGACTGGGCCCGGTGGATAACCATGATCAGGCGAAGGAGCTGATGGAAACCCTGCGTCTGGCCAATCTCGGTACGCCGACGCTGGTAAGCACCAATTAAGTCCTTGCGTATACACACATAAGACAGTGAGCACCATGTTCAAGAAGATTATTCATACCCTGTTGATTTCCAGCGCCGTGCTGCTGACGCCGGCTGCGCTGGCCCAGACACCACAGCCGCAGCCGCAAGCACAGGCCAGTGCTCCGCTGATGCCACCGCCACCGACGGTGGCGGCTTCGAGCTATCTGTTGATCGATGCCAACAGCGGCAAGGTGCTGGTCGAGCACAACTCCGACGAGCCGCTGCCACCGGCCAGCCTGACCAAGATGATGACCAGCTACATTGCCAGCATGGAGATCCTGCGCGGGCAACTGAAAGAGGAAGACGAGGTGCTGGTCAGCGAGAAGGCCTGGCGCATGGGTGGCTCGAAGATGTTCATCGAGGTGGGCAACCGGGTGCCGCTGATCGACCTGTTGCGGGGCGTTATCATCCAGTCGGGCAATGACGCCAGTGTGGCCGTGGCCGAGCATATCGCCGGCAGCGAGGAGTCCTTCGCCGATCTGATGAACAGCCATGCCAAGCGCCTGGGCATGCACAATACGCATTTCGAGAACTCTACCGGCCTGCCGGCGGAAGGGCATGTGTCCAGCGCCCGCGACATGGCCATCATGGCCAAGGCGATCATCAACGACGACCCGGACCACTACACCCTGTACAAGGAAAAGGAGTTTGTCTGGAATGGCATCCGCCAGCCCAACCGCAACCTCATGCTGTGGCGCGACAAATCGGTTGACGGCCTCAAGACCGGTCACACTGATGAAGCCGGCTACTGTCTGGTGGCCTCGGCCGAGCGCGAGGGTATGCGGCTGATCTCCGTGGTCATGGGGACCAATAGCGAGCAGGCCCGCGCCGCGGAAACCCAGAAGCTGTTGACCTGGGGCTTCCGTTTCTTCGAAACCAAGAGCTTCTACCAGCCGGGGCAGGTGGTATCCAGCGCACGGGTCTGGTCCGGTCAGGCCAATTCCGTCGAAGCCGGTCTGGCCGATGGCCTGGTGCTGACCCTGCCCAAGGGGCAGGCCGACAAACTCGAGGCTGCGGTCACCCTGAATCCGGTGATCAAGGCGCCATTGGCTGCAGGCGATGTGGTAGGTCAGGTCGAGGTCAAGCTGGACGATGAGGTCGTGCACACCGCCGATCTGGTGGCGCTGGCTGATGTCGAGCAGGCGGGGCTGTTCGGACGTCTGTGGGACAGCATCCGGTTGTTCTTCTACGGTCTGTTCAATTGAAGTGAGGCAGCCATGAGCGACAAGACCCCTGAGACACCGAAGATCGAGTTTCCCTGCCAGTACCCGATCAAGGTCATCTGTACTGCTGGTGACGGCGTCATCGAGCAGGTTCTGGCTGTGGTCAGGCAGCATGATGCGGAGCTGGATGCTGCCACGTTGGTGGTGCAGGACAGCAAGAACGGCCGCTTCCAGTCGCTGCGCCTGGTGATGACCGCCACCGGGGAGCAGCAGCTGCAGCAGTTGCATACCGACCTCAAGGCCACCGGCCACGTGCACATGGTGCTTTGATGCCGCAGCTGATCGTCAGGGAACTGGGGCTGGTCGAGTACCAGCCCACGTTGGAAGCCATGCGCCGGCTGACTGCCGAGCGTGACGCCGATACTGCCGATGAGATCTGGCTGCTGCAACACCCCTCGGTATTCACCCAGGGCCAGGCCGGCAAGGCCGAGCACCTGCTGGCACCGGGGGATATCCCGGTGATCCAGGTCGAGCGTGGGGGGCAGGTGACCTATCACGGCCCTGGCCAGCTGGTCGGCTACCTGATGCTGGATCTGCGTCGGCTGGGACTGGGAGTGCGGGAGCTGGTCACCGCCATGGAGCGGAGCCTGGTCGAGCTGCTGGCATCCTATGGCGTGGAGGCCGCGCCCAAAGCGGATGCACCCGGGGTGTATGTCGATGGCGCGAAGATAGCCTCGTTGGGCCTGCGGGTGCGCCGGGGCTGTTCATTCCATGGCCTGGCGCTGAATGTCGATATGGACATGCAGCCGTTCCAGCGCATCAACCCCTGCGGTTACAGCGGCCTGCGCATGGTCCAGCTCAGTGAGCTGGTGGCGCAGCCGGTAGATATCAACGAGGTGGCTCAGCGCCTGGAGCAGACGCTGCGGCAGCAGTTGGGGTATCCGCTGGCGTAGAGGTATTCCCCGTGCTCCCTGGCCCCCAGGAAGGTTGATCGCGACCCGGTCGAGGTCCATCTCGACCAGCGCGGCTGCATGAAACACCGCAGGCCGGGATGGAACCCGGCCATCCATAGCGCAGCGTAGCCTGGAAGGTCGAGGTCCATCTCGACCAGCGCGGCCGCATGAAACACCGCAGGCCGGGATGGAACCCGGCCATCCATAGCGCAGCGTAGCCTGGAAGGTCGAGTTCCATCTCGACCAGCGCGGCCGCATGAAACACCG
>Ga0172382_10013613_pt1 | contig 10459 bp, 9 predicted proteins | sample Leawel138RmetaG_FD_122245 | JGI IMG/M metagenome (GOLD analysis project Ga0172382, IMG submission 122245) | Leachate microbial communities from a municipal landfill in Southern Ontario, Canada - Leachate well 138R metaG | ecosystem: Engineered > Solid waste > Landfill > Unclassified | place...
AAGCAGGCCGGCGTTGCAATCACCACAGCTTTTCCAGGAACCTGATATTCTGACTTCGACAAATCAAAGCCCGGACTTTTCCCTCAGGGGAGAAGGCAAGATCATCGCGGAAGAAAAAAATATTCAGGATCCGGATCGGGATAAAACCAGCGACGATATATCGGGAAAAGATCCCGACCAGCCTGCTTTGGATCGTAAAGATGGCAACGATCAGTTATTCGCTTCGGTTACCCCGAAGCCTGCCCGCAATCAATCAAAATGGCAAACAAATCTTTCCATGTCGAATCTCCCTTCAGGCTCATCTGAAACCTATTCGGGATACGGTACATTTGCGCAGGCTGAGACTGTAGAGGAACAGTATCATTTTCTGTCCAATTATACGAGGGAGCAAGTTTATACGAATGTAAAACATCATCAACCCATCACATTCGGACTTACCTTGCGATACAATTTCAACGAAAGATGGAGCGTGTCGAGTGGGTTGACCTATTCACTGCTCTCCTCGGAATTATATTCCGGAAAGGGCAATTATTACTACGATGATCGTCAGACGCTGCATTACATCGGCATACCTGCAAACATCGCTTACACATTCTGGCAAAATGATAAAATATCGACCTATATCTCCACGGGCGGTCTAGTGGAAAAGAATGTGGCCGGCAGGTTGACTTCAAACTACTACCTCGACAACCAGCTGGAAATAAGTACAAAGGAGAAAATAAGGTCAAAAGAGTTGCAGTGGTCCGTAAATGCAGCCATGGGATTGGGGTATCAGATCTCAAACAACATCGGGCTCTATGCAGAGCCCGGCATTTCCTATTATTTCAAGAACAGCAGCGAGATAGAGACCATTTACAAGGATAACCCGCTCCATTTTAACCTGCGACTGGGACTGCGTTTCACTTTTAACGACTGATGGCCTTCTCTTGAACCTCCGACGTCTTTGAGGAATAACGCACCATCTTGAAGATGCCGTTCAGCTCCTTGTCGGTTAAATGACGCCATTTCCCCACCGGAAGATCCAGATCGATGTTCATGATGCGATACCTTTCCAGCTTTACCACCTCGTTACCCAGATATTCGCACATGCGTCTGATCTGCCTGTTGAGCCCTTGGGTAAGGATGATTTTGAAGGTAAACTTATCTACCTGTTCCACAAAGCATTTTTTGGTTACCACGCCCAGGACAGGTACTCCGTTGCCCATCTTCTGGATAAAGGTTTTTGTGATCGGATGCTTTACCGTGACAAGATACTCCTTCTCGTGATTGTTTCCTGCGCGTAGAATCTTGTTCACGATATCCCCGTCGCTGGTCAGCAGAATCAAGCCCTGACTATCCTTATCGAGCCTGCCAATGGGAAAGATACGTTCAGGAAATTTGACAAAATCAACAATATTGTTCTTCTCCCTGCGGGTATCGGTCGTGCAGACAATTCCTCTGGGTTTATTCAGTGCGATGTAGGCATGTTTCTTTTTCATGCCTCCGCCTTCCTCCTCAATGCCCCTTTTACCCACGACAAGCTTTCCGTTGAGACGTATCTCATCGTTGTAGGAAACCTTGCTTCCCATCTCCGCCACAACCCCGTTGATGGTCACCCGACGCTGTTCAATAAACTTGTCGGCCTCTCTGCGCGAGCAGTGCCCTATTTCGCTAAAATATTTATTTATACGGACTAAATCCTTATCTTGCATACAGTGAATAAATTACCTCTGAATAAAACCTCAATGCTGCAGGGAGCGTTGAATAATTGCACAAAAATACCTGATTATTATCTCAATATCAACGATAAGATTTTAATTTACGATAAATTACCATACCGGCTAATATTGTCGGAAGGCTGTCGGCGTTATGCCGGTGTTTTTTTTAAAATAACGGGTGAAGAACGATTGGTTCGGAAAGTTCAGTTCATTGGATATTTCCTGTATCGATTTATCGCTGTTCTGTAGTAGAAACTTGATCAGGAGTATTGTTCTTTCGGTTATCCACTCCGTTGGCAGCTTGCCAGAACGCTTTCTAATGATTGAGGAAAAATACTTGGGTGTAAGGCAGGCCTCTGTAGCATAAAATTCCACGGTACGCTGTTCCCTTACATTTTCTGCAAGCGATATCGTGAAATTACGGAATACTTGCTCCTGACGAGACAACCTAATCTTCACTTTTGGCTGATTCACCGCGAATAGGGTGACAATTTCAAGCGACAATAGTGTCATTAGTGTATTTCGTATTTCCTGTGATAATGGCCCGGAAGCCTCTTTATAAAGTCTTTCAACGAAGTAGTATACCTCTTTCGCTTCTTCTAGATACTTATCGCTTAACTGCAGACAGGGCATCTCCCTGATTTTTTCCACGTAATTTTCTACCGGCTGTGACATGGCCAGCTTCTCCAGAAACCCCATTCCGGTGGCAATGAGCGTGATTTGTGCGTCATCCGATATTTCAGTTACCTGAATTACTGAGAAAGGAAGTAAAAGTACAAAGCTTCCCCTGCGTATATCAATTGTCTGCATATCCACGAATATTTTTCCCTCGCCCGCTACACAAACAAAAACCACCACACCCGCATCCAGAATGAAGGGAGCCTCATCCTTCAGCAAATGAAAATTGGTGGAGGTGCTGTCGAGCATCAAATAATCATGATCATTTAATGCTTCCCGTTTAATCTCTCTATTTAGAGGCTGAGTATTTGTTTTCATAACGACTCGAATTTGTTAATAACGTCAAATGTATCATTTTTTCATCATATTCATTATGATTATCGACTTAAAAAGGAAATATTGGACAATTAACAGGTGATTTAGGTAATGAGTAAAAGTTGACTCCATACTACCTTTGTATTTCGAAATAAACAACAGAATTTTAGGATGAAAAAAAGTATGATCATCGCAGCTTGCCTGCTGCTTCTTGCCGGGTGCAAGGATAATCAAAAGGCAAGTAACGGGGTGAGAAGTGTCAAGACCGACACGGTTAAGGTTTATGGCCTGGCAGGTAACAATACCTTCCCTGGCAAGGTAGTAGCAGCATCCGACTTGAATCTCTCCTTTCGGGTGAGCGGACCGATCGAAAAAGTAAATGCCAGAGTGGGTTCTCACGTAAAAAAAGGAGAACTGCTGGCGCAGATCGACTCGCGTGACTACGAACTACAACTGGCGGCCACAGAGGCTGAGTATAAACGAATAAAGGGAGAGACAGACCGGATTGTTGAACTTCATGGGAAAGGATCGGTTACCCCGAATGATTACGACAAGGCGAGGTACGGTTTTCAGCAAATAGCGGCAAAACTTGATGCGCATCGTAACGCGCTTAATGATACTAAATTACTTGCCCCTGTAGACGGTTTTATCCAAAAACGGCTTTTCGAGCCGGGAGAAACAGTTGCTGCCGGTGCCCCGGTGATTTCTATGATTTCCACAGGATCCGCTGAGGTAGAGATAAACATTCCATCGTCTGACTATATCCGACGTAATCAGTTCGCCGATTTTTTCTGTACGTCAAATAGCTACCCGGGTACCACTTTTCCTCTTGAGTTGATCGGCATTACCCCAAAAGCAAATGCGAACCAGCTATACAAGATGCGTTTTCGTATGCGTGAGGGAGCCGATGAACTTCCCGGGCCGGGTATGTCGGTGATGGTGAACATCCGGTTTCATCATGAAGCTACCCGGTTGGTTTCTATCCCGCTTTCCTCGGTATTTCAATTAGACAACCGCTCCGCGGTGTGGATTTACGATCCGGCTACAGAAACTGTGGCTGCACGGCTCATCACCCTGTCTCAAATACTTACCAACGGCACGGCGGTAATCTCGTCCGGCTTGCAGCCCGGGGAGCTGGTAGTAACTGCCGGCATTCATTCGGTGGAAGAAGGACAAAAAGTGAGGCTCATCTCAACTGTAACCGAAACGAATGTGGGAGGTATGCTATGATAGATTTTGGAACATGGGGACTGAATAACCGCAAGCTGGTTTATTTCCTTGTTACCTGCTTGTTGATTGGAGGTATTCTGGCAATCCGCGATATGGGAAAACTGGAAGATCCCGAGATTGTGGTTAAGCAGGCACTGGTGGTGACTACCTACCCGGGTGCCTCTGCCCATCAGGTAGAACTGGAGGTAACTGACCGGCTGGAAAAATCGATCAGGACGATGAAGGATATTGACTTCGTGGAAAGTCGCTCCATGAATGACGTGTCTATGATAACAGTAGGACTTTCCACCATGGTGCCTAACGATGTGGTAGATGATACCTGGACTATACTGCGCCGTAAGGTGACTGATGTGCAAGAACAGCTTCCGGAAGGTGCCTCGGTGCCAATTGTCAAGGATGACTTTGGCGACGTGATGGGGATGTTTTACGCGTTGACCTCCGATGGGTTTACCGACCGTGAGATGGGCGACTATGCTGAGTTGATTAAGCGAGAACTGCTTGCCATCGATGGCGTTTCGCGGATTGATATATATGGACAGTCAGAGGAGTGTGTCTACATAGAGATGTATGAAGATAAGCTGACGAATCTTGGTATATCTCCGGCTGAGGTGCTCACAACGCTAAACGGTCAGAACAAGACTGTATATTCCGGCTATTATGACACCGGCGATATGTCTCTTCGCGTGACGGTAAACGATCGGTATCAAAATGTTGAAGATATTGGGGAACTACTCCTACAGGGACATCAGGGCGATCAGTTTCGGCTTAAAGATATCGCGAAGGTATGGAGCGGCTATGAGCAACCGGTGCGCAACGAGATGAAATACGATAATCAAAAGGCACTGGGAATAGCCATTTCTGCTCATCCTGAGAGCGACATCACACAGGTAGGGAAAAGTGTGGAGAGGCGGCTTGAAGAGTTGACGTGTAGCCGGTTGCCCGCGGGTATAGAGCTGCATAAGATTTTTTTTCAGCCAGACAGGGTGGGTGATGCACTTAACTCTTTTATGATCAACCTGATTGAATCGGTGTTGATCGTCGTGTTGCTTCTCATTGTTTTCATGGGGTTCCGAAGCGGAATAATTATAGGTCTTAACCTGGTGATCATTGTCCTGGGTTCGCTACTTATTCTCAACCTTACAAACGGTACCCTGCAACGGGTCTCTCTCGGTGCCTTCATCCTCGCGATGGGAATGCTGGTTGATAATGCGATTGTGATTCTCGACGGTATCCTTGTTGATAAGCAGCGGGGAATGTCCAGGAAGGAAGTGCTGACCAGTATCGGCAAGAAAACCGCCATGCCGCTGCTTGGAGCTACACTAATAGCCATACTCGCATTCTTCCCGATTTACCTTTCTCCCGATACGACAGGCCATTACGTACGTGATCTCTTTATCGTGCTGGCCGTATCCTTGCTCCTAAGCTGGATTCTGGCACTTGTTTTTGTGCCGGTTCAGGCCAATTATATGCTTAAAATCGATAAAGAGAAGATCGGGAAAGATCCATACGACCATTGGCTGTACCGCGGTTTGCGCGTTGTGCTATCCTGGACACTTCGTCACCGGTCGGTGACAATGGGTACAACGCTGGTGCTCCTGCTTGTGACACTGGGTTGTTATCGTTTCCTGCCGCAGGGATTCTTTCCCGATATGAACTACGACCAGCTCTATATCGAATACAAGCTGCCCGAAGGATATTCGAGTGAGCGAGTTTCAAAGGATCTGGAGTCGATTACGAACTATTTGTTGTCGCGCGATGAGATCACCCATGTCACTACTTCAGTGGGAGGTACCCCGGCACGTTACAACCTTGTGCGCAGCATGGCCGATCCGTCACTTTCCTATGGCGAGCTGATTGTGGATTACAACTCTCCCAAAGAGTTGGTGAGTACCATGGATGAGATTCAGCAACATCTCACTTCCAGTTTCCCGGATGCCTTTGTCCGTTTAAAAAGGTACAACCTGATGTATAAAAAACATCCCATCGAGGTGCAGTTCAATGGCCCCGATCCGGCCATACTGCGTAAGTTGACGGCGCAGGCACTGGAGATCATGGAAGAGAGTTCCTCCATCCATCTGATTCAATCTAACTGGGAACCAAAAACACCTACACTTGTGGTGGACTATAACCAGCCGGTTGCCCGCAACGTGGGACTCAGTCGGCAAGATGTAGCACTGTCGCTTTTGAGTACCACAGGTGGTATTCCTGCCAGTGTGTTTCACGACGGCAACCAGCGGCAGACCATCTACCTAAAGAGCGTCGACAGTGAGGGAAACGCCATTGAGTCGATCGATAATGCGCAGATATTTAGCATGCTCCCATCACTTGGCTTTCTGGACAGAGACCTGCTCCAGGGGCTGATCAGCGGAGCTTATTCCGAAGAAGATATTCTTGAGGAGGTACTGCGTACTGTGCCATTGAGCCAGGTGACCGATGGTATTCACCTCACCTGGGAAGACCCGCTTGTAATACGTTATAACGGCCAGCGCTCCATGAGGGCCCAAGGGAGCCCGGTGAAAGGGATTGGAACGGAAGATGCCCGGCAATCCATCGTAGAAAAGATCGAAGCGATTAAACTGCCTGAGGGTTACTCAATGCAGTGGGAAGGCGAAAGTAAGGCGAGTGACCAGTCGAGTGCATACCTTTTTAAATATTTTCCACTGGCTATTATCCTGATGATTGCCATGCTGATCATGCTGTTCAAGGATTACCGTAAGCCACTGATAATAGCGTGTTGTATCCCGCTTATTTTGATTGGGGTTATCTTCGGAATACTTGCATCCGGAAAGACCTTTGGCTTTGTGGCTATCGTTGGGGTGCTGGGATTGGTGGGGATGATCATCAAGAACGGTATCGTGCTGATGGATGAGATTGAGCTGCAGCTGCGCGACAGCGTGGATCCGGTGGAAGCACTGCTTCGTAGCTCCTCAGGCCGTTTTCGTCCGGTGATGATGGCTTCGTTGACCACTATTCTCGGCATGATCCCGTTGCTGAGTGACGACTTGTTTGGACCGCTCGCCGTGACCATCATGGGAGGCCTTTTGGTAGGGACGCTGATTACACTGATCGTGATCCCCCTGCTCTACTCAATCTTCTTTAAAATTAAAATTCCAAAAAAATGAGACCAGCCATATACTACTTGATATACTTCTCCCTGTTACTGGTAACGCCTCTGTCGGCACAACAGTTGCTCACCCTGGAGCAGAGCCGGCAGTTGGCCCTCGAAAACAATAAGCAAATGGCAATTGTAGCGGAGAACCATGTGAAGGCAGGATATGAAGTAAAGGCATACAAAGCTAACTTCTTACCTAAATTGTCGGCTACCGGAAACTACCTGCTCACTACCGCATCCCTCGAGAAAGCCATCCCTTCTACCTATCTGCCGACCTACGTCCCTGATGCTGGAGGGCAGCTGGTTCCCAACGTACTGACAAGCGTGGATGGGGTGCCTCTATTTAAAGAGTATGGCTTCTTTCCTGGAATGGAGCTGAGCCTGAAACCAAGCAACACATATGTTGCCGGGGTAAGGCTGGAGCAGCCCATCTATGCGGGAGGGAAGATCTCCACTGCCTACCGGATGGCTCTCATAGGGGAAGAGATGTCTCTACTGAATGAAATGAAGACCAGATCGGAAGTTATCCTGCAGGCTGATGAGGCTTACTGGACGTTCATGGAGATGCTTGAGCTTGAGAATACAGCCCGTGCTTACATTAACCTGGTTCTGCAATTGCAGCACGATGTTGAGAATGCCTTCAATAACGGAATGATACCCCGTAACGATCTGCTGAAGGTTCAAGTAAAGCTTAATGAAGCAGCGTTGCAGCTGATGAGGGCAGAGAACGGAGTACGGCTTGCCCGGATGAATCTCTGCCACGTGGTCGGCTTGTCCCTTAATACGGAGGTGACGGTAGAGCCGAAACAAGATACCCCGGCAACGGGTGAGTTGCCTTTGCCGGATATCACATTAAGGCCTGAGTATATGCTCCTCTCTAAACAGGTTGAGATGAAAGAGCAACAATCCGTGTTGGTGAAAAGCGATTTCCTTCCGCAGATAGGTATTGCCGGTAACCTTTCTTACGCGAACGGATTGGAACTGAATGACAGCAAATTGCTTGATAACACTGCTTTTTCGGCGGTGGTTTCTTTTAGCATACCACTCTTTCACTGGGGTGAAGGGCGTAATAAGGTGCGTGGTGCCAAGGCGGAGAGTCGCATGGCTGCTCTTCATCGAGACGATCTGGCAGAAAAAATGGAGCTGGAGATACAGCAGGCGCTGCACTTTTACAACGAGTCGAAGGCACGGGTAACATTGACTACCCGTTCTCTTGCACAGGCGGAGGAGAACATGCGCGAGAGCAGCGACCGCTATGAAACAGGAATGGAGACATTGTCGGACCTCCTGGAGGCACAGACGATATGGCAACAAGCTCACTCAGAACTAATCCAGGCAAAGAGTGCTTTTCAGATAGCCGAAACGAGATATCTTAAGGCAGCCGGTAGATTGTGACCATACTTTTTTTGGTATCGATTTTCGAAGGTTGGGCAGCCAAATAGATCGTTTGGGTAGTTTAATGCAAACAGGCGAGGATAGGGTAGTATATTTTTGTAGTAAAAGAAAAAAATTAAAAACCTGTTTTGAGTGAAAGCTAAGAGAATTTTTAAATTTTACCCCAGGCATTTTATCGTGGCAATAGGGGTGCTATTTGTACTGACCATCATGAAAGCAGAGAATGAGTCAAATCATATTTCGCTGTCAGATACAGATGATTTTGTGCTGAGAGAATTGAATGAATTTACACCAGATAAAGCGGAGATAACATTTCTCTTTTTTTACCATAAAGATTCTGAATTGTGTCGGAAAATGAGATATAATATCGAGCAGTTGAACAGAGAAAATATTCAGGGAATAAATTTCTACGCCGTTGATTCAGATCAATTTGCCGATTATTATTATAAGTATAACGTGTCCGGTATCCCTAATATCATTGTGCTTAAGAAGGAGAGAGAAATAAAACGAATTATGGGTATTGTGTCTACCGACAACCTGAAGAAAATAATTGATAGGCACACATGATAGCAAACCCATTGGACAGGAGTTCTATTGAATATGTGCAACAGATTCAGCGCGTTGGGTTTGATGTTATGTATGAAATGCAGGAAAAGCTTGACTCTGCCCTTATTAAATACAAAAACTTCTTGTATGCTGGTCTGAAAAATGAATTAATTGTATGAAAACTGTTGTTCTTTTTTTAAAGAAAAATATACTCTCTCTTTTGGGTATGGTACTGGGATTGTTGGGCGGATATTGTTATTGGTTCTATTTTGGAATTTACGACGGTACTTCCTGGCTCTCTTCCGAATTGTGGGTTAATTGCTTGTATGGCATGTTGTTTGGAGGATTAATCGGCAGCTATTTGGCTACAATGGACAAAAAGCAAAAACAACCGTCTGCATAAACATTGGGTATCGCTGTGCCTTATTTGGGTACTCAAAAATGATGTTTCGGTATGATGCCAGCGAAAGCCGGAGTTTAGTGCCCCTATCTTTGCATTATCAATTAGAGAAAGAAACAAATTTATTAATTAACAATTTAGAAAATGAAAAAGATTTTTATTGCGTGTCTGTCAGTATTCATGACAACAGGAATGGTCACAATGAACGCTCAAACTCCATTAACGTTTGGGGTAAAGGCCGAGGCTAACATGTCTAACTTTTTGCTTACCGATTTGGATAATCAAACAAGTACAATGAAAATAGGGCCAACATTGGGTGGATTTATGAATATCGGTCTGCATGAGAACTTCTCGGTTCAACCTGAGGTAACGTTCTTCTACCGCCAGTCTACAATGGAAACAGGAACAGCTGAAGATGATTTTAATCAGTGGGGTATGCAGATTCCGGTCTACCTGCTGGGACAGACTTATACAAACAGTGGTAAGTTCTATGCAGGCGTAGGCCCCTATGTAGGTCTGGGATTTGATGCACGGTACAAAGATGCGGATGTGGATTTGTACAAGAAGGTGAATGACGAGTCGGTGATGAACCGTTGGGACTTTGGATTGGGTGCATTGGTTGGATATGAATTCTCCAACGGAATTCAAATCAATGCCGGATATCAACTCGGTTTGGTTGATCAGTTAGATGCTTTAAAAGATGACGCCACATTGCGAAATCAGACAGTGAGTCTGGGCGTGGGCTATCGTTTTTAAGAACTGATAAAGGAAAAGAGATTGCCCCGGCTCCCCATATCCTCACCCGCGTCATGCAGGTTTGCCGGCAAGAGAAATGCATCGCACATCTGATGATTGAAAGTAGTAGATAAAACCGGGAGCAATCTCCTCTAATACAGGAATCTTTTTCTTGATAACTCAACGAGCCGACCGCAATATTCATCGTTCGCTCGTTGAGTTTGTTTTATTTTGCAAATGAATGATATTGACTATTTTTGTAGAAATATTTCACCCCATATGAAACGGAAAGTCAACTACATCTTTAAATTAAATGGAAAAACGGCTTTTTTATCAGCACTATCCCTGAAC
>Ga0172382_10013614_pt1 | contig 10458 bp, 11 predicted proteins | sample Leawel138RmetaG_FD_122245 | JGI IMG/M metagenome (GOLD analysis project Ga0172382, IMG submission 122245) | Leachate microbial communities from a municipal landfill in Southern Ontario, Canada - Leachate well 138R metaG | ecosystem: Engineered > Solid waste > Landfill > Unclassified | place...
TCATCGTCTTTGCCGCCTTATCGCTCAGCTGGCAGATGAATTTTGCGCGCTGGGCCTGCGCAGGTATTGGCGCCCTGGTCATGGCCGCGCCCTTTGTACTCTGGACCGAAAGCAGCGCAGCCTATCTGTCGGATACCCTGGTCGGCGGCCTGATTTTCGGGTTTGCCGTTGCCACCAAGCCGGAGCCCGGGCCGAGCCCGCTGGCCCGCAGCACCGGGCCTTATATTCCGCCAGGGTGGGATTACAACCCTTCGGCCTGGACGCAGCGTGTGCCCATCGTGGCGCTGGCGCTGGTGGGGCTGTATGTGTCGCGTTATCTGGCCGGCTATCAGTTAGGCCATGTCGATCAGGTCTGGGAGCCGTTTTTTGCAGGGAGTGCGACCGACCCCAGAAACGGTACAGAGGAAATCATCACTTCCAGCGTTTCGGAAGCCTGGCCCGTGCCTGACGCCGCCCTTGGGGGCTACACCTACATGCTTGAGATCCTGACCGGCATTGTCGGTTCGCGGGCGCGCTGGCGCACCATGCCCTGGCTGGTGTTCCTGTTCGGGCTGATGGTTGTCCCGCTGGGGATAGTGTCCATCACCTTCGTGATCATCCAACCCATCATCATTGGTACATGGAGTACGCTTGCGCTTATCGGTGCGGCTGCGATGCTGCTGCAGATTCCTTATTCTCTGGACGAAATCCTGGCGGTACTGCAATTCCTGCGGCGCAGGATCAAAGCCGGCAAAAGCTTCTTGCGGGTGTTCCTGTTCGGCGATACCGATGATGGCGCGCGCACTCAGGCCACTGACGAGTTTGACCGCGCGCCGGGCCCCATCCTGAAGGAAGTCGTGCAAGGGGGCGTCAGGCTGCCCTGGACACTTTGGGTCGCGGCGCTCATCGGCGTTTGGCTGATGTTCACCCGAGTGACGCTCGGCGCCGAAGGGACTATGGCCAATGCCGATCACATTATTGGCGCGCTGGTGCTGACGGTGCTGTCAATAGCGGCTGCGGAAGTGGCGCGTGCGCTGCGCTTCCTGCTGATCCCCTTGGGCGGTGCACTGCTGGTGACCCCGTTTTTCTACGATGCCCAAGGCTTGCAGCTGGCCGCCAGCCTGGTTGCGGGCCTGGCCTTGATCGCCCTGAGTATTCCGCGTGGGCGGGTCACTGGGCGATACGGGCAGTGGGACAAACTCATTGTCTGAAGGGGGGTCACAACACGCTGCGTTCGGTGTCGTGCAGCGGCTCAGTGATCTTGATTTCATTCAAGCATGCTGGCACGGCGCAGGCAATGCTGTGGTTGCTTCCCTGCTTGCGGTGTATCGAGTACACCGTTGCCGGGGGAATATTGAGCAAGGCTTTTCCTATACGCGTTGCTTCAAGCCCAAAGCGTTCTAGCACCACATCCGGGATTGAACACTTGGGGCCATACGTAAACAGGAAAAACTGGCCTCCTGGGCGTAGTACGGAAATCCCGCCCTCGACAATTTTCTCAATGGCCGTCACAGGCATGTTCAGCAGCCCAAGGCCGCAAACCACGGCGCCGATTTCGCCGCGGTTCAGCAGAGGTGTTTCAGCAATCCTTGCCGCATCCATCCTGAGAATGGTGGCGGTTGGAAAACGTTCTTGCAGCTGGTGAGCGAAAATTCTGCTGGTTTCGATCAAAGTCAGGTCGTGCTCTTTCACGCCATGCTTGATGAGTTCGCGGGTGAACGACCCCGTGCCTGGCCCAAGTTCAAGCACGGGCCCCGTATCGGCATTGATTCTGCTGGTGATCAGCGCTGCCAGGGCCGGACTGGACGGGGATACGGCCGCCACACTCTTTGGGTTGCGCATCCATTCCCGAAGGAAGGAAATGTAATCAGAAACGGCCATTTGCTGAACTTGCAGCCTTCAGCGAAAAGCCCGCACCCGGTCCACCATCTGGGGCGCGCTGCCCAGGTAGTTGCCAGGATCGCATAGCGCATGGACCGAATCGCGGTCCAGGTGGGCGGAAACTGCAGGGTCTTCGACGAGGATATCTGCCAGCGGCTGATGTGAGTCAGCCGCCTTGCGGCACGCGTCGTACACGACATCGTGGGCCGTCTGCCGCCCGATGTGCGGTGCCAGACCCATCATTACGGCCTCGGCCACGATCAGGCCGGCGGAAATATCCAGGTTGCGCCGCATGCGGGCAGTGTCCACCTCCAGGCCGGCCAGCATGAACTTCGCTTGTTGCAACGCGCCGGCCGTCAGGACGAAGGATTCCGGGATCACCGACCATTCCAGGTGCCATGGGCCGGTGGCGCGTTCAAAGTCCTGCATCATCGCGTCCAGCGCCAGCCCTGCTTGCTGACGTACTATCTTCGAAGCATTCCAGATCAGCTCGCAGGAAATGGGATTCCGTTTCTGAGGCATGGTGCTGGAAGCACCACGGCCTTTTACAAAGGGTTCAAAAGCTTCAGCATATTCGTTGGTCATCATGATCATGACGTCCAGGGCGATCTTGCCCAGGGAGCCGGTTACCAGCCCCAGGAACTGCACCGCTTCCGCCAGGCCATCACGGGCAACGTGCCAGGCGATGGGGCTGGCAAGCAGGCCCAGTTCCTTCATCAAGGCGTCGCTCACGGCCAGACCGTCTTCGCCCAACGATGCCAAGGTACCCGCCGCCCCTGCCAATTGGCCGACCAGCACACGCGGTTTCAGCTGCTCCAGTCGTTCGCGATGCCGACGGATCATCAGCAGCCACACGCCGGCCTTGTACCCGAAGGTGATGGGTAGCGCGTGCTGAAGGTGGGTGCGGCCGGCCATGGGCGTGTCACGGTAGGTTTGCGCCATGGCATCCAGAATATCGTCCAGTTGGGCCAGGTCCTCTTCAATGATCTGCAGCGCCTCGCGTACCTGCAGAACCGTAGCCGTATCCATAATGTCCTGCGTGGTCGCCCCCCAATGCAGGAACTCGCCTTCCGGACCGCAGATTTTGGCCAGCTGATGTACCAGCGGCAGTATCGGGTAGCCGACGATTTCGGTTTCCTGCTTGAGCAGACCGTAGTCCAGTTTCGACACATCAGCGCGGGCAGCAATCGCGTCGGCCGCGTGGCGGGGAATCACACCCAGCTCGCCCTGCACTTTGGCCAGCGCAACCTCGACTTCCGTATAACGGCGGACGGTTGCTTCGTCGTCGAACACCGCTCGCATGCGATCCGTACCAAACATATCCTTGAAGATGCGTGATTCAAGAATCGAGACAGGCATGTATTCGTACCTCAGATAAGTTCATTCAGATCGCACCCGGCCAGTGCCACCGGCAGCGTGCCGCTTCCATCCTGGAATCGACCGCAGGCCGTTTAATGGAAGTCTACATGATGGAGCCGTCATGTGGCGGGAAATGTATCGTCGGGGTGGGTGCTGGTTAACGCCTGTTGTTGATATTCGGTACGCCTGCGGATGAACCGCCGGAACGAGGTTCTGAGGTGCAGCTCCATGGCGTTCCTGGCGGTTGCCCCATCACGTTCGGCGGCTGCAACTGTCACTTCTTCGTGATGCCTCAGGCTTTGTTCCAGTTCGCTGGCGTTGGAAAGGTAGAACGATCGGACCAGAACGGGGATGTCCGTCATAACTTCGAGAATGGACCTTAGCCGCGGAGAACCGCAGTGTTCCAGCAGTGTGCGATGAAACAACTGATTCGCAAGCTGAACGGCCTCGATATTGTTCGCTTCGATGCCGGCGCTCATCTGGACATTGATTTCCCTCAGGCGGGCGACCATGGCGTCCCCCCCGCGTTCGGCCGCCAGACTGGCGGCGTAGGGTTCCAACAACATCCTTAAGTGAAAGGTTTCCTCGATATCCCGGTCGCCCCATACCGACACATGGACTCCCTGACCTGCGTCAGAGGTGGCCAGGCCGTCCTCGATCAGCCGTTTCAAGGCCGCCCGGATGGGGGTGCGGCTTATGCCTAGCTGGCGTGAGAGCGGGGCTTCTTTGATTTGTTCACCGGGTGCGTAGTGGCCGCTGATGATGCGCTTTCGTAGCAGTTCGTAGGCTTTATCGCTTTCTCTCACGCTGCTTTCCCTCGCGTCAATTAGAACGCTCTATTTTCTCAAAAATGTACTCTTTATGTACTAAAAAATCTATTGCAACGCTATTACTTGATGTATATCATTATCAATGTGTTTTTTTTGTATTTTGACGTACTAAAAATGACCCTTACCTTTACGGCTAGCGACCTGTCTGCTGCGATGCCTAGGAAGAATAAAACATGAAATTCGCAATCATCGGGGGCGGGGTCGTCGGTACTTGCTATGCAAACGCGTTCGTTGCAAGCGGTCTGGAACTATGCGGAATCTGGGATATCAATCCCTCGAAGCCGCTGGAAGCGCTGGCTGCCGGGCTTGGTGTGAAAGTTCAGCAAGAAGCTGGTAATTGGCTCGCTGAGGCTGACTATGTGTTCAGTGCGGTGTTTGGCACTGCCTCTCTGACAGTCGCGCGACAAGCGCTGCCCCACATGAAAACCGGGGCTGGCTACATTGACATGACCACCGCGACGCCTGAAGCCATGGCACAGGCCTCTGAACGGGCGAAGACTTTAGGCCTGTACTTTGTCGATGTCGCCATCACCGGTGCTGTCAACATGCGCGGGGCACAGACTCCGCTACTGTGCGCAGGGGAAGGTGCCGAGGTGATCGCCGGTTTATTCGAGGGGGTCGGCGCACCGGTAAAAGTCGTAAATGGGCCACCGGGAAATGCGGCGCGGCTCAAGCTATTGCGCAGCATTTTCTCCAAGGGACTGGAAGCACTCACCGTTGAATGCCTGACAACAGCCGAGGTCAATGGCTTGCGGGCGCAATTGCATGAGGTGCTTCTGGACCTTGATCAGACGCCCTTGCAGGCGTTGATGGAAACGCTGGTGACAACACATATCGAACATGCCGGGCGACGTCGTGATGAAGTCGTGGAAGCTCAACAGCTCATGCGCGCCAATGGGGTCGAGCCAGTCGTGCTGACGGCGGTTCAGGCCTTGTTTGAACGAACTATCGATGAGCTGAAGCACAGTGAAGCGCCCAAGGCGGGGCCGGATGCCGCAGTGGCGTGGTTATTGCGTTCTGCATCGGGGCACAGTGAATCACAACGGGGCTGAACCTTCGACCCCGATAAGTTCAACGTAGTAAATGGAAAGCAACAGGAGACACAGGATGAATAAATTGAAGTGGTTGGCAAGCATGCTCATGATGTGCTGTGCTTTTGCAACGGCACAGGCGGCGTCGTATCCGGAACGTGCCGTCAAGCTGATCGTACCGTTCCCACCAGCCGGTGCGCCGGACGCGCTTGCCCGGATGTTGTCGGCTTTTGTCGAGGAAAAGTACGGCTGGAGCCTGGTTGTCGAAAACAAACCGGGTGCGGGGGGCAACCTTGCGCTGGACCAGGCGGCGCGATCCAGGCCGGATGGTTATACGCTAGTCATGGGTCAGACGGATAACGTCGTGCTCAATCCCCTGATCTACAGCAAACTGACCTATGATCCGGACAGGGATCTTGAGCCCGTGGGTTTGGTGGCCAAAGGCGCTTTGGTCATGGTCGTGAAGGCGGATTCACCTTATCAGACAGTCGACGACGTCATCAAAGCGGCAAGAGCGAATCCAGAGAAAGTCACCTTCGCATCCCCAGGTTATGGCACGTCCATCCATATCGTGCATCAGCTCTGGCAGCAAGCATCAGATATCAATATCACTCACGTTCCCTATAAGGGCTCGGCCTTCGCCATTCCGGATCTTCTAGGGGGGCGGGTGGATCTGTATATGGGGTCGGTGCCAACCCTGCAAGGTCAGATAGAATCCGGGGCGGTGAGACCGCTGGCCGTCACCTCAGACGCTCGCGTGGCATCCATCAAAGATGTCCCCACCTTCCGTGAGCAAGGCGTCGTAGGCGTAGAGATGGCTAGTGCCTTTGGCCTGCTTGCCCCTAGCGGAACGCCTGCGGATATTATCTCGAAGTGGAACACTGCCATCAATGAGATGCTCCAGTCTCCCGAAGTACATCAAAAAATCGTCCAGATGGGTGCTGATTCATTGGGTGGGACGCCACAACAGATGCGCGATCTCTATGCAAGCGACCGGCAGCGCCTGGGTGATGTGATCCGGGCGGCCGATATCAAACTCGATTGATCTCTTCTTTGAAAGGAATTCCCGATGTCTATCGGATTGCAGATTCTCAAACGCCGTCGTGCCGTTGATCTTCAGCTGGCGCGCGCTTTTCTCGATATCCCCGTTGCCAACGTCAGCGATTGTATGTGGCGGATGTCAGCGGCGGGGCCGGACGTGCGCCCCATGCATGCGGGCGGCCGCATGGCGGGCCCGGCGCTTACCGTCAAGGCCCGGCCTGGCGACAACCTGATGATCCACAAGGCGCTTGAGCTGGCGAACGCAGGCGACGTGATCGTGGTGGATGGCGGGGGCGACCTTACCAATGCGCTTATCGGCGACATCATGGTCGGGGAAGCCATCAAGCGCAAGCTCGGGGGGTTGGTGATTTATGGCGCCATCCGGGATTCCGGAGAGATTGCTACACTCTCGATGCCCGTCTTCGCCAGTGGGGTGACGCACCGTGGCCCTTATAAGGATGGCCCCGGGGAAATCAATGTTCCGATTGCAATCAACGGCATGATTATCGAGCCGGGCGACCTCATTATTGGCGATGACGATGGCGTTCTGTGCGTGCCTTTCGACTCGGTGAGCTCACTGCTCGAAGCGGCGCGCGAGAAGCAAAAGGTGGAAAGCAAGATGGTTGCCGATATCGAGGCAGGCAAACTGGATCGCTCGTGGGTCGATGCCACCCTTGAGCGGCTGGGCTGCCATATCGAGCGCTGAAGCGCGGGCACCCGTAAATGCATGACAACATGAAAACAAGGATATAGAGAGCTGCTATGAGTGACATCAATTTTCGCCCGCTGACGCCGACCTTCGGAATGGAAGTCACAGGCGTGGATTTTTCGAAGGAGCTTGCGTCCGATGACATCGCGAAGCTCAAGCAAATGTGGGCTGACGCGGGCGGCATGCTGCTCTTTCGTGACCAGAAGATCACGCCGGATGATCACGTAAGGCTGACGTCCTACTTCGGCAAGGTGCAGGACGACATCGCCACCCAGGCCCCCGTACTGGCGCATTACCTGCTGGAAGGCTACCCGGAAATCTACCGTGTCTCCAACAAGAAGATAGACGGCAAACCACTAGGCCGTGAAGACGCCGGCACCTACTGGCATTCGGATGGTTCGTGGATGACACAGGCGCCACGCGGCTCCATTCTTCACGCCATCGAACTGCCGTCGGCCGGCGGCGACACCATTTTCAACGACATGGGGGGGGCCTACGAGGCGCTTTCCGAACCCATGAAGAAGATGCTGGAAGGGCTGACTGCCCAGCATACTGTGCTCAAGGCTGCGCTTGAATCCAGCTATGCCAAGGAATACGCCGGCAAGCTGGATCAGGCCGCGCAGAAATCCGCCGTCAAGCCGGTCATTCTCAACCACCCAGTCAGCGGTCGCCCCGCCTTGTACGTCAACCCCGGTTTCACCACCCGCATTCTCGAACTTTCGGCTGCAGAAAGTGATGCTGTCCTGAAAATGCTGTTCGAGCATTCGACCCGGCCCGAATTCCTGTACCGCCATCAGTGGCGCCTGCACGACGTGGCCATGTGGGACAACTTCTCCAACATGCATTTTGCGGTCGCCAATTACAAAGCACACGGCTGGCGCCTGCTTAACCGTACGACAGTCCTGCTCGAAGACTGAAGGCTGAAGGTGAAGGGCGGGGAGCCATTCCCTGCCCGGCGGGGCCAGCCGCGGCGGCCCCACTCAAGGAGGCGCGATATGAGCGCGGATACACAAAGTGGCAGGGTGCAGGGGAACGCTCCCGTTGTAATCGTACCTGGCAGATACAAGGGCCGCGTTGCCCTGGTGACAGGGGCCGCAGCGGGGATCGGTGCGACCACCGCCCGCCGTCTTGCCGCTGAAGGCGCCGCCCTGGCGCTGGTGGACAAAGACAAAGACGCGCTTGAGCAAGTGGCATCGTCGTGTAGTGGCGTTGTGACGACGCACGTCGCGGATGTTTCCAATGCGGAAGAAACCGCCCGCAGCTTTGAAAGCATTATTGCGAAGCATGGCCGGGTGGACATTGCCGTGCTCAATGCGGGCGTTGAGTGCAGACGCGCTCCGATACACGAGACATCGATCGAAGACTTCGACCGCGTCATGGCCATCAACGTTCGAGGCGTCTTTCTTTGGCTGGCACGCTGTATGGCGGATATGCGCCAGCGCGAGCGCGGGGCCATCATCATCACGTCGTCCACAAGCGGCCTGCGCGCCACGCCGGAAATGGGGCCTTATACAACAAGCAAGCACGCAGTCGTCGGGCTGATGAAGTCGGCAGCGCTGGAAGGCGCACGTTTTGGTGTGCGTGTGAACTGCCTGAATCCGGGGCCGACAGAAACCCGCATGATGGACGCCATCAATGAAGACTGGGGCGAACTGCGTGAGGTGCGGGCGCGGTCAGAGGCGAAAATCCCGCTGGGGCGTTACGGCGCCCCTGAAGAAATGGCGGCGCTGATTGCCTTCCTGTGCAGCGACGAAGCTGCTTTTTGCACCGGGGCAACTTACCTTGCGGATGGTGGCATCCTGGCCGGGTAGTCTTTCGGGTACGCCAAACCAAGAACTGGACGCCGACGACTTCCTGATCTACCCCGTGCTGCGCATGTTGAGCATCGTAAAGGGCGTCAATTACCCGTCAGAGGTGAAAAATTACATGCAGCGCATGGAGCAGTCGACCGGTGTAGGCCTGCACCTGGATCAGGCTGCCTGACGTTATTTTTTCAGCTACGCTGAGGTCCACAGAATCGTCGTAGTCATCAATAGCGATCCTGGCGGTCTCGATAGTTGTCCGTGTTCGCCCCCTTGGCGATACCGGCCAACTGGCTTAATTCAGGAACAGGGATCAGTAGCACGCCTTTTCCCTTAGGGATGAAGACGAATTTCTGCCGCGCCTTCCAGTCCTGCTCTTCTCGTACAGCTTTAGGAATGGAAATCTGGAACTTGCTGGATAAAGTTGCAGTGATAGTCATTAGCTTATCTCACGTCATCGATAGGCACTTGGTAAGAATAATTCTGATCGTATTAAAAAACCAGCCACTCGCACGTACCGCTATTCCCCCCTGACCACCTTGTCTGCGCCAACCACGAGCCTGACGCGTTCCATGGCGGGCAAGGCTTCGTGCTCGCGCAATGTTTGGTCAATGGCAGCCAGCATGGCGTCGCGGCATTCCATGTCGAAGGCGAAGTTGGACACCCAGTACTTGATTGTGTAAGTGATGCCTTCCACGCCGTATTCCGTGGCGCGCACGATGGCTTTCTGGGTTTCCACCATGCCAGGGTTCTCCAAAGCCAGCTTGGCGGCTTCTTTCAGTATGGCACTCCCTTGAGCCGCCGAGACATTGTGCCTGAGGGTGATCTGAACACTGGCCTGATAATGCTTCCGGGGCGCGCTGTAATTGGTCAGCATCTGCCGGGAAATCTGGCTGTTGGGCAGAATCATATAGGTATCGTCGGCGGTCAGAATGCGGGTGGTGCGCCAGCCGATCTCTGTCACGCGACCGGTTGTGGTGGCGTCAAACTCAACCCAGTCCCCAATGCGAAAAGGGGCTTCCAGCCCCAGGGCAATGCCCGAGAGCACGTCGGCCAGCACATTGCGTATGGCAAAACCCAGTATGGCGATGATCAGGCCGGAACTGGCCAGCAGCCCGCCCGACGACTTGCCAATGAGCAGACCAATCGTCAGCATGGTTGCAATGGTGAACAAAGTCACCGACACCAGTTCACTCAGCAGCTTCGGCACCTTGCGCCGCCCGCTGGCTTTGCCCTTGCGGCTGACGAAGGCGCGGAAGGAACGGGCCAGCAGCCAGCCAAAAGAATAGAAAATCGCCGCGGCGGCGATATTGTGCAGGTTGGAAAGTTCAACATCGGGCAGCAGCGTGTGTATCTGGGCATGGAACAGATAGAACAGGATGGAACCCACGCACGCTGCAAACGGCCACGGCGAAAATGAGAGGCGTGCAAGCCGGCCGGGTTCTGGTTCCGGACTGCGCTTTTTCTTGCTTGAAGGCTTCATGGGATGCCGAAACTCCTGAAAACGGCGACGTCACCTCGTAGAAATTTCAAGGTGCGCGCTGACTGCATGGCAGTTCGATGATAGCGTTTTCTTGGTGATGTAAACGCGATGCTTTATGGGTCGCGAACGGGCTGACGACAATGACAAGCTAACGCGCAATTTTAGTGGGGCGTTGCTACCCCCAAACCACACTCCAATGAAGTACATTAAGCAGCGTTGCGGGCGCTGCTGCGCTTGCCAACCTCGTACCTGAAAAACAGATTTTGGAGACTGCATTGTCCAGCGCTTACATCCTTGCCAACGTCGACGTAACCGACCCGCAGCAGTATGAACAGTATAAAAA
>Ga0172382_10013619_pt1 | contig 10456 bp, 10 predicted proteins | sample Leawel138RmetaG_FD_122245 | JGI IMG/M metagenome (GOLD analysis project Ga0172382, IMG submission 122245) | Leachate microbial communities from a municipal landfill in Southern Ontario, Canada - Leachate well 138R metaG | ecosystem: Engineered > Solid waste > Landfill > Unclassified | place...
AAGCGTGCCTGACATCACCCGCGAACCCATGGATTTTCCGTCTGTGCGCGCCCAGCGGCTGCAGGCGCTGGCTCGCGGAGACGAAGGCTTTTTGCTGGCCATGGGGTATTCCACCCAGCGCGGCTATGGACGCAACCACCCCTTTGCGGGCGAAATCCGCATCGGCAACGTTGAAGTCTGGGTCGAGCCTGAAGAGCTGGACTTCCCCGTTCCCTTGGGGGAAATCGAAGTGACGGAATGCGAAATGATCAACCAGTTCGTCGGCAGCAAGGCGCAGCCGCCGCAGTTCACTCGCGGTTACGGTCTGGCGTTTGGCCATGCCGAGCGCAAGGCCATGGCCATGGCCCTGGTCGATCGCGCCCTGCGGGCGGATGAATATCAGGAAGAAGTGGAATCGCCCGCGCAGCAAGAAGAGTTTGTGCTGATGCACTGCGACAACGTGGAAGCCGCAGGCTTTGTGTCCCACTTGAAATTGCCGCATTACGTCGATTTCCAGTCGGAATTGGACTTGATTCGCAAAATGCGCCGGCAAGAGGCTGGCGCCACCGAATGCAAAAAGGAGGCCGTGCTATGAGCGCCCGGTTGGAAAGCGGTTCGCTTGAGGCGGGCTACAACTTCGCATACCTGGATGAGCAGACCAAGCGCAGCCTGCGTCGGGGCTTGTTGAAGGCGGTGGCCATCCCAGGTTTTCAAGTGCCTTTTGGCGGGCGCGAAATGCCCTTGCCTTACGGTTGGGGGACAGGCGGAATGCAAGTGACCGCGGCTGTGCTGGGGCAGGACGATGTACTGAAAGTCATTGACCAGGGTGCTGATGACACCACCAATGCCGTATCGATACGACGTTTTTTCCAACGCACGGCAGGTGTAAAAACCACCCTGCGTACCGAGGAAGCCACCATCATCCAGACCCGTCATCGCATTCCTGAAACCCCGCTGCGCAGCGGCCAGATCATGGTGTACCAGGTGCCGATTCCCGAGCCTCTGCGTTTTATCGAGCCATCGGATTCCGAAACGCGGGCCATGCATGCCTTGAACGACTATGGGGTCATGCATGTGAAGCTGTATGAGGATATCGCCACCTACGGCCATATTGCCACCACCTACGCCTATCCGGTCCTGGTGAACCAGCGCTATGTGATGGACCCTTCCCCCATCCCCAAGTTCGACAACCCCAAGCTCAATATGAGCCCGGCCCTGATGCTGTTTGGCGCGGGAAGGGAGAAACGTCTGTACGCCTTGCCGCCCTACACCCAGGTAACCAGCCTGGATTTTGAAGACCACCCCTTTGAGCTGCCGCGTTGGGACCAAAGCTGCGCCTTTTGCGGCAGCCACGAATCCTATCTGGATGAATTGATTGTGGATGACTCAGGCACACGGCAATTCGTGTGCTCCGACACGGATTACTGCAGCCAGCGCAGCGCACAGCAGGAGGCTACGGCATGAGAGCCCTCTTATCAGTACGCGACCTGACGTTGCTGTATGGGCCGGAACAAGGCTGCCAGGGCGTGAATTTCGACCTCTATCCGGGGGAAGTCCTGGGTATTGTGGGTGAGTCCGGATCGGGCAAATCCACACTGCTCAGCGTCCTGGCGGGGCGTCATACGCCCGATGTCGGGCAGGTGATTTACCACTGCCCGGATAACGGCGCGCTGAATCTTTACCAGGCCAGTGAAGCCCGGCGCCGCAGCCTTCTGCGCACCGAGTGGGGCTTTGTCGAGCAAAACCCGCGTGACGGCCTGCGTATGAATGTATCGGCAGGCGCCAATATCGGCGAGCGTTTGATGGCGCAGGGTGTCCGTCACTACGGCCAATTGCGCCAGGCCGGCCTGCAGTGGCTCAAACAGGTGGAGATTGACCCCGCACGCATTGACGACCTGCCCCGTACTTTTTCCGGCGGCATGCAGCAGCGGCTGCAGATTGCCCGCAACCTGGTGTCCAGCCCCCGGCTGATTTTCATGGATGAGCCCACGGGCGGCCTGGATGTATCGGTGCAGGCGCAACTTCTGGACCTGTTGCGCGGTCTGGTGCGCGAACTGCAGCTGGCGGTGATTATCGTCACCCATGACCTGGCCGTGGCTCGCCTGCTGGCCGACCGCCTGATGGTGATGCGCCGTTCCCGCGTGGTGGAAGCCGGGCTGACCGATCAGATTCTTGACGACCCCCAGCATGCCTACAGTCAGTTGCTGGTGTCGTCGGTCTTGCAGACCTGAGGAAGAAGAATGGAAACCGTTATTGAAGTCAAAGGACTGTCCAAAAGCTTCACGTTGCATCAGCAGCATGGTGTGGTTCTGAATGTGCTGGAAGACCTGTGCTTTTCCGTACTGGCTGGGGAGTGCCTGATACTGCATGGCAGTTCGGGCGCGGGGAAATCGACCCTGCTGCGCACCCTGTATGGCAACTATCTGCCCGCCGAGGGCAGCATACGCCTGCTGCACCAGGGGCAGATGGTGGAAGTGGTCGGTGCCGAGCCGCGCCAGACGCTGGCCTTGCGACGAACCACCATCGGCTACGTCAGCCAGTTCCTGCGAGTGATACCACGCGTCAGTTGTCTGAACGTGGTGATGGAACCTGCATTGGCGCGCGGCATTGCGCCTGGCCTGGCCCGCCAGCGCGCTGGCGATCTGCTGCAACGCCTGGGCATCGCGGAGCGACTTTGGACGCTGGCGCCGGGCACCTTCTCGGGTGGTGAACAGCAAAGAGTAAATATCGCTCGCAGCTTCATGGTGCACTGGCCCGTCCTGCTGCTGGACGAGCCAACGGCATCGCTCGACGAAGCCAATTGCGATGTGGTGATCGGGTTGATCAAAGAGGCTCGCCAGGCCGGTTCGGCGCTGATTGCCATTTCTCATGACCCGTCGACCCGCAATGCGATCGCCGATCGTTATCTGGATATGACTCCCTCGGAAGTGAATCATGCCTGCTGAGCAAATATTGACGAATGCGCGTGTCGTGACGGCCAATGACGTCTTTCTGGGAACGGTGGTTGTGCGCAACGGACTGATCCACGATGTCAGCGAGGGCGTCAGCCAGTTGCCTCAGGCGCAGGATCTGGAAGGCGATTACCTGCTGCCGGGTCTGGTTGAACTGCATACCGACAACCTGGAAAAATACATGAACCCGCGCCCAGGCGTGGACTGGCCACCGGCCTCTGCCGTCCTGGCACATGACGCCCAGATCGTGGCGGCGGGCATCACCACCGTGTTTGATGCGCTGGCCATTGGCGATGTGAACCCCAAAGGCGACCGCATGCGGCAACTGCCCATCATGCAGCAGGCCATCGCTCAGGCCGAGCAGCGCGGCCACACTCGCGCCGAGCACCGCCTGCATCTGCGCTGTGAAATCAGCCACGAGCAGACCCTGGACGTATTCAACCAGTTGGTTGAAAGCCCGCTGGTGCGCATGGTGTCTGTGATGGACCATTCGCCGGGCCAGCGGCAGTTCGCGAAAATGGAAAAATATCGCGAATACTATCAGGGCAAATATCACCTGAGCGATGCCGAGATGGAAGCGTTCATCGAAAAGCAGATCGCCAACTCGCGACGTTACAGTGACGACTACCGGCGTGCCATTGCAGAGGAATGCCGGCAGCGCACGCTGGCGATAGCCAGTCACGACGACGCCACCGTGGAACACGCTCGGGAATCCGCCAACTACGGCATGAGCATCGCCGAGTTTCCCACCACGGTGGAAGCGGCATCGGTCAGTCACCAACTGGGACTGAAGGTGTTGATGGGAGCGCCCAACATCGTGCGGGGCGGTTCACACTCCGGCAATGTGGCCGCTGCCGATCTGGCGGCGCATGGTGTGCTGGATATTCTCTCCAGCGATTACTACCCCAGCAGCCTGTTGCAGGCGGTCCGCGTCCTGGCAGATGAAAGTGAAGGCTACGACCTGCCGCGCGCGGTACGCACCGTCAGCCTGGCGCCTGCGCAGGCCGTGGGTCTGGACGATCGTGGTGAAATCCGCATGGGCCTGCGGGCCGATCTGGTACGCGCGCAGTCGCACGATAAACAGTTTGTCGTGCACCATGTCTGGCGTGGCGGGCGGCGAGTATTCTGATGGCGGGCCGGCTGATCTACCTGATGGGCCCATCCGGGGCGGGCAAGGACACGGTGCTGCAAGGCGTCGCCCGTTTGCTGGGGGAAAAAGCCTGTCTGGCTCGGCGGCTGGTGACCCGCCCACCCACCGACACCGAACGCGATGCCCTATCCGTATCGCAGGCTGAGTTCCTGGCGCTTGAGCGCAGTGGCGGCCTGTCCCTGGCATGGCGAGCCAATGGCCTGGCCTATGGCGTGCCGGCCGATATCAATGCCAGGCTGGCTGCGGGCTGCGACGTACTGGTGAATGGGTCGCGCGAGTACCTGCCCGAAGCGCGCCGGCGCTACCCCGACTTGCTGCCCGTGTTGCTGACGGTGGCGCAGGAAACCCTGCATCAGCGCCTGCTGGCCCGTGGCCGCGAAGGCCCAGAGCAGATTCGTAGCCGCATGCGCCGCAATTTGCCCTACGCAGAGCTGGCAGAAGACGACAGCGTTCTGGTCATTGATAATTCCGGGCCGGTCGAAGACGCCATTCTCGCGCTCTACCGGTATCTCGACCCTCCGACCATCTTCACGGACACATCGCTGCGATATGTTGCTGACACTCTTGGGCACGGGTAATGCCCGGCAGGTTCCCGTGTATAACTGCGACTGCCAGGCATGCGGGCGCGCCCGATTGCAACCGCAGCATCGGCGAGGGCCTTGTTCTGCGCTTCTGGAGTGGGAAGGCGGGCGCTGGCTGATTGACGCGGGCCTGACCGACCTGGCAGAACGCTTTCCGCCCGGCAGCCTGAACGGCATCTTGCAGACCCACTACCACGCGGATCACGCGCAAGGCCTGCTGCACCTGCGCTGGGGGTTGAATACCAGCATTCCTGTGCTCGGGCCGCCCGACCCCACCGGTCTGGACGATTTATACCGCCATCCCGGCATACTGGATTTTTCCCAAACATTGGCCGCGTTCCAACCCGAAGACCTCGGCGGCTGTACTGTCACCCCGCTACCCCTGCAGCACTCCCGCCCCACCTTCGGCTATGTGTTCCAGCGGGGCAACAAACGCTGCGCCTACCTGACGGACACGGTCGGCCTGCCCGATGACACAGCCGCATGGCTGGGCCGGGAACCACTGGACCTGCTGGTGCTGGATTGCTCCTTCCCGCCTGCCGCCAGCGCGCCGCGTAACCACAATGACCTCACACGGGCCCTGGAAACCGTGCGTTCCCTGCCAGTGCGACACACCGTGCTGACCCATATCGGCCACGAGCTGGATGCCTGGCTGATGGAAAAAGAGAACACCCTGCCCGACGGTGTGATCGCTGGGCATGACGGGTTAACACTGAAAATGTGAGCTTGACCCGGCGATGCGTATCCCCTACGCTGCAGCAAACACATCACTCGTTTCACCAGCGTTATTCGCGCAGTACCTGGAAGCCTATGACCGAGCAGTAAAAAAAACCCAAGACAAAGGGGGAGACCATGCACAGAGCAGCTACAAACGAAGCAAGCGTTTTCAAGCTGATTATTCTTGTTACCTGCATAGTAGTCGCCATGTTTGTTGCAACGGTTCTGATGGCGCTTGCCTTCATGCCAACCGGGCTGATCGCAGGTTTGCCGTCTGAGGACATCACATTTCTTCTTCCCCTGGCCATGGCCACGCTATGCGGCGCAAGCGGCTTGGCCTGGTATGTTCAGTCGTACCGGATCCGAATCAGGGGATGAGCGGAAACTGTCTCGAGCCGGCAGGATGTCACCCGTCGGTTCCAGCAGACGTTACCCGGTGAACCAAGACATCCTTCAGGGCTGCCAGCGCCACGGCAGCCTTGCTTGTCTGTTGCTGCAGGAAATGAAAAAAGTCTGGGTCAGGGCGTGCAGACTGGGGACTATAATCCCGCGTCATGGACTTCAGGCAGCTCAAATATTTCACCCGCATCGTTGAGCTTGAAAGCATGACGGCCGCAGCGCAGTCGCTTTTTGTAGCTCAGCCGTCTCTCAGTCAGCATATCGCTAATCTCGAGGCGAGCGTCGGTACCAAATTGTTGCATCGCAGCGTGCAAGGTACCAAACCGACTCCGGCCGGTGAAATGCTTTACAAGTATGCCAAGACCATTCTCCGGCAAGTGGATGAGGCGTCCACTGCCCTCAGACAAGGCCTTGAGAAGCCAGTCGGTCGCGTAACCGTCGGTTTACCCTTCAGTACGGTGCAGATGATAGGCCCCGAGCTGATTTCCGCCATACAGACAGACTACCAGGATGACATCGTGGTGGATATTCGGGAAGGTTCGACATCATTCCTGGCCGAGCAGATAAATCGACAACTCATCGATATTGCAGTGATTGCGGAGAGCAACGCAAGAGCCAATTACGAGGCTGTCCCGATTCTCGTTGAAGAGCTTCTTGCCGTCGGCCCTGTTTCATCGCCTTTCGGCTCGTCAAGTATTTCCCTTGAAGAATTGGTGGGCCTTAAGCTCATTTTGCCCGCACTTCCAAACTCAGTGCGGATCAAAATGGAAAATGCATGCCTGGAGCGCAATCTTTCGTACAGCATTTTGGCGGAATCGGCCTGTGCGACGTTGATGACGAGTATTGCGGAATCCGGTGCTGGCTGGACTGTATTACCTTGGGCAGCGACTCAAGGCCAGGGTAAACGGCTGAAGCTATTAAGAATCAAAGACATTTCCTTGCAGCGCACACTTTCACTCTGTACGTCCAAGGCCGCCGCAGACAGCACAGCCTGCTTGGCAGTGCGAAACATTCTGCACCAGACAATAAGGGAAAAATTACAGTCTGGTGCATGGAAGTATGCTTCTGCCAGTCCCGAAAAAGGCCGGGACACGTAAAGAATTTACTGGTTGCTAATCCCATTTTCTTGAATGAAACTGCCCCAGATCTCGCTTTCGCCCATAGCGCGGGAGCGAATGTCTTCACCACTTCCACTCATTGGGTGCAGGTACAATTCTTCCAGTCTTGCTTTCGTGGCATCATCGCTCAAGAAGCGTTGAACCGCAGTGGAAATTTTGCCCACGATTTCGCTCTGCATATTCGCCGGCCCGACCAAAGCGTACCAACCTGGAATCTTTGGCATATCAATGCCCAGCTCTGAAATAGTGGGGACATCCGGAATTTGCCTGGCTCGGCTGTCTCCGAGTACCGCAATGGGAACGACCGACTTGGCGGCAATTTGTGGGAGTGCGGCGCCCAAGACCGAAACCATGGCATCCGATTCACCGCTGATTACGCTCGTCAATGCAGGCGCGGAGCCCTTGTAAGGAATATGCGTCATCTTGATCTGCTGTTTCTCAGCGAGAAGCGCCATGGAAAGATGCGTCATGTTCCCGTTTCCTGCACTGGCATAATTCAGCTTCCCCGGGTTCTCCTTCGCTTTTTTCAACAGATCTGAAAAGCTGGTGATTCCGCTGTTCTTGCTGACCACAAGAACATAAGGCGTTTCAATGACGGGGTTTATGTAAGTGAAATCCTTGAATCCATCATAAGGGATGTCCTTATATAGGAATTTATTGAAGCTCAATTGCGAAACCAGACCCAACATAACGGTGTAGCCATCGGGTTGCTCTTTGGCTACCGTGGTCGCCGCGACTATCCCGTTGGCTCCTGCCCGGTTCTCCACAACGACAGCCTGTCCCAGATTGGCAGCCATGTGATCCGCCATCATCCTGCCGATCAAGTCGCCGCCCGAGCCCGCGGACTGCGGAACCACCAGGCGGATGGGACGGTCTGGATACGTGGCGTGGGCGGTTGCACTCACTCCCAAGGACATGGCAAGAGTGGCCAATCCCAAACGAAAACCAACACGAGAAAATTTCACAAGCGTCTCCATCAATTTTTATTGGACCCATAAAGATTTAACCCAGACGTCGGTTGCCGTCCAATAAGAATTTCAAAGGCTATCCATAAGAAAACCCAATTTACGGGCATGTATAAGAAGTGCCTATGGTTGATTAAGAATTTCCTGTTGTTGCCACGCAATGAGCGGCGTTATAAGTAGCTTATTTATATAAGGGTGACTATGTCGGATAACGATTTGCAGGGAGCCGCATGGCGCATACCTCCGAGTGCTTATGCGACAGAGCGGACAGCCCGTCACAGGCTGAAGAAAGACCAGGTCTTTTCACAATACGTGTCCATGAGCGATGGGTGCAGGCTTGCCGTTGATGTTTATCTGCCGTATCCCGCCGATGGCAGTGAAGCAATCCATGATCAAGAAAAATTTCCCACGATGGTGATCTTCACGCCGTATACCCGGCGCTTCAGTACCGTCGATGCAAGCGTGGAGAATGCACCGAACATAGCCAAATACCGGGATTTCTTCGTGCAATATGGTTATGCCGTCGTTGTCGTGGATCTTCGAGGAACCGGCGCCAGTTTCGGTACGCGGATAGCCTTACGCTCCCCCAAGGAACGGGATGATACGAGGGAGGTGGCTCAATGGATCACCGAGCAGCCTTGGTCGGATGGCAAAATCGGTTCCACCGGGATTTCCTATCTTGGCGCTGCATCCTGCTTTCTGGCCAGTACGGGGCATAGTGCGGTAAAGGCCATTGCGCCTCTGTTTGCGGTTTCCGACATATATAGCGAGCAGCTTTTTCCTGGGGGCATGTTGTCGCGCGTATGGAGCCGTAACTATGACGAGCTCATGATCGCCCTCGACAGGAATGATCGCCGCGCGCTGGAGCGGTTCGCTTACTTTGGTGACCCGCGTCTGTCGGGACCCCAGCCTGTCGATGAGGATGCCTCCGGGGAACTGCTGATGCAGGCTTTGGATGAACATAAGAATAACTTCCGTCTGCATGACATGATGCCGGAACTTGCATTCCGAGACGAGGGGCCCATTCACGACCCCTCGCTGAAGACGGACTCTTGCAGCCCTTTCCATTATCTCAGGTCGGGGATAAGGCCCGGAACGCCAGTTTATTCCGTTTCTGGATGGTTCGATGGCGGCGGATATGCAAACGGCTCAGTGTCACGTTTTCTCAGTCTGGGTGGGCCTCATGACCGGTTGCTGCTTGGTCCGTGGGATCACGGGGCGCGTACCAATATTTCTCCCTGGCGCACGCAACAAGCGGCTGAATTCCCATTGATGCAGGAGTTGCTTCGCTTTTTTGATCAGCATGTTCAAGAGAGAGATACTCAGTTGGATCTCGAATCAAAGGTCCATTATTACTGCGTCCATGCCGAGCGCTGGATGGCCTCTGATGTCTGGCCCCCCTTCACCGCGCAGCGGCGATATTTTGGCGAAGGCGCGACGTTGGCGGCTGAGCCACCCGTGCAACCATCTGCCGACTCGTATCAAACGCAATTCGATACGACTACCGGCCTGGCTACCCGCTGGGAGAGATTGGGAGCGCAAGAGATCGACACCTACTACGACGATTGGGATGGCAGAGATCTCCGACTATTGAACTACACGACGCCGGTTTTTGAAGAGGACACGGAACTGACAGGCCACATCACTGTGTCCTTGTCCTTGACGTGTTCTGAAGCCGATGCGGCGTTATTTGTGTATGCCTCGGAGATAGAGGAGAGCGGCGTCTCCCGCTACATCACAGAAGGCATGCTGCGTTTGCTCCATCGCCAGACACAGCCATCCCCTCCCGAATACCAGACCGCGTGGCCATATCGCTCCTTCTATCGCAGGGATACCAAGCTCCTGGAGCCGGGAGTTCCCGACCGTGCGACCTTCGCATTACTGCCTGTGTCCTGGTGTGTGAAGGCGGGGAGCCGGCTACGCATTTCCATAGGCGGGGCGGATGCCGACCACTTTCCACAAGTGCCGCATGGGCGCCCCCCGAAGCTCGAGATTCTCATCGGAGGTCTTGACGGCTCGTTTGTGGATATCCCCATGCGGCCTCTAAGGGCTTTGTGATCGCACCAGGCCGGCCCGTCTCGCCCGACAGTACAGCTGGCCCACCCGCCTATGCGCAAGCCTCACCCTTCAGGGCGAGCTCAGGCAGGGCACTCAAGCTGCGGCGCCGCAGGCGGCCCTGCATGGTGTCGGAGACGCTCCGACCGCTACGGACGGAGTTCTTCTCCCGGGTGATAGCATTGCAGCATGAAAACAGCCGCTTCCTATCGCCCTCGCAGAACCTGTATTGTCGAGCAGATTCAGATCAGAGGCGATGTGTCGTATTGCCTGCGCCGATGGCCGGCACAAGAAAACACCGGAGCAGGGCGGCGTTCAGCGTCGCTGCTTCTGCTCCATGGCTGGATGGACATCGGAGCGTCCTTTCAGCTTTTTGTCGATGCGCTGAGCAGTGCCCGGGAGGTGATTGCGCTCGATTGGCGTGGCTTCGGAGACAGTAGGGCTGCGCCTTGTGACAGTTACTGGTTCTACGATTATTACGCTGATCTGGATGCGGTCATTGACCATATCCTGCCCGATGCGCCGATCGATCTCCTGGGCC
>Ga0172382_10013620_pt1 | contig 10454 bp, 19 predicted proteins | sample Leawel138RmetaG_FD_122245 | JGI IMG/M metagenome (GOLD analysis project Ga0172382, IMG submission 122245) | Leachate microbial communities from a municipal landfill in Southern Ontario, Canada - Leachate well 138R metaG | ecosystem: Engineered > Solid waste > Landfill > Unclassified | place...
ATTATTGTTGATCACAGAGAATCGCTCGATGTAAGTAATATGTTTTTGTTACTACAGCTATTAGAAGGTATTCAAACAGCAAAACGAATGGCTAGGGAGCTAAAGTAATGCAGATTTATATTTATCCTGAGTATTATGATGTTTGTTATGATCTGACGCAGGAACAAATTAAAAGTAAATATGAGAAAGATTATCCATGTGCGGGTCTGTTTGACTCAGAAGAACAGCGTATTTATGTAGCTAAAGATCAATCAGTAACAGAACAGCAGAGTACTTTAGTGCATGAAATTATTGAGGCACTCAACTTTAAGTATCGTGTGGGGCTACGAGAACAACAAATTGTAAAGTTAGAACGGGGAATTTTCAACTTTCTTACGGATTTAGGTGTAAATGTGCCCGAAATACTTGACAAAGCCTAGAAAATGTGGTATAATATAGGGGAAATAGATGGATAACATGGAAGCGTTTTTGAAACAGATGCGAAAGGAGTTTGGAGATATCGCGGTATTTTCATTGGATGACGTTCCTGATATCGAAGTGGATGTAATTCCGACAGGCTCTCTAGCGTTGGATGTTGCATTAGGAGTCGGTGGAATTCCTAGGGGTAGGCTTACAGAGTTATATGGATATGAAGCCACTGGCAAGACGACTTTGTGTTTCCATATAATTGCTGAGGCGCAAAAGCAGGGGCTAAACACCCTTTTTGTAGATATGGAAAATGCGGTAGATCTTGACTACGCGCAAAAAATTGGCGTAAATACTAACATAGCCGAAGGTGGTAAGGTATATTGGAATCAGCCTTCAACACAAGAGGAAGCATTGAAGGCTGTGGAAGGTGGCATAAGGAGTAATGCCTTCGGCTTAGTTATACTGGATTCTGTAGCGGCGTTAGCTCCTCAAAAGGAGCAGGATGATGAGTTAGGCAGTGCGAATGTAGCACTTACTCCCCGCGCCCTAACACAGTTTCTCCGTAGAAACATGCACCATATTCGGGAAAACAATGTAGCAGTTTTGTTTACTAACCAAGTTCGAGATAATATTTCATCGTTCTTCGGTGGGATTGTTACTCCCGGTGGTAATGCTCTTAAACACTCCCGGTCGGTAGCACTTTATATTCGTCGTAAAGGCGATATCAAGGTTTCAGGAGATATTGTTGGACATACAGCAGAAATAGTAGTTAAGAAAAACAAGTTAGCCGCACCGTTTAAAACGGCGGAATTCGATATCATTTACGGAGAAGGAATCGACCCGTATCGAGATCTACTAGAAGTAGCTAAGAATTTGGGTGTAGTAATTCAGAAAGGCCCGTATTACACGTATGAGGGAGATAATCTTGGGCAGGGTAAGGAAAATGCCGCCCAAGGACTCCGAGATAACGAAGACTTATTCAATAAGATTCGAGAGGAGTGCTTAAATGGCTGATGAGGATATGACGATTGTAGAGGGTTTGGCAGAATTTGTAGTGCCGGATATGTATCGTACTATTGGATTTGAAAAGACTATTCAGACTAAACAGTTTCATCCGATCAAGTTCTTTTCTTTCGTGAAGGATATTCCGCTAGAAAAGTGGCAAGATCCGGAATGGATTACTAATCTGTGGCAGTTGATACACATTCAGACATACCGTATGGTTGCAATTGACCACGCGCTACGAATGGAACTTTCAACAGTAGACGATCCCGAAGAGTATCTACATGCTCTAGAAACCGAATTTGTGGAGAAGCTAGATCTCTCCGGTATTAACGTACACCACGCATTTTATGCAGAAGATGAAGCTATTTTAGACGAAAGGAAGAGTGAGGAATAACAATGGATATTTCACCAACCTATCTAATTCCACTAGTGTTCGCTATTTTTACTCAGATTACCAAGTACATTAATCCTGATTGGTTCTCCAATGCACAGCGTTGGGTTGCCCTAGGGCTGATGCTTCTTGGTGGTGCAGTAAATGTTGTATATGCGATGGCTATGGAAACGCTTGTAGCCCCTAATGATTGGGCACTAGCACTAACAGTAATGGCAGTAGTCCTAGAGGGTTTTGTTCTAGGTCTATCCGCAGTTGGTCTATATGAATTTGCTAAGTCTGTAGGCGTTCCCGGCGCTAAGTCGGTGAAGGAAATTCAGGCTAAGGGTTAATAGGAGAATATTAAAATGGGCAATAACTTTTTTGATCTGCCAACAAGGGCAAATAACCGAAACCGTACAAACGTGCGTGATTACATCAATCTTAAGGATGGCCCTGTAACAGTGCAGTTTTTGACCAGCCCCGTCGAAACATATACACACTGGATTGCCACAGACGGTACTCGTATGCCGTTTACCTGTCTAGGTGAGAATTGTCCTGTGTGTCGTCGTAATGCCAAGATTGAAGATCCGGATCACGATCCTGATTACATCGAACGTACACGCAAGTATGCGAGTAACGTAGTAGATCTTACTAAGGTAAAGAAGTGCCCCGAATGCGGTACTATCAATGCCCGTAATGCTACAAAGTGCCAGAACGATGAATGCAATAAGATTCTAATCGAAGTTGAAGCTGAACCAATGAATATGGTACGCTATCTAGAGGGTACTTGGACACTCTATGAGGGTAATCTTAAGGGACTACTCACACAGCTTGCCTCTACCTTTGATGAACTGGATATTCGTACTATCCCGCTAACTATTGCACAGCATCGTCAGAACAAGACTACAACGTATACAATTCTACCGGATATGAATGCTGATTACGCTGTAGATCCTGATGATTACATGGATCAGCTACACGATCTATCACAGACTGGTATTACACTTGAGCCTGATGAGCTTACAATCGTCATGAATGGCGGTTCGTTTAAGGATCTGATGGCGGCAAAGCGTGAACAACGTGAAGAAAAGTCTGGTGAATCTCAGACTATGCAGGAAAAAGTTGCTAATATCTTTGACTAGTGGTATAATATTATAGCATTAAATGGGGAGAGGAGTCCTAATGATTTCTCTCCCCAGTAGGAGTTTATTATGTATATTAAGATTATCTCCGATGGAACAGTGGGGGGAACCTCAGTTGTTAATTCAGACACAGGAGAAAAGATCAAAGGTATTTACAGAGTTGATTGGAGTATAGATAATTCCGGGCAGTGGGGTAATGCCGTTATTTATGTCAACAACGTGGAACTAAACGCTGACGTACAAAAATTTGAAGTGATCAAGGACGAATAATATGAATAGCGGCTACGTTGTCGAAGTGTATGAAATTGTAAAGTATGGTAACGACGTAGAGCGCAATAGAGCTTTGCGACCCTTTCTTACGCATATTCTAGGAAGAACAGCAAAGACCAATGATTATAAAATGATGTTCAGGCTCATTAAAGATTTTGGACATGAGATCGTTTTTCAATCATTACTTGATTTTAGTTATAGCAGTGTGGAACCAGAAGGAAACTTTTGGAGCTATGTCTATGCAATCTGTAAAAACAAACTAAAAGAATCCACACAAGAATCTTCGGAAGTTCTATACGAAGAGACAGCAGGACTCGTTAATAATATCAAAACAGTGATTTCAAATTTAGATACAGGTTACAGAGAACAATTACTTGAGGGTAGTTTATGAATAGTCTAGGTGTAGAGCGTACAGTTATTGGGAAACTTTTACAACAGCCAAACGATTTTTATAAGGTGTCAGGCTACTTAAAGCCCCAACACTTTTCATCAGTACAACACAGACTTATTTTTAGAGCGTTCTGTGATTTAATTGAAGAGGGCGCAGAGCCGGGTTTACTGGTCGTTACCTCTAAACTTTCGGCGGAAAAAAACCTAGACAATATCGGTGGGGAAGATTATTTAGAGGAACTCTACCAAGAGGAATATCCACCAGATAATATTAAAGACCTATCAGACATTCTAATTAGAGCAAGTCTGGTCAAAGAAGCACAGCAGGTTGGATATACTCTTTTAAAACTTGAAGATCCTGAGATTGCTGAATCTTTTGTAGTACAATCAGCACAAAAGTTATATGATATCGCGGTAGGAAGTAGCGGCACGTTTACTGAGTCAATTTCCGCAATTCTACGAGAAGAATGGGATAATATTAAGAACCAGCTACTACATCCCGGTATTTCTGGAATAGCAACAGGTTTTGAGGAACTAGATGTTGTTCTGTCGGGATTGAATCCTACAGACCTAATTATCTTGGCGGCTAGACCATCTATGGGTAAGAGTGCTTTTGCTCTTAGGCAGATGATCAATGTAGCCAAGAATAATATTCCGGTTCTTTTGTTTTCATATGAAATGTCCAAGCGCCAACTTTCGCAACGAATGGTTTCTATGGAATCTGGTATCGGGCTACATAACATTAGAACTGGTGCAGTATCAGAAAAAGATCTTTCTTTATTGAAAGATACCTATAGCAAGATTTCAAATTATCCAATTTTCATTGACTCAAATATGACAGCCTCTCTAGGCTACGTTGCATCTACTATTCGTAGATATGTAATGAATCAGGGGGTTAAGGTTGTATATCTGGACTATCTAGGTCTTATGACCCATGACGCTGATAATGAAACTAGAGAATTGGGGCGAATTACCCGAACACTTAAAATGCTGGCTATGGAATTAAATATTACTATCGTAGCTATTTCACAGTTAAACAGAGATGTAGAAAGTCGGGATAACAAACGGCCCATGCTGTCAGATCTGAGACAGTCTGGTAGAATCGAAGAAGACGCAGATATCGTCTTAATGCTTTACAGACCAGCCGCGTATGGCAAAGTAAACAACGAAGATGAGTTCCTAATGGAAGTACTCATTCGTAAAAACAGAAACGGCCCAATCGGGATGGTCAAAGCGTATTTTGATGCTCAGGCTGTAAATGTAGCACAATCTATCAAAGAGGTATTGAAGTAGTGTCACCAAATCCAAATAAGTTGAAAGGGAGCAGGTGGGAACGAGAACTAGCTCAAGAATTACAGGCATTTGCAGAACTATCCAAACGAATTCCCGGTTCTGGTGCGTTGGGAACAATTGTAATTGATCCTAGGCTAACAGGGGATGTTGTGGTTAAGTATAAGTTTCTTAATAAACCATTCAAGGTAGAATGTAAATATGGTTACGGTGGTTCAACCCAAATGACAGTAAAACGTGGCTGGATGGAAAAAGTTTGTACTGAGGCAGAGGCAAACGATTCCTATCCTGCTCTCGCGATTAAGTTTAGAGATGTAATGAGTGGTCATAAGTCTGCTAAGATGATCTGTATGACTGTAGAAGATTGGAACAGAATGATGGGAGAATTATCAGAATTATTTGATGATCTCCAAGAGTTTTGGGATTGGAAGTACGGAGAGGACTAATGGAACCTAATGAATTACTAAAGAAGTTACCAGACTTCGACGATATGAATAATGTTGCAGAGGCTAACGCAAAGGCCAAAGGAGATCTAGAGCAGGCTAAAAATTTGCTAAGTCAGGAAATTGCTAGGTGTATTCAAGAGGCCATGCACAATCCTGATTACTGGTTGGACGGTAAACGACCATCTATGTCCTATGCTACTAACGTTATTGCAGTTAATGGTAACACTCCTGAGGACGCGAAGATTCTATCAGCCCTGCGAGATAAAATTGTTGAACTGACAGAAACTTACCAGGTAACTAAACAATTACTAAACAACATGGAAACTATTGTGTCAGTTTGGCAAACCTATTCGGCTAACCAGCGAAGGACTACACTGTAATGCCTATTATAACGACTGATAAAGTTCTTCGTCCTAGAAGTAAAAACGATTACTATCCAACCCCATCGGGTATGGTACGAGAGGTGGCTAGACAGACGATTCTAGCTCCAGTTGATAATATTTTAGACCCCGGTGCTGGTGAGGGTGTTTGGGGAAGAGTTTATAAAGAACGATTTCCGTCAGCACATCTAACAGGTGTAGAATTACGAGATTTAGAAAAGCCAGAAGAATACGATGACTGGTTTGTAACTGATTATTTAGAGTGGGAAACAGATAAAACGTTTGATCTAATTGTAGGAAACCCTCCGTACAGTTTAGCAGAGCCGTTTGTTAGAAAGTCTATGGAGCTACTTCGACCCGGCGGGCGGATCATGTTTTTATTGAGACTTACATTTTTAGCCAGTCAGACTCGGTACTATGGTCTTTACGAAGATTGCGGGCTACATAGCGTTATGGTATCCAGTAGGCGGCCTAGTTTTACTTTAGACGGCAGGACTGACGCTGATGATTACGCAATTTTTGTATGGGATAAATTTCCGTCTAAGGCGTTTATCGGTTCTTGGTTGATGTGGGAATACGACAACGAAGATTTGACAAATTTGGAAAAATAGGGTATAATATGCCTAAATGGAAGGGAGCTAATTAGCTTGTATATTACAGCAACGTTATTAAAAGACTATCTATCCTGTCCTCAAAAGGCCGCCTATCGTTTGGCGGGCGAGGAACAGGAAGCAAACGCTTATTTTGTGAGAGGAATCGCGGTACACGAAACGATTGAAAATCAGGCTATCACTTCCTTTGAAGAAGCGAAGCCAAAATTTTACACTAAGTTCGCCAACCTAGTTACACAGAGAAAGCCAGAGTTTCCATTCAGAACTACTTTCGATAAAATGGTTAAAGAAAGTAATAGGATGCTGGATAACTATTATAACATTATCGATTCTAGCCAGCCACCAATTCAGGAAGTAGAATTGTTTTTCAGAGTTCAGGTTGGTGACATAGAGTTTGCTGGTAAGATCGATCAAATCCGTGATGGCGCTGTGTATGACTGGAAGACCGCTACGAAGGAACTAGATCCTTTTACCATCGCGGCAGATTATCAATTTACTCTTTACGGGTTAGCATACAAGGAACTATTTGGAGAGTATCCCAAGCACATCTATTATGGTCATCTGTATGAGGGCCGTCTTTATGACTTAGAAAGGAAACAGGAAGATTACGATTATCTATATGAGGTAGCCAATCAGGTTGCGTTCGCTATAGAAAATGAGATTTTCCCTAGAAACTATGACAAATATGGATGTCTTTATTGCCCATTCAGGCACTTATGCTTTAATAATGAACAGGTTAGGTATTAAACAAGTCTTAGAAAATTGGTATGTTTTTGTAGCAAGTCAAAATATATTTGTAATGGAGTACATTATCTCTATTGAGCAGGCAATCAAACATCTTGTACAGGTGTCGCAAATTGATGATACTGACTTATTGATTATTGATAGATACTCCAGAGGATACTCGCTATCTGAAATTTCACAGACATTGGGTATCTCAAGACAAGCGGTATCAAAACGCTTTGATCGAGTTACAGACCTTATGCTACTGGAGTTAGGAGATGGCTAGAATTTGTGTTCTCTGTTTTAAATACACAGCTAGAAACCTACCGTTCTGTAAAGAGCATTACGAAGAATTCAAAGACGTTATAGATCAAGCAATCGAAAATAAAGAAGAATGGCTAACCGAGTTAGAACGAATGACCCAGAAAGAACGCCGAAGATTAGCCAGAGCTAGGGAATACTTACCACTAAAAGTTTTGGGAGAAGAGTATTAATGAGGACTACAAAAGTGGAGTTTAAATCGACGACCGCATACGATGTGCTGAAAGAATTAGTAAATACGTTTGGCGCTGAGACCATCAAACGTGTTGTAAGTCAGATCGAATCAGAGGAGAACACAGATATTTGGGCCGAGCTACACCCGGTTATCGCTGTTGACTTTGATGGTGTACTAAATCATTATAGCGGTTGGACTGGTAAATATGAACACTATCCTATTCGCGAAGGCGCAGAAGATTTCCTGCGTAGAGTTAAGGAATTAGGCTATAATATTGTTATCTTTACAGCCCGACCAAAACACACAATGCCAGAAGTAGAAGAGTGGCTTGAACAGCACGATCTTAGCCAGTATATCTCAGTTGTTACTAATAGTAAACCGCCTGCATCCGCGTATGTGGATGATCGTGGTATTACCTTTACTGGTAATTATGAAGCAGTTATTGACGTGTTACCCACGTTCCGGGCTTTTTGGGAAGGCGAAGAACACCTAGACGGCCCTACTGAGGAACAAAAGAAACGACTAATGTTGGGAGAGAATTAATGTCTTTTGAAATTAAAAATCCAAACGTAAATATTCCCAGAGAAGAATTGCCACGACTTATCGAAATCGTCATGAATGGCGGAACCGGGGCAGATATTTACAAAGCACAAATCAAGACAACAAAGGGTGAACCCGTATCGGAACGACAGGCACGTAGATACAAAACAGAAGTTACCAAACTAATTCAAGAGTTGCCACTAGAGGTAGTAGAACGATTTGTAGATGGTGCGTATATGGCAGACGAGGTGTTTGGTGAGGATGAGGAAACTTCTTATCCTCCGGTACTAGTACCACAGGCCAAGCTACGCAGTTGCGTGATGGATCTTGAGGTACTATCCCCCGCTTTTAATCTTATGGGCAAGTACAGCCATCTGCTTATTTGCGCGTCATTTCTGCCAATGGATACTCGCGAACCGTATACGCTAGAACTTACCTTTGAAGATAAGAATGATGATCGTCGTCTATTACGGGAAGTTATTAATGAAATCTCTAAGTACGATTTTGTTATTGGTCATAACGTAAAGGGGTATGATATCAATTGGCTAATGACTCGGATTATGTTCTATGGTTGGGACGTGCCAGATATCCGTCTTTTCTATTTTGATACCTACTCGTCATTGAAGCGCGTTCCAATGCTACATCGTAAGAGCCTAGGACATGCTATTGACTTCTTTAGGATCGAAGATGCTGAGAAGACTAACGTAATGCCTGTAAGTTGGGATCGAATTCGTAGCCCACACCAGCAGGATTTTGACAAGGCTATGGAAGAAATTGTCTACCATTGTGAAAACGATGTGATAGCAAACGGTACTCTATTCGATATTCTTTGGAATAAGAAGTATGATCCTAAGCCAAAGTGGACGCTCTGGCCCCGTTAGGAAGGCATAAATGAACTGCCCGGTATGTGGTGGTAATGTACGTTTTACTGTTAGTGTGTATATAGATGCATCTGATAAATACTGGCTCAACTTTAGTAAAACAAATTTACGTTCGTCTGATATAAAGATTCTGGGCGTAAATTGGGATGTTGCCCACTGGTACTGCGAAAGTTGTGGGCAGACATGGGTGAATACAGGAGAGGAAAATGACACTGACAGAAATTCAACAACTTCGTGATGTACTAGGAAAACTCCATAGTGTTTGGAGTCGATATGATGGAGATTGGCATCATAAGCGAGCAGAAGGTGTGGTAGAATTTCATTACCCTAATTGGTTTGAAAGCGGTGGTACATACGAGAAGTATGTTACTGTTGAACCAACTGTAGGTATTTATAGCTATATTTTTGGCGAAAGTCGCTGGCACGAATTTGATAGTTTAAGCGATGCCATTGTTGCAGTAAAACGTTGGGCTAAAGAATATTGTAGTCTTTTACAAGAGGATTATAATCTCTGCCCCGAATGCGGTAGAGAATTTAATAACCATACTGAGGTTTGTATGGTGGGGGAGTTAATGAGATGACACTGAATATTTGGAATAGGCCAATTGCGATTACTGATGTTGAGACTACCGGGTTGGTTCCGGGCTATCATGAGATTATCGAGATTGGTTTGGTGCTAGTAAACCAACCTGAGTTAGATATCATTACCACTTTTAGTGCCAAGGTACGACCATACGATCTTGATCGTCTGAGTCCAGAAGCGCAAAAGGTAAACGGGTTTAACGAAGAGGAATGGAAAAACGCGCTAGAACTTGAGGATGCTATGTATGCATATAACTCATTAGTTAGAAACGCCATGTTTGCCGCGCACAATGTGGTATTCGATTGGGGTTTCATGGCTAGCGCATACGAGGAACTAGATATCCGTCCTACACTTGATTATCATCGACTTGATACACTAACACTAGCTTGGAGTAGGCTTAGATACACAGGACAGACAAAGATTGGTCTAGGGTACTTGTGTGATCTTTTGGGCGTGGAGAGGGAGAATGATCCCCATCGGGCTTTGGGTGGGGCTTTAGCCGTACATCGTGTTATGAAAAAGCTAATGGGAGATGAATATGCTAGAACAGATTCAAGCAATTAGAGCGCAGTTAGATGCTCTAGAGCAGGAGATTCAAGATATGCCTGATACTAGTGAGATGCAGGGTCAGATTGACGAACTACTCAGTCAGGTAGATACGCTGGAATTAACTAACACTGAGCTAATCGACGCATTAGAACAGATTGTTGTAATTGCTAATGCGGCAATTGGAGATGGCGAAACTGACCCTCCGACTGACCCGCCTACAGATCCACCGACTGACCCGCCTACTGGTGAGTATACGCGGGACGGTATTATTACTTTTCTAAAGGCACTGCCTGAGGATCGTCTACTTATTGGTCAGCAGATGCAACATGACGCAGAGCCTACAGATTGGATTTATAACTATCTAGAA
>Ga0172382_10013621_pt1 | contig 10453 bp, 6 predicted proteins | sample Leawel138RmetaG_FD_122245 | JGI IMG/M metagenome (GOLD analysis project Ga0172382, IMG submission 122245) | Leachate microbial communities from a municipal landfill in Southern Ontario, Canada - Leachate well 138R metaG | ecosystem: Engineered > Solid waste > Landfill > Unclassified | place...
AACTTTTTTAAATTCTCCTTGATAGAAATAAGCCTCAGCAATTCTTTTAAAAATATCAGCATCGCTGTAGTAAGCTGGAGTTACATATTCCTCAAAGTTTTCAAAAGATGATTGCATGGCATCCTTTAATTCATTGATTGATATCCAAGGCCCGATTGAGGATTGATAGACTTTTAGAAGCTTAACTTGCTGAGGGAAGTGATGAGGGTAATCGGCGTGCCCACCCCAATCACTAAGAATACAGCGATGGCCATTTAATAAGCATCTGAAGGCGGCCATCCCGAAATTTTCATCGGAGTGAATACTTGGAACGATAAAAGTCCATTCCTCTTCTTCCATCATTTTCTCAATCTCCAGTCGATCCATAAATCCATGGAAGTGAACTTTATCATCCAGATTAAATTTCTGACTGATTTCCTTCAAATATTGAAGATAGTGATGGTCCTTAAATCCCATCAGTGGAGAACCATAAAAGTCTTCTTTTCCGAAGAAGTGGAGTTCAAATTCATCTTTTAAAAGAGCAGCGGCAAGGAGAAGGCGGTGCAAATTCTTTTGAGAACTGATTCTACCGATAAAGGCAAATTTCTTTTTATTTCCCTTCCTCTTTGGTGCAATGGTTTGAGGTAGTGGTAAACTAAAAGGGATAATAAAGGTTTTAATTTCAGGGAAAACGATGCGAACCTGCTCAAGATCTCTTTGACAGCTTCCAATAAAAACATCCTGTAGGGTTAAGAGTTCTCCAACTTTCCATCGATAAAGAGGCCAGCAACCAAAGCTTGCCAGGCCATGAAGGTAGAAAATCCAAGGAGCATTGATACCAAGTTTCCCTCGTAGCCCAGATAGAACATTGGCAATTTTTAAATTAAAGCAAGTGACTAAGATTTTATCCGCATGAAAACAAGCCTTGGCAATATCTTTAAAACTTATCTCATCAACATTTATTACTTGATACTCAATAGAGTTAGACTGTGCCCACTTTGACCAGGTTTTCTCGATCCAAGTAATGATTTCCTCCATCGAGGTCCAGATAAAGTTTTGGCGGCTAGTGAGAATGATAAGTTTCTTAGTCATATAAAGAATTGTGAGTCTATAATAAGTTGTCGTCAACTTTGCATAGAGCGATAATAAGAATATCAAGGATAAATGATGAGACATGCACTGGGGATCGGTAAGACTATTTTCAACTCAGGAGTTTGCAGCATTCCTTTTGAGGATTACCACCAATTGGAACTTGTTCTAAGTGAACGTCTTAATCGCGCCAAAAATAGCGGGGCATGGCCGGAGCAAGCTCTCAGGGCGTTTATGCCCATTGAAGTAGAGAGTGCTGTGCAAAATAGAGATGTTCAGACTGTTAAGGAATTTGAAGACTATTTAAATTCCAGGTTTCCTTTTGTGGACAGTTTGAAAGCTAAGGGACTGGAGCAGTTTCTTGATGAGAACTGTATCACTCTTAATCATCATCTGGCTCACGCATATAGTGCCAGCGTTTTTTCTCCTTTTGAAGAAAGTCTAATTTTAGTGATTGATGGAGCGGGTTCTCTTCATCCAGAAGGCTATGAATTCTTAACTCTCTATCATTTTAAAAATCAAAACTTTCATCAACTTGATAAGAAGTTCACGCGCTTTAACGATAAGGGATATTCGGAAAGTATCGGTCTTTTTTATGAAGCGATTTCTGAATTTATCTTTAACTCCAAAACTCTTGCCGGTAAGGTGATGGGACTTGCCCCTCTAGGCAAAAGTATGGGAGTCGTAGACTCCTATGTCTCCTTCCTTGAGTCTCTTGATTGGAGCAAGCGCTTTAATGGTAAGTCTAAAGAAGAGTGGGAGAATTCTCCTAACTTAAACCTCTACCAGGACTTGGCCGCAACTGCTCAGGAAAATTTTGAGCATTATCTTTTTTCTTATCTTCAAGACATAGCGAAGCAATATCCTAACTCCAATTTAATAATGGTTGGAGGATGTGCTCTTAACTGCACTTTCAATGGAAAATTGTGGAAAACTAAGTTTTTTAAAAACATCTATGTTCCACCCAATCCTGGAGATGAAGGGATTTCACTCGGCTGTGCCTGGAGTTCTTTAAAAGATAAAGTGGAGTGGAGACCCTTGCCTAAAGAAAAGCAGACTTCTTCTCGTGGAAAGAAGCGAGAATACTCTTTTGATGAGGTGAAAAAGGTTTTTGGAAAATATCAAATTTCACACTATGACCTAAACAGTGTAGCCGATCTTTTAATCTCTCAAGAAGTTGTGGCGTGGTTTATAGGACGAAGTGAGATCGGTCCGCGGGCACTCGGGCATCGGAGCATTCTTGCTTTACCAATAAGAGGCATAAAGAATTATCTGAATGAGAAGATAAAGTTTCGTGAAAGCTTTAGACCTTATGGTTGCACAATTCCTCAAGACAATGTTTCAGACTTTTTTGATGTAGAAAAAGACTTTGAGAATCCCTTTATGTCTTTTGCCATTCCTATTAAAAATGAATACCGTCACCAATTAGAAGATATTGGGCATGTTGATCATACCTCCCGTTTTCAAACTCTACATCGAGAGCAAAATCCTCAATATTATGATCTTTTAAAAAAAGTAGGGGAGAAGTGCGGTACACCTATTCTGCTTAACACTTCTCTTAATGTGATGGGGGAACCTATACTAGAAACGATTGAGGATGCTTTGCGATTCTTTGAAAACTCCAAGGTTAACTACCTGGTATTTAACGAATACTTGATTGAAAAAAAGAGTTGAATCTGAATTGTTGAATTTATTTTTGATTATAAAGTCAGAGGACTTTAAAATAGTTAATAAAGTATTGGAGAATAATCTCATTGAATAATAAACGAATTCTCATTACAGGTGGAGCCGGATTTATTGGTTCGCACTTGTGCCAATTTCTTCTGGAACAAAATCATATCGTCTATGGTTTGGATAACTTCATTTCAGGTCAGAGACAATTGGTGGATAGTTTAAAGAGTTATAAAAACTTTACCTTTATTGAAGGTGACATTACCCAGACCATCCCTGATGTAGAAGTTGATGAGATTTATAACCTAGCTTGCCCTGCTTCTCCTAAGGACTACCAAAGTAATCCTATTGAAACCATAAAAACCAATGTGGTTGGCATGTATAACATCCTGGAGTTTGCCAAAAAGAAGAACGCCAAGGTTTTACAGGCTTCAACCAGCGAGGTGTACGGAGATCCGGCTGTTCATCCACAAAAAGAAGATTATTGGGGGAGAGTGAATCCTATTGGGATAAGATCTTGCTACGATGAAGGTAAGCGTAGTGCTGAAACTCTTTGCTCAGATTTTTATCGAAGTTTTCAACTTGATATAAAAATAGCTCGTATCTTTAATACCTATGGTCCTCATATGCGAAAGGATGACGGGCGAGTAGTGAGTAATTTTGTAAATCAAGCACTGAATGGAGAGCCGATAACTTTATATGGAGAGGGACATCAGACTCGTTCCTTTTGTTTTGTTGGGGATATGGTAAGGGGACTGGTTTCTTTGATGAACTCTGATAGTGGGGTTTATCCAGTGAACTTGGGTAATCCTCATGAAGTTTCCATGAAAGAACTCGCACTACTTATTAAAAAACTAACAAGTTCTTCATCAGAGATTGTTTATCAAGAACTTCCTTCAGATGATCCTACGAGAAGATGTCCGGATATCACTAGGGCCAAAGAGATACTTTCGTGGTCACCAAAAATACCTTTGGAAGAAGGTCTCCTTAAAACTATTACTTATTTTAAATCACTATGAAGTGGATCATTTGCTTTTTTACTTTATTTCTTCATGTTTCTCTAGAAGCTCAGGTCTATAAGATTGGTTACCTTTTTGATTCTCAAAGTGCTTCCTGGCAAAAAGATCAAACTCTAGTGGTTAAGGATGGAGTGATTGCAGAAAAGAATCCTCCCACTCTTGATCCCAATGTTGAGATTATTGACCTGTCAAAAAAGTGGGTCCTTCCTGCTTTTATTGATGCCCATACTCACCTTTTTTTAAATGATTCAACCTTCTCTTATGATTTCTCCGCAGGACTTAAAAAATGGGTGAATAAAAATAAAGAAGAAAAAATAAAATTAGCTCAAAAAAGAGCTCGTCAAATGAGAGAGGTGGGATTTACCTTAGCTAGAGACCTGGGTAACCACGGGCAAATAGAAAGTAGTGATATAAAAAGAATTAAGGAGATAAAAATTGTCTCATCCGGAGCAGGCTTTGTTCCTTTGTTAGGACAGCTACCACCTGCTTCGCCTAAGGAACTGGCCCTTGAATATCGATTAATTTCTCAGGGCTATCAAGATCATCCTTATCCTCTGGTAAAAATTTATGCCGATGAGGAACCGAATCATCATTTCTCCCAAATTAGTGATCTTAAATTGATAACAAAGAAAGCACATCAAGATCATAAGCTAGTTGCTGTTCATGCAATCTTAGAGAAGGGAATTGATTTAGCCTTAGAGTCAGGAGCAGATACCTTAGAGCATGGAACCTTCATGAGTGCCAAGCAGTTGAAGAAACTTGCAGGGACCTCCATGATTTTTGTTCCTACTAATGCTCAAGCTTTGTTTTTGAATCCTCAGAGAAAGTCTTATTACCATGAAGATACTTTAAAAGACTTTAAGCGAACCTGTCATAATGTCAAAGAAGCCAATCGCCAGAGAATTCCTATTGCTTACGGTTCCGATCATTACTTTGACTTTCCTGGAGAGCACTTTGGAGAAAACCTTGTCGAGATCCTGCAAAGCTTTAGGCAATGTGGGCTCAGAAATAATGATCTCTTAAAGATGATTACTTTCACTGCTGCTCATACTCAAAATCAATATCGAGTAGGGAAGCTGGACGTTGGATACCTTGCTGACTTCAATGTTTATGAAAAATCTCCTGCGATGGATCTTAAGAATCTGTTAAAGATTGAAGCCATTTATCGGGATGGAAAACTTGTGAACTCTAAGTAGTCCTCTTTAGCTCTTGATAGTAATAGGCCTTATCAATCCTGGGTAGTTTTTCAATGAGAGGGATAACGATGGGAGTGATAAGTTTAAAGTGAGCTGGTTCAATTTCACTAAAATAAAAGTCTAGAATTTTCTTTTTCTCCTCATTGTTAAAATCTAGTAAAGAAGAGAGTGAAGGAGTTTTGAGCAAAATGGGATTGAGGGCAAAGTCATTCTTTAAACAAAAACGAATCATCTCCGGAAGTTCCTGCCAGTTTTGCTTCTGAAAAAGAGCATTGATAGCAAGCCTAAAAGGTTTTGCTCTACGTTTGTTATACTCCAGGACTTTTTCCAGGTTATTTAAGATTTTGGAAAGCTTCGCTGGAGGTCTGAGTACTTCGTAAGTGGTCGGCACTAAGGAATCCAGAGAAACGGTAAGAATATTAATTTCAATAAGGTCGAGTAGCTTCTCTAACTTAGCATTGATAGTCCAGGCCATATTGGTGGTGAAAAACCACTGGCAATTGGGATTGCATGAACTGACTTCTTTAATAAGTCGATAGGTATCGGCCTGAATAAGAGGCTCTCCTCCCAGCATGTCGATCTCTTTTAAGAAAGGGAAAAGAATTTCGCGGGCAGGTTCCCAAAAGTTTTCTTCGGTGTAGTTACCATTAGGAGATTGCCAGACCGTACAGAAGGGACAACGGAGATTACACTGACCGTTTAAGTTAGCAGTTAAACGTATAATCTTTCCTTCTTGTTTAACTTTAAGCTCAGCCTCTTGGGCAAGAGTATTAAAGCCATATTCCAGGTGACACTTACGATGAGTGACCTCATCATGACAGATGATAGGATTATTTTCTAAAAATTCTTTTCGCCATTGTTGGGCCTTGGGAGAATTGCGGATATCCCAAATGTCGTTTAGAGGGCGATCCTTGATATTACCAATAGGAAAATTATCGCCTTTGTTACGGCAGATACCAACTTTCCCGTCGGGCTCCAGAATAATAGTAGTAAAGGGAATCAAGCAAAAGTTAGGAGATAATCCCTTTCTTAGTTCTTTGAGAGAGCGCTTACTCATCATTTCATTATAACTTAGATGGCCCAAGTATCTCTATTTTTTCTCAGATTATAGCTATTGATGAGTCTTTTGGCATTTTTCCAATTTATCCACAATACTGAACCAAGTAAAACTAGTTTAAACACTCGCATGGTTACCTCCGATATTTCTTTTGCAGAGAAGGTGCCAAGAAAAAGAGGTCCGTCACTTGTTTTTAAACTTTTTAAAGTAATCCCACGCCAGAATGTAGGAACCATCAGAGAACTGGCAAAGCCCTTCCGCAAGACCAGTAGGATCTTTGACCACTAAATACTTACCTTGAGCACTCTTGCAGAATTCAGCGGCAGGATTGCCCGCATGAATAAGGTTACTTGCTCTCTTTAGCTGAGGAGTTTTGAGGGCCAGACACTCCTTCAAACAGTCTTCGGAAACCCATAAGTTCTGATGAAGGTGGAGTTGGTAGCTTTGGGTGCCTTGGTGATAGCTTTTAGTCTGTCCAAGTAGTTGAAAGCTGATAAGGATAAAAATTAAAAAAGTAAGAATTTTCATTTAGTCATTATCCATGCAAATCGTGCTTATTTACAAGTGTCTTGGCGGCGAGTCAATGACATGTCTGAAAGGGAAAGTAAGCGGGAAAACTATAGACAGGCCATAGAACTTTGAGGGAAGATGTTAGCTCAACTAACGTAATTTAATTGATGTGGATGCAAGAGGCAGAAGCACTTTAAAGGTTAGTGGCACAAACACACTATCGAGAGGTTTCACACATGAGGCTGAATAGACTCATTATTCAAGGTTTTAAATCTTTTAAAGACAAAACGGTCATTCATTTTGATGAGGGCATTACCGGTATTGTTGGACCAAACGGTTGCGGTAAATCAAATATTGTAGATGCTCTTTTCTGGGTAATGGGTGAACAATCAGCAAAACACCTTCGTGGTACCAGTATGAAGGATCTCATTTTTGCTGGATCTTCAAAATATTCTCCTGCTTCTTTTGCAGAAGTGACTCTGGTTCTGGATAACGTCAACGGTAAACACATTAATATTAACGGAACAGTTTCTAAACCAACTGAAATTCAACTTACACGTAAGCTTTATAGAAATGGTGAGACTGAATATCGTATTAACGGTGAACCAGCACGCCTAAAAGATATCCATGAAGTTTTCATGGATACCGGAGCAGGAGCGAAGTCTTATTCTATTATCGCTCAAGGTGAAATTAACCGTCTCGTTCAGGCAAAACCTGAAGAGCGTCGAGTGATGATTGAAGAGGTGGCCGGAATTACCAAGTTTAAACTTCGTAAGAGAGAGTCTCTGAAGAAGATTGAACAAACTCAATCGAACCTGGTTCGTCTTGAAGATCTTCAGAATGAAATTTACAAAAACCTCAAAAACCTTGAGAAGCAAGCTGAGAAAGCTGAGAAAGCTAAAACATTAAGAGAGCGTGTACGTAGATACGAACTTATTGTTGAATCTCACCGTCAGCATGATTATTTACAGGATTATGCTAATGCCCACGATATGCTTAATGCTCGTGTGGAAGAACATGAAAATCTTAATCTTCGCAAGTCACAAATTGAACTTCTTCTAGAAGATGAAAAGATTCAAAAAGACGACATGATGGAGAGAATCGATGCTGCTCAAAATGATTTCAATGAGCACTCGAAAGTTCTTGCCGCCAGCGAAGAAAGAGTAAAACACCTTAAAAAATCCCTTATCGACAAAGAAAGAAATATTGAGCGTGCTCAAAAAGAGAACGCTGAACTTGCAGTAGATATTGAAAAGAGAACTGAGCGCCTTAACAATCTTGAGGCTGAGCTTACTGACCTGGAGTCAAATAACTACGAGCAAATGGACTTTTCTAACCTTGAAGAGAAGGTTGAGCTTCTCAAAGATCAACTTTTAACCTTAGAAGAAGAGTTAAGCGAGAAGAGAAGAGAGCTAGGTGCGAAGAAAGAAAGTCTTCAGGCTCTTGATAATGAAGCTTTTAAAAACTCATCTAAACTTGAAGAGTATGCTCGTCTTCTTCAAGACCTAACAAGCGAAATTGAAGTTCTGGAAAAGTCGACTTCTAACTTCACTGATGACCTTATCCGCGATCGCGCCAAGGTAAAAGAATATGGAGCAAAAGTAGAAGCTCTTGAAATGGACATTCCTGCTCTTAAGAAAGATGTAGAAACTCTTTCTGCTGAATTAAAAGAGCTTGATGCCAAAAACCGTGAACTTTCTCGTGAAGTCATTCAACTGGATTCTAAACGTCAGTCTCTGATTGAGATTAATAACTCTGCTGAAGGCCGCCGTGCTGGAGCTATTGAACTTGTTAACAAAATTTCCGATGGCACCATTGAAGTTCTAGGTAAACTTATTGAATGTGATCCAGAGTACACAGTTGCTGTCCAAGAACTCATTGGAGAGTCTCTTGATGCAGTAATTGCGACTCACGGTAAAGATGCGTACGCAAACCTGATCAATGACTTTGAAGCCACGGTTGATTTAATGTGGCCGATGGATGCCATGATTTCTGCGGAGTCTATTGGGCGTCTTGAGACTCAAGGCTGTCAGGGGCTTAAAGCTCTAAGTGATATCGTTCGCATTAACAATACTGCTTATGCAGATAAGATTAATAAAATCCTTAATGGATTCTTCGTAGTTGATAACCTGGATGCTGCTCTTGCTTCTAAGATTAATCCAGAGATTCAGTTCAAAGGTCTAGTAGCAAAAGATGGTCGCTTCATTATCAAGAAGGTTGGTAACTCTGTTGTTTATGGACAGAGAAATGAAGAGGCTTCTGCCGCTGAAGGTATCATTCAACGTAATAACCAGATTCAAGAGATGGGCATTCTTCTAGAAGCTAAGCAAGCGGAGCTTCAAGAGCTAGAAATAGCCCTAAAAGCTAAAGAAGAAGCACTCGTTAATAAGAGAAATGAACTTGATGAAGCTCTTAAAAACTTCAATGAGGTCAACTCTGTTTACGCTGCTACTAAAGCTGCCCTTGAATCAAAAGAAGCTAACCAAAATTCAAACTCAAGCCGTCTGACTATTTTACAGAATAGAAAGTCTGAAACTTCTCGTCTTCGTCTTGAACTACTTGAAAGTGACGAAGCTCTTTTAAATCGTAAAGATGACCTTCAACTTGCAGTAACTGAGCTTGCTAATGAAGTAGGTGATTTGGAAGATCGTTATCAAGAACTTAAGATGAGCTTTGAAGGTGAGCGCGATGAGATGATGGAGCTAAAAGTTAAAGCTCAGTCATATCAGCAGCAACTAAAGTCTCTTCATTCGCAAATTGAAGACGTTCGTTCTCAGATTGATCGTTATATCGAAAAACAACAGGCCAATAATGAACTTCTTTCTCAATTAGAAACTGAAATTGAGAACGCTCAAATTGAAGCAGAAGAAGTTGAAGCTTCTAATCGTGAACAAGCGGAAGTTCTCGCAGAGAAAGAAAATTTCCTCAATCTTCTAAAAGAACAGATTGCTCAAGTTCTTCTTTCTATGCAAGAGAAAGAATCTGAACTTAAAGAAATTAACTCTCGCATCAATAAGATTGAAAAAGAAAACGTTGAGCTTGAGATGAAGGTCGCAACGATCATTCAGGAAGAAGAACTTCTGGTGAAAGACATCTTCGAGCGTTACAAAATCGACCTTCGTGCAACTCTTATGAAGCATCTTGAACTGACAAGTGATCGTCTTGAAGGTTTAAGAGACGTTTCTTCTATGTACTACATGGAAACTGAAGATGGTCAGAAAGAGATTGAAGCCGTTGAGTACGAGTTTGAAAAACGTTTCCCTGGTCAGCTAAAAGAAGCTAAAGAAAAACTCAAAGAATATAAAACAGAGTTCAACCGCCTTGGTGAAATTAACTGGCAAGCTATTGAAGACTACGATCGTCAAAAGATTCGTTATGACTTCTTAAAAACTCAGGAAGAAGAGTTGAAGAAGTCTTTAACAGATCTTCAAACGGCCATTAATCATATTGATGAGAAGTCTAAGGAGCGTTTCAAAGATGCTTTCACTGAAGTGAATGAGCGCTTCACCAAAGTATTCCCAATCATCTTCGGAGGAGGGGAAGCTCGACTTGAAGTGACAGGTGATCTTGATTCAGTTGATTGCGGAATTGACATTATTGCTAAGCCGCCTGGCAAGAAGATGCAGTCTATCACATTGATGTCTGGTGGTGAGAAAGCAATGACAGCAGTGTCCTTGATCTTCTCTATCTTCCTCGTTAAACCTTCACCGTTCTGTCTACTGGATGAGGTTGATGCTCCTCTAGATGATGCGAACGTAGGTCGATTCAATGAACTTCTTCGTGAGATGAGTTCTGAATCACAATTTATTTTGATTACACATAATAAGAAAACTATGGAACTCAATGACACCCTCTACGGGGTGACTATGCAGGAACCAGGCGTATCCAAAGCAGTTTCTGTACAACTCCATTAGTGGTTTGTGGACAGGGGA
>Ga0172382_10013623_pt1 | contig 10453 bp, 7 predicted proteins | sample Leawel138RmetaG_FD_122245 | JGI IMG/M metagenome (GOLD analysis project Ga0172382, IMG submission 122245) | Leachate microbial communities from a municipal landfill in Southern Ontario, Canada - Leachate well 138R metaG | ecosystem: Engineered > Solid waste > Landfill > Unclassified | place...
ATTTGCATACGGTAGGAACTCTGAAATTTGAAAACGTAGCAGATGCCACCAATCCGTTTAAAGTTTTGGGAACAGACAGCAGCGGAAATGTGTTTGAATATAACCCCACAGAATTAGCAGGCTCCGGAACTTCAGATGCAGACTGGTTAAAACCTGATGGAACTCTACCCTCCTCTATTGACGATACTATTTATACTAATGGTCTGGTAGGAATAAACACTGCTAATCCTTCTGCCAATTTGCATACGGTAGGAACTCTGAAATTTGAAAACGTAGCAGATGCCACCAATCCGTTTAAAGTTTTGGGAACAGACAGCAGCGGAAATGTGTTTGAATATAATCCGGAGGAATTTGGTAGTTCGTCATCAGATGCAGATTGGCTGAAATTAGATAACAGTATCCCGATGTCTCTGAACGATGCTATTTATACGTTGGGAAAAGTAGGAATCGGGACAAATTCGATTCCAAACAGCGTTGGTAATGAAAGTGTCAGCCAATATGGGTTGTTTGTAACAGGAGGAATTCTCACAGAGGAAGTTCGGGTAGCCGTAGTTAATGAATGGGCAGATTTTGTATTTGAGAACGATTATCTGCTTCCTGCATTGAATGAAGTAGAAAAATACATCAAAGAAAATAAACACCTCAAAGGAGTGCCAACTGCAAAAGAGGTAAAAGAAAACGGAGTTGAACTCAAAGAAATGAACAAAATTTTGCTCCAAAAAATAGAAGAACTCACACTGTATATCATTGAACTCGACAAAAAAGTAGAACAACAACAAATTGAAATAGAACAGCTTAAAACAAAATGAAAACCTTCCTCTGTCTCATACTCATAAATTTTGTTGTTCCCTTTTCGTCAGGAAAAAATATTTTTTATCCCGACAAAAACACTATGGTTTCTAACGATACTTTAAAAAACTTCAGAACCACACAAAACAATTCAGATTGTACAGCCTCTTTCACTCTAAACAGCTCAGAAACACATACGAACTATACCTATAATGCAGAAAACTCTATTGCTACCGAAAGTAACTATACGGTTTCTGAACTTAATAATGAAATACGGATGAAAGCCGGAAAGGTTATTGTACTCAAACCAAAAACGCTCATCAGAAAAAGCTCCTTATATTTAGCCCGAATCGAGCCTTGTATTGCTTGTGAAATAAGCTTTTCTTACCCCAAGTTTTTTACGCCTAATAACGATGGTGTAAATGATTATTGGAAAATAAAATGGACTACCGCTTCAGATTTTTCTGAAGTATCTATTTTTGATCGGTATGGTAAACTGCTCAAAATATTAAAAAAACCCGAAGATTATTGGAACGGACAATTTAACGGAACAAATGTTTTTTCTTCCGATTATTGGTTTCGACTCGAATATGATGACTGTAACGGAATACGAAAAGAATATAAATCACATTTCTCTTTAAAACGATAAATTTTCTGGGATGCCTAAAAATTCCACCTCCAAACAAGTCTTTTGGTTTAGCCTCATCAACTACTTAGGTGTGGTGATTGGCATTCTTTCCACACTTTTTATTTATCCCGAAAACACCGAATTTCTGGGAATTGTCAGAACTATTGAGGCTTATTCTCAGGTGATTTTCCCGCTTTTGCTTTTGGGAGCTTCACAGGCTTTGGTACATTTTTATCCGGTTTTGGACAAACAATACAGAAACCGCTTGTTGCTCTACAGCCTGTTTTCGGTTTTGGGAAATTCGATTGTGTTGTTTTGTGTGCTGTTTTTGATTTTCAAAATCTTTGATTTCGGTTATTCCGGATTGGTCGGGATTGCTTTCCCTATCGGGATTGCCATTGCTCTGAACGAAGTTTTCAAAAGACAATCGCTCAATTTACAGAAGATTGCCTACCCTACCCTGTTTGAAAAATTGATTCCGAAGTTACTGTTGCCTTTGGCTTTTATCCTTATCGGAGCTATGGTTATAACCGAATTTCAAGGGATTTTGCTCTTTGTGTTTGCCTATGTCCTGATTCTGATTCTCACCTCAATTTATACCGTAAAACACGACCAAACCCGTTGGGAAAGCCATTTTAGAAGCATTTTTGTAACCATCCCGAAAAAGGAATATTTCCGTTATAGCCTGTTTGCTTTTACCGGAAGTCTGGGTTCGCTTCTGGCTTTCCGAATTGATACTATCATGCTCAATATTTTAGATTATTCGATGGATAGCATCGGGATTTACAGCATCGGAGTGGTGTTGGCTTCGACTCTTGCCATTCCGGCAACGGGCATTTTTGCCATACATTCTCCACTAATTTCAGATTACGTAAAAAACAATAAAATAGCAGAATTAGCCTCAAAATATAAAGAAACCGCTAAACTGCTTTTTGCTGTGGGAGCCGTTTTTTACAGCTGTATTTTTCTGGGAATTGACGATTTATTTTCGCTTTTACCTGCCTATGACAAATTGGTGCTTTCCATTCCCGTTATCCTGGTTTTAGGAATCGGAATCGTTATCAATATGGGAACGGGATTCAATTCTGAGATTATCACCTATTCCGATTTTTACCGATTTAATGTAGCAGCTATCTTGCTGATGATTTTCCTGAATATCGGTTTAAATTTATTGTTTTTGCTCTATTTCAAAATCGGAATTATCGGAGTTGCCTATTCGTCCTGCCTCTCCATTACGGCTTTCAACCTGCTGAAAACCTATTTTATTTATCAGAAATTCGGAATTTTACCGTTCGATAAAAAATACGCAAAACTCCTGCTTATCGTTTTGCTGACAGGAATATTACTTTATTTCATACCAAATATTCCTTCGGCTTTCTGGAATTTAATTACGAAGGTTTCGCTATGTTTGTTGATAAATTTCGGACTGATTTATAAGCTGAAATTAGTACCTTTTCTGAATCAGAAAATAGAGCATTTCAAACAGAAAAGAAAAATTAGAAAATAAAAAGGAGGACAAAATTAGTGAAAACTAAATCGTACCTTTGTTCTTCGTGATTTTTATAGAAAATGACCACACAAAAACAAAACAAATACGACAAGGCCTATCTGAAAATTGCCAAAGAATGGGGGCAGTTGTCTTACTGTAATCGTAGAAAAGTCGGAGCAATTATCGTGAAAGACCGAATGATTATTTCAGACGGCTACAACGGAACTCCCTCAGGATTTGAAAATCTTTGTGAAGACGAAATGGGTTACACCAAATGGTATGTACTTCATGCTGAGGCAAATGCCATCCTGAAAGTCGCCCGCTCGACCCAAACCTGTGACGGAGCCACACTTTATATCACACTTTCCCCTTGCAAAGAATGCAGCAAACTCATTCATCAGGCGGGAATTACACGGGTGGTATATCACGAAAATTACAAAGATGCTTCGGGAATAGAATTTTTGAAAAAAGCAGGTGTAATTGTTGATTTTATAGCTAATCTGGAGTAATTTCCCAAAACATAAAAAATTGAAAATCAAACCTATATATATTCCTTTTTTGGTTGCTTTCATCCTGATTGCAGGAATTTCTATCGGGATAACATTGACTTTCATTTATCAGGCGACTACTTTGAAGACCACTTCCGAAAATCGGAATAAACTCAACAGGCTTATACATCTCATCGAAAATGAATATGTTGACGAAATCGACACAGACTCGATTGTCAATATTGCCTTAAACGGAATTCTCGAACAACTTGACCCGCATTCGGTGTATATCGACCCTGAAAATTATGAGTATATCGAAGAGAATATGCGGGGAAATTTTGTGGGCATCGGAATCAATTTTTATGTGTATAAAGACACGCTGACCGTTATCCGAACCATCGAAAACGGCCCTTCTGAAAAAGCCGGACTCAAGGCAGGCGACCGGATTCTGACAGCTGACAACGATACTATTTTCGGAAAAAAATTAGCTTCGGATGCCTTGGTTGCCAAACTCAAAGGTGTAAAAGACTCCGAAGTGGCTTTGCGGGTTTTTCGTAAAGCAGACAATAAATTTTATAATTTCAACGTAAAAAGAGATGTCATTCCGCTCAAAAGTGTCGATGTAGGGCTACAACTCGACGAAAATACCGGATATATCAAAATCAATCGCTTTGCCGAGACGACCTATACCGAATTCAAAACCGCTTTAGAAAAACTCAACAAGCTGAACATCAACAAACTGATTGTTGACCTGCGAGACAACGGAGGAGGCTATGTCGATGCTGCCATCCTGATTGCTGACGATTTTCTGGAAAACGGAAAACGCATCGTTTCGACCAAATACAAAAAGGGTGAAGAAGAAAATACCTATGCCACTTCCGAAGGGCTTTATGAGCAAGGCGAACTTTTTATACTGATTAACGAAAATTCGGCTTCTTCGAGCGAAATCATAGCAGGAGCTATTCAGGACAACGACAGAGGAACGATAATCGGAAGGCGTTCGTTCGGGAAAGGCTTGGTGCAGCGGGAAAGTTATTTTGGTGACGGTTCGGCCGTACGACTTACCGTAGCTCGCTATTACACCCCGACAGGGCGTTCCATCCAGAAAGATTACAGCGACAGAGAACGCTATTTTTATCATTATTGGGACGAAACCGAAGAAACCAAAGACGAAGATATTCCGTTGGTAGATAGTTTGAAATTCTATACCCCACAAGGAAAAATCGTTTACGGAGGAGGCGGAATCTATCCGGATATTTATATTGCAGATGATGAAATGGAAGACGAATCTGTGCTTTATATGATGAACTCTGCCCTTGCCAGCAATTTTGTCTTTGAAACCATCGACAAAAACCGGAATAATTTTCAAAACCTGACTTTAGATGCCTTAGAAGAAAAACTAAAGGCAAACCACAACTATTACACGGAATTTAGAAATTTCCTGAATCGTCAGAACATTCATCTCTCTTCATTAGACGAAAACCGAAAAATCATAGAAAAATACCTCAAAGCTGAGTTTATCCGTCAACTTTTTTCGGAAGAAACCTACTATAAATCACTCCTGCAAGAAGATGTAATGGTGAAAAAAGTATTTGAAATGTAATAATCCACAATTTTTATCTTTGCGAAAACCAAAAAATATGCCTGTAAAAATAGATAATTCCTGGAAAACGGTTTTAGAAAGAGAGTTCCATTCGCCTTATTTTCTGTCTTTAATTAATTTCGTAAAACAACAATATGCTGCCAAAACCTGCTATCCGAAAGGAAATCAGATTTTTGCTGCTTTTGACAGGTGTAAGTTCGAAGATGTAAAAGTCGTTATCATCGGGCAAGACCCCTATCACGGAGCAGGGCAAGCCAACGGACTTTGTTTTTCGGTAAATGACGGAATCACTTTTCCGCCTTCGCTTATCAATATTTTCAAAGAAATCGAAAACGATTTAGACAAACCTTTTCCGAAAAGCGGAAATTTAGAGCGTTGGGCAGACCAAGGTGTTTTACTTTTAAATGCAACTCTAACCGTAGAACAATCCAAACCCGGAAGCCACCAAAACCAAGGTTGGGAAACTTTTACGGATGCGGTTATCAAAGCTGTTTCAGACCATACAGAAAACGTAGTATTCCTGCTTTGGGGCGGTTTTGCCAAAAGCAAAACTTCGTTAATTGATAAAAATAAACATCATATCTTAACCTCCGGACATCCATCGCCTATGAGTGCCAACAGAGGCTATTGGTTTGGCAACAAACATTTTAGCAAAACCAATGCGTTTTTGAAATCCAAAGGATTGAAAGAGATTGATTGGTAATCCCCTCCTAACCTCCCCCAAGGGGAGGAATATGACTAATAAAATTTATTCTGATGTTTGACCAAACACCCAAAAAGTTCGACCGAATCGTTGCGATTCTGATTCAGTTGCAATCTAAAAAGATTGTCAAAGCTCAGGATTTGGCTGATCGTTTTGAAGTGAGCCTCCGGACGATTTACAGGGATATCCGAACCTTAGAGGCTTGTGGTGTCCCTATTTATAGCGAAGCAGGAATTGGTTATTCGTTGGTTGAAGGTTACCGTTTGCCTCCTGTAATGTTTACCAAAGAGGAAGCGGTGAGTTTTATCACAGCCGAAAAACTGATGCAACACTTTACGGATACGAATCTGAAAAAGCACTTTCAGTCAGCACTTTTTAAAATCAAAGCGGTTTTGAAAGACACTCAAAAAGATTGGATAGAATCGGTCGAATCAAAAATGGCGGTTACTCCCGCTACTCATTTTTTCAATAAAGATATTCCTGATGCTTTAGAGATTTTAATCGAAAGTATTGCTGAGAAAAAACAAGTGATGCTGACCTACGAAAGCATCGAAGCCGAAAAACCGTCTGACAGAAACATCGAAGCCGTAGGCATTTTTCACGAAAACAACTTTTGGTATGTGATGGGCTATTGTCATTTACGAAAAGATTACAGGCAATTCCGTGCAGACCGAATTATCAGTATTTCACGAAGTGAAAAGCCTTTTACCAAAACTCATAAAGATTTAGAGCATTACCGACAAAAACCCGATACCGAAACCAAAAGTCTGGTTCGCTTCCGAATTGATAAAAGCGTGTCGAAATTTCTACATTTCAACCGGAATTTTTATGGTTTTACCAAAGAAATCAAGCACGAAAATTATGTCGAAATGCACTTTGAAGTCGATTACAAAAACCGTGGAATGGCCCGCTGGTTTATGATGTTTGCCGATTGGGCAGCTATTATCGAACCGGAAGAATTCAAACAAGAAGTACGAGACCTGATGGAAAAATCACTCAAAAGAATGCGTTCTTAAAAAAACAAACCCCGAACTACTAAAGTAATTCGGGGTTTTATCAATTTAGAAAAATTACTCTTTGATAATTTTTGCTGAATATGCTTTTCCTTCTTCTGAATGTATTAATACGATATACATCCCGTTTGATAAGCTTGACAAATCAATATACTTATCGTGAGTAGAAAGTAATTCTTTTCCTTGAAGTGAGTAAATGTTAATGAATTTTATATTAGCATCCTCTATATTGACATACATATAATCCGAAGTAGGGTTCGGGTAGAGTTTTATAGTGTCAGAAGAATCAAAATCAATGACAGAAAGCTCAGATTGATATTCTAAAGCTCCTAAATCAACTAAATTGTGAATAACTCTCGGATTACCTATTGCATCAAAATCCGGGCTTAAACTCAGAAAGGAATTGTTACCTGCATTGATAGCAGGGCTATTTGATGCTAACTGGTAATTCCCGTTTTCTTTATCTACAAACAAAGGTTCTGTGTTTTCCAGAATATTTTCAAGTAAAGTTATCTCACTGGGAGCATCTTTCGTAAATAACGTATTTTCTGCTGTAAGCGTATATCCGTTATCCCAACTATCTATATAACTTAAATCATTATCAGGAAAATCAATTATTGAGTTTTTGATTGTGGTATTACTTCCATAAGAAAGTTCTAAGAAATTAGGTGATTGTTGGACTATATTATTAACAAACGTACAATTGGTTATATTCACATTTCCTGTTGATGCTGCTATAATAATGCTTTTAACCTGATTATTACTAAATATTACACTTTCAATATTCAAGGTTCCGTTTGACTCTTCTGCTCCAAGAGCTATAACACTGCTTCCGTGTCTTTCAGGGTTTTCTGAATATTGCCTATTTCCCTCAAATATTCCTCTCTTTAAATTAATTTGGGCATTATCATTTTTCACTATGCCTATTCCCAAATTATAAACCCCACGATTATCTGCTATATAAAAATCTTCAATGTCAATATTAAACATTCCATCTACATAAATTCCAGCTCCTCTTCCTCTTGCAATAACAGTACCTGACCCTAAAGTGCTTTCGTGATAGGTAGTGTTATTTGATATTTCCACATTTTTTAGTTTAGACACAAAATTATTAGAAGGAATAGTTCCATTAGGTGCATAATATTTAAAAGTAATCCCTCCTCCGTATTCAGCACCTTGATTATCTGTTATTTTCACATTTTCCATATATATTCCCGAATCCATAATCACATCATAATCATACCTATACACATAAACGCCTGCTCCCCAGTGTAAGCCACTATCATTTCCTATAGCTTTATTGTTCCTTATCCAAAGATTTTTAAATGTTGCCTGTCCTCTTACCAAAATTCCTGCTCCTGAATTACCCATATGACCTTGAATATTAGAACCCGTATAAGTCTCTCCTTCTTGTACTATAAAACCATTCAGTTCTGTATCTATATTTGTATATATGGAAGATACAACGTGGGCTGTGTGAACACCCTCTGCATACTTCCCACTTAAAATAGTTTGATTAGTTTCTAATGAAATATCTCTTTCGTCAAGAGAAACCGCTCCGTTTTGAAAGCCTCCATATAGTTTCTGACCGTCATTAAGAAGAAATGTATCGCCTTTGTTTGGTCCGGGAACATACACTCCTTCAGCTACCCAAATTTGATCAGGCATCGTGATAGTATCACCATCTACACATTTACAAGCTAATGCATCCTGTAAATTGTTAAATGCTGTTTCCCAACTACTTCCGTCTCTCACTTCGTTATCAGTGTAAACATCTACATATATTGTATCATCTATGGGATTCTGTAATTCGATAGCACCAAAATCTATTGTTCCTCCTGCAATTCTGGGGTTACCTAAAATATCAGTATCAAACGGATTATAGTCATTATTACCTAAATTAAGAAACTGACCACAATATTTTGGAATATAATTCCCTTGCTGTGGGGAAATAAACTCAAATTGACCTAAATAAGCATTATTAAATGTAAAATTTGAGGTGATGTATCCCCAACCTTGTTTTGAAATACAGTTATTAAATGTAACTGTTGAGCTATTGTGAAAAGCAAATCCATAAGTAAAAACACAGTTATTAAAAGTGAGATTGGAGTTAAATTGATCTTTAATAGATTCTGTGACAAAGAGAGAACAAGTATGACCAAAGGTATTATTAGTAATTACAGCAGTGGTTCTGTCAAAAGTTATATCACTCCCTTCTGTCCCCACAACAACATCATTAGACTGAGTATAATAAGTACAGTTTAAATGAAAAATATTGTTTATCAATTCTACACCCGAACAGTCAAAAAAGTAAAGCCCTGCACCTTCAGACAATATTCCATCTCCAAAACATTTATTTTCTTTTATCATTACATTAGCAATAAAGACACTATCTACCTTATGAAAATAGCCTCCCCCACTAACACCGTATCCTGTATAGTTTACTATATTATTTGCTAATGAACCTTTTATAAAGGAAAATGCCCCTTCATTAAAACACATTCCTGCACCTCCGACACCTAAGCCAGAAAGATTATTGCTGTTATCTATAGTAAAAGAATTATCAGTGATATAAACATCCTCTAAATTCAAATCACTATTATTCCCATAAATACCTGCTCCACCAATAAATACATAATCACTGGTTGCAACTCCTGTGGTTGAAATCTGATTTTCTTTTATGTGGCAATTTTTAAGGTTTAAAGTTGATGTCAAAACTTGAATCCCTGCTCCTCCATGCTCAAGTGTATTTATAATACGATTTGCTCCTTTAATAGTAAATCCATCGATTAAATTTAATGAACTTTGAGCATTATGAACTTTTAGTATTACTTCTATATGAATATTTTCTCCCAGTTCTCCGTTTAGAATTGTAGTAGTTCCTGAAGTATCAGCTCTTTGTAAAAGTGAAGTTTCTGTTCCCTCAAAACCTCCATAAAGTTTTACTCCATCTTTAAAAATAAAAGAAGCAGAAGAGTCATTAGAAGAGGGAGAATACACACCTTGAGCTACCCAAATTTCATCTCCTGATTGTGCATTCTGTAAAGCTATAGATAAGCTACCATAAGCCTGATTCCAAGAAGTTCCATTTCCTGTCCCATCAGCAGAAACATACCAAATATTCTGTGCAAAAAAAGGTATTGTGAAGAGTGATACCAAAAGACTTAAAATATTTTTTTTCATAATAAACCAATTTTAAATTTCAGGTAAATTTATAAAAAACATTTGACTATCAAATACTTTACAATATAATTTTAGCCAGATTTGTTTACTCTGATTCTTAAATTTTACTTTCACATAAATATATTCTTAAAAAAACCAAACCCCGAACTACTTTGTAACTCGGGGTTTTGTTTTATCGCTCCCAAAAGAAAGGAGGCTCGATTCCCAAGGCTCTCAGATAGACATATCCTTGTCCTCGATGGTGAATTTCGTTGTCAATAAAATACAAAAGATTCTGATATATCGGAAATTCATACTGTCCGAAAAGATTGTGATTTTCTCTGAATCGTTCTGCTGAAATCTTGTTGAAATATTCGTTGATGACAACGGTCGATTCGTCCCAAACCTTTAGAATATCTGCTTTGGTTTTGATGTTCTCCCTTTTTTCATCAAACGGAATCGATTCACGATTTACGATTTCTTTCAGCCCGGGAGCGGCAATAGCCAAAAGTTCTTTGGTCAGTTCTGCAAAAGACCGCATCCCTCCTATTGAGAATTCAAACAATTCTTTTTCGGGA
>Ga0172382_10013625_pt1 | contig 10452 bp, 12 predicted proteins | sample Leawel138RmetaG_FD_122245 | JGI IMG/M metagenome (GOLD analysis project Ga0172382, IMG submission 122245) | Leachate microbial communities from a municipal landfill in Southern Ontario, Canada - Leachate well 138R metaG | ecosystem: Engineered > Solid waste > Landfill > Unclassified | place...
AATTGACGGCGATCCCATCACCATAGTTAATCAAGGTCTTTTGACAGAGTAAGGACAGCATGGCTGATGAATGGCAATCCTATCTTGAACAGCTGAAGTTTGACCGCGCCTGGCTGAAAGGTTGGGTGGCTAGCTATTTGACCAATGTCCGTCTGATGATCATGTTTATTTTGGCTGTGACCGCGGTTGGGGTTTGGGCATACCTAACCATGCCTCGCTCTCTCAATCCGGAAGTTGAATTGCCAATCGTAACGGTTGGAACCGCTTTTCCTGGTGCCTCGCCAGACAGTGTTGAAACTTTAGTGACCATACCAATTGAAAACGGCGTAAAAAAAGTTAAAGGACTTTCCACATATTCTTCAACTTCTCAGGAAGGATTTTCGCTTGTTTTTCTGGAATTTACTTCTGAAGTAAATCCGCAGACAGCCCGCGACGAGGTTCGCGCTGTAGTTGACCAAATTACTCTGCCAGATGACGCCATGGATCCGCAAATTCAAGAGCTGGATTTTGAAGATATTCCAGTTTGGACCTTCGCTTTAATTAAGAAAAGTAATAGTGATACCGCAAGTTTGATGCGATTATCGGAGACAATCCAAGCTGAGCTTGAGAGTATGGCCATGGTTGATCGAGTTGAGCTAAGTGGATTTGATCGTCAGGAAATTCAAGTCTTGATCGACCCGACCACCATAAAAGAGCGCCAACTTGACCCTATGTCTTTAGCGGGAAGTTTGCGTACTTCACTCCTATCATTCCCCAGCGGCTTAGTCTATACCGATAGAAATCAACTATCACTTGGCATGAATGCTGTCGCGGACAACTTAACCGACCTGCGAGAACTGCCATTAGCCATTAATGGTCAGACCTATCGCTTAGGTCAAATTGCGACCGTAATGGAGAGGTCCGTCCCTGGCCAGCAACCGACTTTAATTGCCACTCCTAATTCTATGCCCCGAAATGCTGTCCAGTTTTCTGCCTACCGAACCAAAACTACGCAGTTTGATGAAGCCGCAAAAGCTATGGAGGCCAAAGTAAATGAGCTAGTTGAGCCATATCAGGACGGCTACGAAGTGGTTACCATCGCTAATTACAACAATGACATTGATATTCAGTTTGGCGACTTAGTTGATAATTTTTGGCAAACTCTGGCCTTGGTCGCTGGCACGATGTTCCTAATTTACGGACTGCGTCAGGCCACGGTCGCTTCACTAGCGATCCCCTTTCCTCTGCTAATTACGTTTGCCGTGATGGTGGTTATGGGCATATCGCTCAACTTCCTGTCAATTTTTTCTCTTCTAATTGCCCTAGGTTTATTTGTTGATAATGCCGTGGTTATTATTGAAGGCTTTTCATCTTATTATCGTTCTGGCAAGTTCACGCCGCTCCAAACAGCTATACTTGTCTGGCGAGATTTTTCCATTCCCCTGATTTCGATCAACTTAGTTACAGTCTGGGCATTTGTAACGCTGTTACTGTCCCAAGTCATTATTGGTGAAGTCATCCGGCCACTGCCAATCATTGTGTCGGCGTCTATGTTTGCCTCAGTATTAATTGCCTTACTTTTCACTCTGCCTTCGATGATGCTATTAGCCAATCCCGCTTTGCCCAAACGGGTCAAGTATTTAATCAACGTTTTATTTGGTCTAGTAATTTTGGCGGCTGGCTGGCTAGTAATCCCCAGCTCGCCATTAAAAATTCCAACCTTTTTCGTATTTATTTTGTTGTTGGCAGTCTTGCTTGGCTACCGCGGCCACTTATCTAAACTTTGGCAAAATACTAAAAATAGGTTTGCCTGGTCAGGAAAAATTGAGAGCTTTTTCCGGCGAATTCTAGATCAGGGATTGATCGATCTCAGACCAATATCTGCCTGGTATAGACGACAGATTATTAAACTGATGGCCACGCGCAGTGCCCGCCTAAAAACGCTGGCGTTTGTGTTGATATTTACATTGGCTACCTATTTATTACTGCCACTTGGATTTATTCGCAATGAATTTTTCCCTAACATGGACATGGATCAGCTATTTGTCTATGTTGAGCTTCCCCTGGGAACACGGGCTGATTTAACCTCAGCAGAAATGCAGTCTCTATTAGCTGATGTTAGACAAACTCCAGGCACACGTCTGGCGGTGGGACAAGTGGGTCAAGGCGGCGGTGGCAATGTTCTAACTAACGCTGGCGGCGGACCAAACACTATTACCATTACTTTATTGCTTGAGCCAGCCGAGCAGCGAGAACTCAGCTCTATGGAAATCGCTCAGCAGTTGCGCGATAAATATATTGACTATACTAATGGTAATTTACAGATTCAGGAGCTATCCGCTGGACCGCCTGCCGGCGCCGATGTCCAACTGACCATTCTCGGCGAAGACCTTAACATCATTGAAGGTTATGTCACCCAGCTGGAGGAGTATTTAAATCAGCAAGAAGGCGTGACCAACGTTAATAAGTCAGTAAAACCAGGGGCAAGTAAACTGACCTTTGAACCGGATCTGGACCAACTCCAGTCGCGCAATCTTAGCGAATCGCAGGTCGGCTACTGGCTAAGACTTTTGGGCAGTGGAACAAATCTAGCCACGGCTCGGTTTGGCAATGACGAACAAGATATTACTCTACGCTTTTCACCTGAAATTGCCCAAGCTGGCGACATTAACCAGTTGGAAATTCCCGGACCACAAGGCTACACACCTTTAGCCCTACTCGGCAATCTGAAATTGGAACAAAATCCCACCGTAATTGCCCGAGAAAACGGTCAACGGAGTATGTCGGTAACCGCTGAGGTTTTAGACGGTTATTCTGTTTCCCTAATCAACCAGGAACTGCAAAACTACGCCGATTCACAGCTGGATTTCCCGCAGGGTTACAGCTGGAAAACCGGAGGCGTTAATGAGGAAAACGCGGAGTCTGTTGAGTCGACTCTTCAAGCCATGGCCATTTCTGCGATCTTAATTTTGATTTCGATGGTGGTTCAACTAAAATCTTTCCGTAAAGCTATTCTGGTTATGCTTGTAATTCCGCTGGCTATTTCCGGTGTTTTCTTCTGGTTTGCCGTAACTAACACGCCGCTCTCCTATCCAGCCTTAATTGGCCTTTTATCACTCTTTGGCATTGTGGTGGCCAACTCAATTGTTTTGGTTGACAAAATTAATCAAAACTTGGAGGCCGGCTTAATTCAGCGGGACGCCATTGTTGACGCCGCCGCCAGCCGTCTGGAACCGATCGCCTTGACGTCCTTTGCTTCGATTGTCGGCCTAATCCCTATTACCCTAGCCGATCCACTTTGGCGTGGTTTGGGTGGTTCAATCATTGCAGGTCTATCATTTTCGGGAACTTTGATGCTCTTTTTCATTCCGGTGGCATATTATTATTTTTTCCCACAAGACCAGGGAAACGTTAAAAGTAAAAAGCGCCGATAAAATCTAATCAGAACCCTGCCAAATCTCGGAAATCTGTTCAGCCAAATTAAAATCAAGCTCAGTCAGACCGCCAACCGAATGGGTCGTCAAACTAACAGTAACCTGACGATAATCATGCAGTAACAAATCAGGATGATGGTTTTGGGATTCCGCAATAATGGCAATTTTATTAATAAATTTAATGGCCTCTGAAAAATCTTCTAGCTGAAAATCGCGCCACAACTGCATTGCGTCTGTCTGATCAATCTGCCACCCCGGGCTCAATTTTTCCAGCAATTTAAATGCCTGTGTCTCATCAATTGGTGCATTAGACTTTTTATTTGTCATAACTGAGTTTTTTTGCTCGTTTCTTAAATAATTCTAGCTGATGGCAGTAAGTTACAAGTAAGAGGAAAAACTGGCAAATATTTTAAACAGTATTTAGATGCTTTCTCCAGCTATCAGCTCTTGTTTTTGCTGTCTGGATAATTTTTTGATTTCGGCTTCTAAATGCTGTGCCACGGAACGATCAGGTGCCTCCAACTGATATTTTAGTTTTACCGGCAGACGCACTTTGGTATATTTTGCTCCGCTACCCTGATTGTGGGCGAGTATTCTCTGCTCTAAATCTTTGGCACAACCGGTATATAAGGTGCCGTCAGCGCATTCAACTATGTAAACCCACCAATTCTCTGCCTGTGCTGACTTCATCCTAATAGTGTAAACTTCCCTAGACTGATATGACAAATAATCTCTTCAAGAAAAAACGAGCTAATTGGCCTACCAAAGCGGAAGACTCCATACCTTTGACTGCCGATACGATTGCGGCGCTAAAACGCGAGCAAGCTGAATTGCTGCGCGAACAAGACGAAGTCATTGAGCGGCTCAAGGTAGCCAGAGAAATGGGTGATCTTTCCGAAAACGGCGCTTATAAGTATGCCAAGTTTGAATTAGGTCGAGTTCGCCGTCGTCTAGGTGAGGTAAATAAACTTCTCAAGTTAGGCGTGGTTATTCAGAAGCAGAAAAACGGCCAAGCTGGCTTTGGCAATCAAGTGACTGTCAAGAATGAGCAAGGCGAACGAAGTTTCCTATTGGTCAGCGAGCATGAATCCGACCCCGTTAAAGGAAAGCTCTCCGATAAAAGTCCGCTTGGGTCGGCAGTTTTTGGTCGATCAATTGGTGAAACTGTTCAGGTCGAACTGCCTGGAGGGCGAACACAGTTTGAAATCACTGCCATTACCTAGCTATCATTAAATTGAAACAAATTAGAATATCAATTAGAAAGATGGCATGAATTTGACTTTAGTTAAACTTTTTCAATGGGCTAAGACTTTACACCGCACAGCTTTGTTTGGCATGGTTATCTTGAGCCTTTTGATGGGTGCCACCGGCAGTATCATGCGCTTTCCGGTAACCGCAGACCGACTACTTAATCCCAACTTTCAACTTGTACGCTCATTGCACAGTCAACTCAGCCCATATTTTTCAATATTTTTGATTTTGATGATGGTGTCAGGTCTATATATGTACTTTTTTCCCTGGTACACCAAGCGCCAAGCTTCTAAAAAACAAAAAACTAGTTAAAAATTAGCATTTTCAGAATTTAGGCTGGCAAATAATTAAACATTTTCAGTTAGATTAAAACAGCGGATAGTTTTACCACCTGGCCGTTTACCTAAGTAAAATTGAAAGTTGGGATTATCAGCACGTTTAGTTAACTCCTGAGTCAAACTTTTGTACGTATATTTGCGCAACCAGCGACCATACCGGCAGAAATCCACTTGGGTATAGTTCCAATTTTCATCAATCTGATTGCATATTATTAGTGGCGCCTCCATCTCACAGCTAGTATCCACCACCCAATCTATTAGTTCTTTGGCCGGAGCATGAGCCGGATGCTCAAGCCGGCGCCAGCCATAAAGAAGTTTGGAGTTTGGCCAGATATTTAAGTAAAGCCAGTAGGTGGATTTCATCAGCAGTTGATCCAAGTGCCTACGAACCCAGCGATACACAAAAATAGATGCGCCAATAGTAAATTCCAAAATAAATAATAGATCCTGACGAAGTTCTTCTTCTGAATCAATCGCCGGAGGGGACGGAGGAGCTTCTTCTTTTTGTGTTCTTTCTTTAATTGGATGTTTCTTCAGCCAAGCTTGACAGTAACTATTTAATATCAAGAACGCTCTTACTGGAATGGCAATGAAAACTACAACTATAACTAAAGGCAGTATCATAATTACAATTTCTTCTACCATTACCCTCAATATACAGTCTGTAGAATTTTTGCCAAGTGATCTGCTTGGCAGATCTGGATTTAATCTCTACCATTAAGCTATGACCAAAATACAGCAGATTATTCGCCAGTATTGGCCTTACTTGCTGCTTATTATTTTGGGATTACTAGTTTACGCTAGTTCATTGGGTAATGAGTTCGTCTGGGACGATGAAGAACAGATTGTTCTCAACCAAGCAGTTCACTCCTTAAATAACTGGGGCGAATTCTTTAAAAGTTCCACCTTTAACGCCGGCGGTGGCGCCAAGGCAGGTGGCCTTTACTACAAACCGCTGATGACCCTCTCCTACGCCTGGCTTTATACCCTGTCCTCCGGTCGCGCCAGCTGGTTCCACGCGTTTCAAGTAATTTTGCATTTAGCAAACAGCTGTTTACTTTTGTCTCTGTTTTATTGGTTAATCAAGAACAAATACTGGCCTTGGCCTGAAAAAGCCAATAATCAGCTAAAGACTATTCTCCCTTGGTTTTTGGCGACTGTCTGGTTGCTTCATCCCATAAATGTCGAGGCAGTGGCTTATATAGCCAGTCTTCAGGATGTTCAATCATTTACTTGGGGAATGCTGGCTTTGCATTTTAGTCTGCGCGCCCCGATGCGCTGGTGGCGCTACCTGCTGACCGGTCTACTGCTATTGGCCGCCGTTCTTTCCAAAGAAACCGGCGCACTGTTTATTCCGCTGGTGTGGCTAGGAACAACACTCTGGCCTAATCTTGCCAAATCTTCTACTCCATCTTCCGCCGAATCTCCTAAAAAAAGTAGCAGTCGCCAGCTACGCCTGGCCAAGGAATCAGAACTTATTTACGGCGGACTACTTTCCTTTGTAGTAGTGCTCTTTTATACCTGGCTGAGATTTGGCTATGCCCAGCTCGGTTTGCAAAGCCATGGGCTGTCGCCGATTACCAGAATTTCCTTATTGGAACGACTGATGAGTGTGCCTAAAATAATTTGGTTTTATCTAAGAACCTTTATTTGGCCTGACCAACTAACAATTGCTCAGCACTGGCACGTTGAATCTTTGAGTTTGACTGAATTTTGGTTACCTCTAATCACTGTCTTACTTTTAGCTGTTATTTTTGCCTGGCTTACCTACCAGCAAATCAGTAAAAAAAATTGGGTTTGGCTATTTTTTATCGTTTGGTTTGGCTTAGGAATGGGGCTTCACTTACAGATATTTCCCCTAGACATGACAGTGGCCGATCGCTGGTTTTACTTTCCCATGGCTGGCTTACTAGGCATGCTTGGTGTTTGGCTAACTCCCTGGATCAGCACACAGCTAACCACTTGGAAAAATTATGCTCTGGTCATAGGCGCGATAGTCGTTTTAGCTTTACTAGGCGCCCGTAGCTGGATGAGAATTCAGAACTGGCAAGACAGTCTGTCTTTATACAGCCAAGATATCCAAGCAAATCCAGATGCCTTTGACTTGAGTAATAACTACGGCGTTGCCCTTTTCCGCGCTGGTGATGATCAAGCCGCACTAAATGCCTTTAAGCATTCGGTTGAGGTGGCGCCACACTGGTGGACTAACTGGAATAATTACGGCGTCTTGCTGGAACAGCAAGGCGCTACCGAATCCGCTCAGCAAGCCTATGCCAAGGCCGTGGAAAATGGGGAGTACTATCTGGCTTATGAGAATCTAGCAAAAATTCTGCTCCAATCATCACCTGAATCGGCTCGCGAATTCACTGAATCTGCCTTGGAGAAATTGCCTTACAACTATACTTTATGGTTTGTCTACTTGTCGTCTTTAAATGAACTTGGCGAAACTGAGTTAGCATTGCCTTATGCCAAAACTCTAGCTGAACAAACTAGGGTTAAGGAATTTATTGAGCTTTATCAGTCAATGTTAGAAACGCCTTAACCAGCCAGACTGGTCATCAGCATTATCTCCACTACGACAAATCCTAGATATAGACATAGCAAAACGGCGCACTCTTTGCGTGAAAGATGATTGCGTGAACGAGCAAAAAAGTAAAATAAGATCAGGCCAATCGCTAAAAAGCTAAAGCGCTGGAGAAAGTGATTAGGCAATTGAATCGTTTCTCCGTACATCAGGGTGAAAATTCCAAATAAAAGTGAGTTCGCACTGGCTGAGCCTAGGTAGTCCGCCAAAGCGATATCCTTTTTCTTACTTAAAACTGAGCGAATAGCAATTGATATTTCAGGAATATTTGTACCAATCGCGACCACAATTAAACTGACAAAAAATGGTGAGATACTCAATATATCCGCAAAATAAATTGTAGAATTCACAATTTGATAACTAGCACCAATTAACAACAGCATGCCAACCAGAATCTTGAGTATCAACCCGGCTCCGCGTTTTTTCTTGCGGTTCATGATGTTTTTTGCCTTATCCAAATATGACTGCTTCATTGAAAAGGACAGCACCAAACCCAGATATAAAACTATTAAAAACATGCCTTCCCATTTTCCTAACTTCTGGTCTGCTGTCAAAAAGGCTGGTGCTACAACCACGATTAGTGTTGAAATTAGTTGTCTTTTATTAAGCTGAGAAGGAATCTTGATACCGTTACCCAAAACACCCAGCAAAGGAATAACACCTAAAAACATCACAATAATGCCACCTAACAAATTGCCAGCCACAATCTGAGGATCGTCATTGGCAATTGACGCAATTCCGATCGTCAGCTCCGGTAATGAAGTTAATAAACCCAAAAAGATGAACGAAATGATAAATCTGGGCAAGCGCCATGAATTAGATAATCCGGCGATGGTTGATACCACCAAATCTGAGCCCAACCAAACCAACAAAAAACAGACCAAATAAATTATCAACTGGAGAATTAAGTTATCCATCATGGCAGGTCGCTTTCAACCCTTAGTAAAGCATATCCAAGGCCATAATGAAAAGGTCAAGGTTATAACTGTATCTTAAGAAATTGTTTATAGCTAAAAACCAGCCAGCTGTATTAGCGGTAATCTTTAACTCCGACTAGAGTCCAGAGTTTGACCTAGCAACCTAAGCTGGCACGACATTGCTGTTGAGCTGAACCGGCGGGCAGTTGATCACAAATTCCACATTGATCCTCATCACCTTGAACCGGAGCTTGGTCTGTTGTAGGCATGAATTGCTCGCTCATATCCATGAATTGCACGTCAGCGGGTGGAGTAAAACTGTCGTCATTGGGAATCCAGGGCCGGCAATTGAAATCAAACTCGGCTGAATCGTCGAAATTAAATTCATCTGAACTGGTATCTTCGGCTGAATCTTCGGCTGTTTCCTCATCCTCGGCCAGGTCATCAACCAGCAAATCGTCGTCGTCGATGGTCATCTTTACACCTTGAGTCTGTCCATCTGTCCACATGTATTGAACATCACCATCTCTAATAACATGAGTGACCATAACCCCCTCATTTGGCATGGTTGAGGAAAAGTTACCGCGGAAACGCGTCTCGCCACTGACAAATACCTCACCCTCAATTAGTCCGCCATCTGGATCTGTTGATTGATAATCACACTGCATGCTCGTACCGGCCATCATTAATTGGCGCAGGCTACTGCGCTTGGTTTGCTCACCACTGACTGAGTCAGCAGTCTCCTGAGAATTGTCCGCCGACTGTGAGTTGGTATTGACTGCTTCATCCGCCACCGAGCGATTCGACTGCCAATACCAGGCGCCAACGGCACCGGCTAGTAAAATTATGATTAGAGCGATCAGGAGATTTTTGTTCATATAGCAGAATTATAGGTTGGCTTTTCAGTTGGCGCAAGATGGTAAATCGATCAAACCCTCTCTTAAATAATGGCTATTGTATCTAAGCCGATAATTATTTAGGCTCAGAGGGTACGATTATGCAGAATTTAACACAAGAGCAAAATGTTCATCCTTTTGATTTACAACCGCCACTGCCAGACTGCCCAGTAGTTAATTATAAAAAGGGCGGACCCGAATATGAGGACTCAATCAAATTATATTTGGAACAACTCCTGGAATTTGCCAAAGCAACTGGCGTTTGGCAGGCAGTCATAGACGCACTAGCTGGCGACAGCGGCTTTACCAACCTTAGCTCGCATCCGCTCAAAAATACTGAACACTTATAGCCACCAACCGGTAGTGGTCAAGGCCTGGTTGTAACCGGCTATGAGGAAAATTTTTCTCCAGATTTAGAAGTGATTGATCTAATGGAAACCAATCCAGAGATGGTTGATGAAATTCTTTACGCTTGGCTCTACCACTTGGCTTTATTCAATCATCCAGAGCACTTAGATGCTCTTTATCAGGTGGCCAAGAATCATTTTAAAGCTCCTAAAGAACGAAAAATAAAGCCTTGGAACTTTATACTTTTATGACCCTAAAACAGGTGAAATCTTTAAGTTTTATGGAGGTGAAGCTTCTAATCGAATGCGGGTGATGGCAAACCGCAAAGATCCATTGGGGAGAACCATTAACAAAGAAGGTGAAACTACTAGAAAGTCTTTCAAAAATGAACCTGCTCAAGGTGTCTATGCTACTGCCCAACAAAGACAAACCGAAATGCTGGAACGAATTTCAACCGGTTTAGGCTTTCAAAATGCCAGAAATATCAGAAAACAACAAAAAAGAACAAAGAATGTCCGGCGTGAGGCTCCTATCATGAGCCTATCTAGAAACCCGCATGATACGCATCGCTAAAGTTAAGCACGCAATATATTAATAGCTGCTCTAGCTATAATCTATTTCTAATATTTACTAGAATATTTTGCTTTGACTTTTTTTAAAATTCATGTCAAATTGAATATATATTCATATCATCTAATAGCTATG
>Ga0172382_10013626_pt1 | contig 10451 bp, 5 predicted proteins | sample Leawel138RmetaG_FD_122245 | JGI IMG/M metagenome (GOLD analysis project Ga0172382, IMG submission 122245) | Leachate microbial communities from a municipal landfill in Southern Ontario, Canada - Leachate well 138R metaG | ecosystem: Engineered > Solid waste > Landfill > Unclassified | place...
CGTATAAACCTTTGATTTTGTGTATCACTACCCACTCCTTCAATGTGCATCCCCGGCCATCAATCAGACGGGGGACGCTACAGGTTTTGGTGGCCTATGCCACCTGAAGGGTGGGTCAAAACTCATGGCCAGAGGTGGGTCAGTTTAGATGGCCATTAACAGCCCTCAAGGGATCGTGGACCAAGGGCGGTCGGGAACGAACTGTGCCCATCACCACGACAGAGCAACGCGACGCGCTCCACGCAGCACACCGCCTGGCGGGCACAGGATCACTGATCCCGGCAAACAAGACCTACATCCAGCAGCGGCACGTCTACGATGGACAGTGCAAGGCGGCGGGGCTGAGCAACATGCATGGCCTTCGTCATCAGTACGCGCAAAGTCGCTATGAAGCCTTGACGGGTTGGAAAGCTCCAGCGGCAGGCGGACCGCAACGCCAATCGCTGACAATGCCACAACGTTTGCTCGACACCGAAGCTCGCGAGAGCATCAGTAAGGAGCTTGGCCACAATCGTGCCGGGATCGTATCGGCCTACTGTGGGCGCTAGTACTTCACATAAACAACCGGTATGCGTAAGCATTTCCTGGCAGTGTCGGGACATTGGCAATGGTTCTTGCCAGCCGTTGTGAATATCGAATAGTGACTGGAACTGGGTCGTATAGCGCATCGTTGTTCCAGTCCATCTTTGTCAGAGCAAGCGCTTCGAATGCAGTCAGTTCAATCGGCCCGACGCCCGCGTATCGCACGATGTTGATTGGGCGCGGAATGCTTTTGCCACCCTGGTAATAATCGCCCCGAGATGCAGCACGAGGTGCATTGCCAGCAACCCAAACTAGCGCAGACCTCCCCGAACGCTGCATCACTGCGCCTCGCGGCACAGGGTAACCATCAGGCTCACTTTTCCTTTGCGGCGTGGGATTACGGCTTTCTTGCAACCAAACGCCTCGCCATCCGGCGTTGCTGGCCACCTCGACGCACTCTACCTCCTGAATAGCGGAGAGCGCATCCAACGCGCCTTCCAGTTCCTCTGGCTTGAACGATGTGGTCTTATGAACGACCAGACGGCGTGGCAGCATGCCTCCATTACGACTTTGATAAAGGGTCAGGCTCCGTGCAAGCACCGCACGCATGTCACTTCGGCTAAGAAATGGATTTCGGCGTGCCTCATCAACGTCTTTGACCGGATCACGCGCCTCGAAGGCGACGAACTGCATGCCCCCGCCATCAGCATCAAAAACCTGCGAGCAGCAGGTCACGTAATGCGCCTCTTGCGGATTTCCCCTCAGGGCATAGGCCAACCCGATGTATGCCGTATTCTCAGGCACGCCCTCCAATGGAGCTAACTTCCAAGGAATGCCACCGGCCTTTACATAGAGTGCAATGGACAGACGCCACGCCAATGAAGCCTTATAACCAAATGTGAAAACGCGATCGTTGATGACTTGGGTGGGAATGCCATGCCCCGCACCTAGTGCCTTGAGTGCATCGTGCGCATCAAAACCAGGTGCACGAAATGCAATCTGCCAAGCATCCGGCAGATGTACCAGTACGACATCGAAGTGATCACGTACCAATGCCAGACGTTGCATCGCCGTACTCAAGGCGTGCAATAAACGGACATGCGGCGGGCCTTCCAGCCCTAAAGACCCAACATCATCCGGCAGCTTGATATGCGCTTCTCCGGTTTTGGCAGCGACCAGAGGAACATTGAACGTATTTTCGAAGCCACGAAACGCAGGTACATACTGTTTTCGATCTGAAGGCGCGTGACTGGATCGCAGCGTATTGACCAATGTGCGAAGATTGTTCCAGCCACCGACCGGGCCTACCGTCGCAATACGAAGTTCAGGTGTGTAAGTTGGAAAGATCGAACTACTGTACGCACCATGCTGAACGATTCCCCGCAAAGGGTTCACGTCCAGCGAAGTGTCTTCCGTATTGAAGGTCAGCAGCGGCTCTTCCAGCAGAGAGAAGGGCGGCAACTTCGATGCACTATAGTCTGCACTCATCGCCCGCTCCGTTGAAAGTAGTCATGGTCGTGGCTTGGCCGACTCCACGCAGTCACTGCCGACAGTCGAAACTCCGCATCCTGCCCTGGCCCTGAGTCCTCTCTGAGGCCAATGGCTTTGACGACGCCACTATGGCTGCCGGGCAAGAGCTTCGCCCATCCTGCAATAATCCGCGCCCATTCCTTGTTTCGTCGCCCTGCCCAGCGTTCACGCTGCCAATCCATGATGGGATTTGTACGGCGCACGGAAGATGCGAGATTGCCATCGTCCTCGTCATGGTTTGCCCCATCAGCGGCTTCCGGGCGGGGCAGTTCAACATAGGTAAAAGGCTCGAATGCACACCACCAGCGATCCGCCATGCAATCCAGCCGAATCTGCACTCCTTCGCTGAAGGGGTAGCCGTGTCCCTCAACTGTTCCCGACAACGGTGCTGAATACGCTTGCCGGAGGTGTGACAACTTCTCTTTGCGCGCAGCCACCCGTTCCGGGCTATCCGTTGGCAGGCCGCTTGCCACGATGATCGCATGCCCTTTGCGCCTCAAGCGCGGCAACAAGGGCCTGCCTCTGCTAATCGCCCAAGTCAAGGCGTCGTAAAGCAATCCCAGCGCCCAACTATCGGCATCGGGATGAAGATTAATGGTTCCAGCGAGCTTCCCGCCGACAGGTGCGAACGCCTTAAGCAATTCCGCGTCGGAACCAAAGGCGGCGATTTCACGGCCAACACTGGCTACCACAGCCCTTGCTTTCGCATCACGAACCAGCTCACGGGCACGAACCGTCGTGATTACGGTATCGATCTCAATACGACGCGCCTGTTTGGGCATAGAGAGGATCGGGATCGCCGAACACTGCAGCACTGGAAAACTGCGCTGCTCCCGAACAGGTAGTGGCAGCTCTGCCAGTATCTGAGTCGGTCTCGACTCCTGAACATGCTGCAACAAAACCGGCGGCAGGCTTATTCCGTCGATGATGTCTCCGGCCAATTCATCAAACGTGGGGGATTCGACAATCGCTGTTGTCACACCCGCTTGGGCAGCCTTCTCAAGCAACTCACTGACAGCAGGCAGAACGGAGCTTGCCGAACGCGTTACCCAATAAATTCCGCCTGGAAAGGCATTCGGCTGCGCCAATGCTTCGGTTAGCGCAGTCATGACCGATTCGTCGCGGCCGCTGTAGCCGACTACCACAAGCCCGAAACGTGCGCAGGCGGCACCGAGAACGCGTCGCATCCGAACGTCCTGCTCCCTCAACTCGTCGGTCGTATTCTTCAGTTCAACTGACTGGAAGTCGCCATGCAGCTTGGCTAGAAATGGCCAACTCGACTCTCGCAGGCAGCGTTCGGCACGCTCCGCATTGTCAATGGCGGCAGTCGTCATGTTTGCGCGTTCGTTGGCTGGTACCAACTGGTCGGTCAGAGTAGTCGCCGTCTCGACCAACTGGTCGAAATTGGTCGTGAATACGCAAGGAATCCGGCGGGTTGTCAACAGTGCGGCAAGTACGCGGTGAGCAAAGGACGGCGTACCTCTGGTGACCGCCTGCTCTATGTAGGTACGGCGGTCGGCAGCAGTCGGATATATCGCCTCAAAAGCCCTTGCGTATTCAGTGGGATCGTCAGGTGTCGGCAACTCCGAACGTGTGCTGAAGAACAAGTCGATACGCTGTTGCCATAGCGGATCGTTGGCATCCACTTCACGGAGACTGATCCTGGATAGTTGGCAGAACAAGCGCTTCTTGAAGTCGAGGATCATTGAATAGCCGGTCGGAATACCGGCTGCGGCTGAAGCCCCGGCACCGAGGAACCAGGCAAACTGCTCAGGCCTCAAGTAAAAAGTGCTGGCAAATTGTGGTCCCGTCAGTGTCCTGATCATTCAAGTGTCCTTATTGGCGCTACTTCCAGATTTCCATCAGCCTGCTGAAGCTAGTTTTCTCATACTACGGTTACCTCTCAGATCGTATCAAGAATCAAGCGACCATCATTACCTGGAGCAAGCAACGCCACAAGCCGCACCAAATCTGCCTGAGTTACTGCCGCAAGAGCCGGATCAGTAATCGGTAAAACAAGCCAGCTACTCTCAGCATCGATTTGTGCCGGCACCGTATTTTGTGGCGGCGGAAATAGCGTCGCTTGCCCTCCAAGTACTGCCCGCCACAAAGTCTGGGTATCAGCCGGTTGCCCCCGAAACGCAATATCGACATGCTTACGTTCGCAAAACGAGCGTAGACTTCCTGAGAATGCCACTCGCAGATAGCCCAATGCAGCATGTAGATCGCCTGAAGGCGGAGCGGCATTGGCGATGAGTGATCTCGTTGCCTGAATCGGATTACCCTCCATCCCACCATTCTCGATTACAGTCAGCAATTTATCGACTGATGCTATTGCACCCGCCACTTCCGCGCGTGCGATGTTTGGAGGTGCAGCATGAGAGTAAGGATTGAGCACCACCTTTCGAAACAATTTAACGCGCTCGATGACCCCGGCCATACAGACTTTTGCCGAATGGGCCTTAAACCATCCTTCGACAGCAGACAAAAGTTTTTCCGTATCCAGATGACGGGGGTCAGTCTTGAATGCAACAGGGACACCGAATCGTTCACAGAACGATTTCAGGGCGAGTTCGAAGGCAGCACGGGTGTAATTGGCAGCAGCGGGAACGTGATGATTTGCCAAAAAAATACGTGCTTGGTCAAGCGATGCCTTTGCCGCCTTATTCCCAGGAGCACGAACGGTGGGTGCCGGAATACCTCGCACGACATCTTCGCCTTCGAAGACTTCCAAACACTTCCAGTGGCCGGTGTTACCTAGATGGAAGCGGGCCATTTCGAACCACACCCGGTCGTGGGTTAGCAGCACGATTTGCCAGTCGGCGAACTTCGAGCTGAGCACATCCAGCACTGGCAGGCGGTTCGAGTGATCGAGGCCAATCAGTACATCGTCGAGTACCAGCAGCTTCAACGCCGTTGTAGTGGCGGTCGGTGTACATGCCAGTCGTCCCGCCAAATAGATCGCTAATGCCAGTGCGGATAGGCGGGCCTCGTTCAGGAAATGCTGCGGTACTGAAAGCTGGTGGCTGCGATAACTGACATCCAACGTGAGTGAACGGCCAGCAATCTCGCGATCCCGCTTGTAGTAGGCTGCTGTGTAAGTAATGCCGCCAAAAGCAAATGGCGCGACGGCAACGTCCGCCCCAATCAGATCACCCAGCAAAGTACCAATAAGGGGATGAAGCGCCGTCAGGGCTTGATTGAAACCATTGTTGAAGTTCGTGCAGGCCTGATTCACCCTAGTCAATGCTGCTTGTGTATGTTTGGCTGGCTTTGCTTGTTCCACCGCCCTCCACAACTCGCCAATGGTTTGCGTTGTTCCGCCAGCCACCGTCACTGGAAAGTCGGCCAGCAGTTTCTCCAAGGCGATGTCGAACAGATTGATTGCGTCATCGCCCTGCTTGTAGTTGGTATCAAGCAGGGCGCGATAGTCCAGTGCAGCCCTGCGCAGGGCGGCCTGCGTCACACGTGTGTCGTTAGCACCGGCAACTGTGGCGGGGTGCCGCTCACGGGCCGATGTTGCGCCGCCGATGGCGTGGCTACCGAGCGGCGCGGCTCCGATCGCGCCTGAACCTGCCTGCATGAACCACTTTGCACTTGGCGCACCATCGTTGAACTCAACCTCGACCGCACAGCTCGTTTCCGGTTCTCCTGAAAATACATTCTTGTAGACGCGGAGGTTTCTGCTTCGCTTGAGAGAGAAGAAGTCGGATAGCGCATGAAAGACCGACGACTTGCCCGCCCCGTTCTCGCCATACACCAGCAGGTTTTTGCCATCCAGATCGAAGTGCGCAGGCGCTGGGCCGGGGAAGGCGCGAAAGTCGGTGAGCGTCAGGCGCTTGATGCGCAGGGGCATTGGCGGCGCGACAGACGCTGGTGGCGGTGCTGGCGCAGGCGGAACGGCGCTCATTCCTTGCCCTCGATGATGCGCACCACTTCCAGAGCTTGCAGGTCGAAAAGCATGGCGTAGATGGGGTGGTCGGTGGCAAAGATGCGTCCGGCCAGCTCCGTGGCGGCGGTGACAAGCGCCTTGTCCTTGAGGTTTGCCAGTTTGCCGACGTCGGCTTTCTCGCAGGCATCGAACAGGCGAATATTCGCGGCGTGCAGTTCATCCGGGAAAAACAGCTCGAAGACGAGGCCGTTGATGATTTGCTCGAAATGTGCAGCATGCGCGTTTGCAAGCACGGCCTTTACCAAACTCACGACCACTTGCCGTTGGTTAACAGAGGCTTCGGGGATGACTACCGCTTCCTGATTGTTGTTGTGGACTTGAATAAATCCGTTTTGCAGATCGGTGCAGGTGGCGGTCAGGAACCACCATGTCACCGAACTATTGAGAATCCCAACGAGATATTCATCAGCCCCGGCGACGATGGATAGGGCATTGTTCGCATAGTAGCCACTATCGTCATAGGCGTAGGTCGGCTTATCCATGAACCGGCCAAGAATGACTTTCGGCTGTTCGAACTCCTGCCAGTAAGCGATATTGTCCTGAATCTCATGCCACTCATAGCTTCCTGCTTTGCGTCCTTTCCATTTACCATCGCGCTTGTCGTCCCAGCCGTCCGGTTTTGGCATAAGTTGTTTCTTAAATCCGGACAGATGCTTTTTGATGGCTGGGTATTTGTCGATGGGAAACGGTCGCCGCGTGAAAATGAGCCATAAATCTGCTGATTCCGCCTTCCATCGCTTCACATCCCGCCCACGCAGGAACGGCTTGATGACCTCAGCCGATTTCGGGTCTTCGGCAATCAGCCGCGTTCGCGTGGAACCATCTATGACAAAGGCTTCATTCAGCCCTGTCTTGATGCCGTAATAAAACCGCCCATTCACATACTTGCCCAAGGGCGTGCCTGCTCTGCGAATGCGCGCCAGCAGGTCGCGCTTGCCGGGTGGTTCCAGTTGCCAGCCTTCTTTCTTGAGTTCGGTCTGCGGAATTGAAAAAGCCTCCGCCTGGAACACCGCCGGAAACTGCTCGACGGGATGTGTCTGCGCCCAGTTCAGAGCGCGCACGGTGTTTTCCGCATTTCTCAACGACACAGCCTGCTCGCGCCGCATGGCGATGACGATGGTCGGGTAGGCAATAGCGGTGAACACCGCTTCGTCGCCGAAATCAATGATGCTCTTCAATCGCGTGTGCGTGGCCATGAACAGCCGCAGGTTCTCGCCATACTTGGCGCGATACCACTTGTTGGAGGTGATGAAGGACAACATTCCCTGCGGCTTGAGCAGCTTGACCGAACGCTCGTAGAAGTAGACGAACAAGTCCGCCGTGCCGGTGTAGCACTCGTATTTGTATTCATCCCTCAACAGCGGCTTGAGTTCCTTGATTTCCTCTTGCCGCACATAGGGCGGGTTGGCAATCACGATGTCGAACACGGCTTCGGAGTTGTCCTGCGCGCGCGGCAGGCCGAACATCCATTCCACATCGAAGAAGTCGGCAAAGCGGTTCTGGTCAAACGGATCCCAGCGCGCCATGCGCTCGGCATCGTTGGCGGTGACGAAACCATCGCGCTTGAGCAGAGTTACCAGTTCCTCGTGCAGCTTCTGCACCTTTTCCTTGCGGCGCTTCTTGGTGGCACGGGTACGCGAGGTGAAATAGGCGGCGTTGGCATCACGCAGTTCGGCCTCCTTCTCCGCGATGGCGGGATCATCGAGCAGCGAGCCTTGCGCGCCGTGACGCGGTACGCCGAACAGGGTGTTGGCAGCGACGATCTTGGTTTCCAGATTGGGCAGCGGGGTGATATTCCAGTTGGGCTTGCTGCGGTCTATGGGCTGGCTGACGATGAGGGCGATGAAAAAGCGCAGTTTGGCAATCTGCACCGCGATGGGCTGGATGTCCGAGCCGAAGATGCACTTCTCGATCAGATAGAGCTTGCGGGTGTAGTCGGCATAGGCCGGGTCGGCAAAGTCCTTCTTGTGCTTTTCCAGTGCGGCTTCGGCATCTTCGATTTCGGCATCGCGCTGCACGGGGTCGGGCGTTTTCTTCGCCAGGGCGAGGCGCTGTTGCAGCGGGGCCAGGTTCTGGTCGCGCCAGCGGCGGTTGTCGGGATCGAGTTTTTTCAAGGCCACGAAGAGCTTGGCCAAGACGCCCATTGGGAAGGCGCCGGAGCCGCAAGCCGGATCGAGCACTTTGAGTTGCTCGATGGCGAGCACCAGCGCGTCGGACTCTACTTCGCCGAAAGCGTGCTCCGTGTCGGCGTGGGAGAGCAACTGGCGCAAATCCTGTTCGCGCTGTTCCCCGTTGGGTAGATGACGGGTGAAGTAGGCAATAAGCGCCTCATCCACCATGTAGTCCACCACCTCGCGTGGGGTGTAAAAGGAGCCGGACTGTTTGCGCGCAGTGCTGCGGGTGTCCGGGTTGTAGCTGGCGAGCAGGTTCTCGAATACCTTGCCCAGCAGTTCGGGGTCAAGCGCTACTTCCTCGTCCAGCGGCGTGTTCTCGTCCACGGTGAATTTGTAGCTGTCGAGCAGGTCTATCAAGCCCTTGACCGGATAACGCTTGCCCTTGGTCTCGAACTCGGTGTTCAGCGCCGCATCATCTGTGCCGCCGAAAAAGAGTTTGTTCGGTACTTTGGCCTGGGCATTGGGGCGACGTGAGAAACCGTCGATGCGCAATACGGACCCGTTACCCTCCTGCACCACCAGTCTTTTAAGTTCCGGGCGGCGGGCCAGTTCCTCATCCGTAAGTTGCTCGTCCAGGCATTCGAACAGGCCGCCGTTGAGGAAGGGCACATGGGCGAAGTAGTCTTGCAGTACTGTTTCAGGGTGCTTGAAGGCGTCCTGATGACGATAGACCAGCGAGATGAGGTAATCACCCTTCATGCCGCTGCCGGTTTTTGCCCAGCGGCGGTCATTGCCCATCTCCTGATTCAGGCTGGCAAAGAACAGGTTTTGCAGAATGGCGTGGTAGTAGTTGCTTTCATCCGGCGCGGTATCCGGCGCCTGCTTTAGCAGACCGCGCAATGCTTCCCGCTCGAACAGGGTATTGGGTACCAAGCCGCGCTCTTTGATGAACCAGACGAAGATCAGGCGCGTAAGCAGGCGGATGACGCCAATGGCATTGCGATCCTGCCCACCGCCCTTCGGGAATTCCACCTCCTTGGCAGCCCACATGTACCACCAAGCCAGTTGCTGATAGAAATCCTTGTTGAGCTTCTGCGTGGAGAGCGTGTCGATCCAGGCGTCATACAGCTCGCGGAAGTTGCCAGGCCGGCGCTTGTCGCCCAGATTTACCAAGGCGAGGCTTGCCAGGATGTCTATGTGCGCACGGTGAGGGGCGGTAAGGCGCACATCCTTGATGACGGTGATGCGGCTGTCGATGACGTCGCGGCTGGCATCGCGCATGTTTTGCCGCCGGTCGATCACCGCGAGAGAAAACAGCTCTTCCTGGCGGAACAGGAAGATGGCTGGCATGGGGAATCGCTTGTTCAACTCACGTGCGATGGTTGCCAGCTGGCTGCGCGACCAACCCTCACCTTGCAGATCGATGGCAAGAAAGACGAAGGACTCGATCTGGCCTTGTGTCAGCTTGCCATCCGCGCCTACAGGTGCTTGCCCCAGAGCCAGTGAAGGAATCTCGTCGTTGGTGAGCTGGAACAGGAAAGCGCAGGACTTCCAGCGATTGGCATGCACCTTGGCGTGGTTGATGCTGCCAAGTTCGGGACGAAACTGTTCGATGCTGCCCAGCAGCGCTTCTGCGGTGTTACCCAGTTCTGCCGTTTTATCGCTGCTGTAGCCCAAGGTGTTGAGCAGAGCGATGGCACCTGTTGCCAGCGGCTGGCTGGCGAGGTTTTGCAGTGCATCCTGAATGGATTGGCGAAGGGCGGAGTTGTCAGCCATTGTTCACGTCCTTGATCACCAGCCAGGTGATGAGATCGAAATCGTTGGTTTGCTTGATTTGCTTCGCCGCATCGGCAAGCTTGCCGCCACGCCCAGAAAACAAATTGCCTGCGTTCTTGCGGCTAAACTGAGCGGCAATAGCGGCAACCGCTTTGTCGAGCAGGCCGCTGTAGCGGCTCATGTTCTGCCCGTGCGCGGTCTCTTCATCGAACAACTTGCACAGCTTGGCGTGCGGTTCGGTCTGGCTCTGGCAGACGGCACGGAAGATTTCCAGAATCTGCTTGGGCGCGGTGAAGGTGTAGCGCACCTCTCCATCGTCGCGGATATAGACGAGGAAGTATGGTTGCAGCGGGTTGACTGCCTCATTGCCGGCGGCGTCAATGCGCTGCTTCAGGCAGTAGATGATGCCGGGCTTGATGGTGCTGTACTCGGCGTGCGGAGGCACTACGGCGTAAAGGCCGAAGGGAGCTTCTTCCAGCTTTTCGCGGTTGGCTTCGATGTAGGTGGCCAGCTCGATGCGGAAATCATCCAGCGTGAATTCACCCAGCGCGACGGAC
>Ga0172382_10013627_pt1 | contig 10451 bp, 10 predicted proteins | sample Leawel138RmetaG_FD_122245 | JGI IMG/M metagenome (GOLD analysis project Ga0172382, IMG submission 122245) | Leachate microbial communities from a municipal landfill in Southern Ontario, Canada - Leachate well 138R metaG | ecosystem: Engineered > Solid waste > Landfill > Unclassified | place...
TATGTTGATGTAATTATCGAAGATAACCAAGCCCGTTTCCTATCAAACAAACAAACCCTAAACATAGTTACTGCAAGCAACGAAATGGTAATCGAAAAGAACAACACAGTTGAAGTTATGCGTATTTGTATCAGCGACAAAAATAGCGAAGATCTAATCGTGAAAGCTTCTGAACAGGGCACATCTTATCTGGTAATAAATTGTGCAAACTGGAAAATAATTCCATTGGAAAATTTAATCGCTCGCATAAAAGGCAAAAGCAAACTCATAGCTGAAGTTACAAACGCTGAAGAAGCCAAAGTAGCACTGGAGATCCTTGAACTCGGTACTGACGGTGTCCTGCTAAAAACCTCTGACCATGAAGAAATTCTAAGAACCGTACAGATCGTTAAACCAGAGATCCTAAAACTTGAAATGGCAACCGCAAAAATCATAGCAACCAAAGCAATAAGCACAGGCGCTCGCGTCTGCGTTGACACCTGTGACTTGATGCAACCTGGCGAGGGTATGCTTGTTGGTAGTCAAAGTGCAGGTTTATTCCTAGTAGAAGCGGAAGTAAACGAAAACCCCTACGTCGCCTCAAGACCATTTCGAGTAAACGCTGGGTCCTGTTCTATGTATACTCTATCCAATTTACAGACGACACGTTACCTTCAAGAATTCAAAGCAGGAGATGAAGTAATACTAGTTACCCGAGAAGGCAAGACTCGCACCGCAAACGTAGGACGTATAAAAATAGAAATACGACCTCTTATCCTCATCGAAGCAGAAGCAAATGGAAAAACCATTAAAACCATTCTGCAGAACGCCGAAACCATAAGAGTTGTGACGCCTGTATCCTCTAAACCCGTTACTGACCTAAAACCAGGTGACGACGTAATCGTACATTTAGCTGCCTGTGGGGGTAGGCACTTTGGCATTTCTGTACCGGATGAAACGGTGATTGAGAAGTGAACGCAAAAATCTGCGTTTCTATCCTTCCAAAAAACATTGATAATGCATTAACGCTTATCACTAAAGCTGAGGAATCTGGGGCTGATTTTGTGGAAGTTCGCATGGATTGCCTCGAAGAAACAAGAAATCTTTCTGAATTATCGAAAAAAACCAAACTTCCTCTTATTGCAACCAATAAACTGCAAACTGAAAAAGGATTCTTTACTGGTTCTGAAATAGAAAAACAACAAACTTTATTAAATGCTGCAAAAGCGGGTTTTACATTTATTGATATTGACTATTTTAGTCCAAAATGTAAAGAGACCATTGACATCATCAAGCAACTTGGCGCCAAAACAATTGTATCCTACCATAAATTTGATAGTATCCAAACAGTCTTTTCGCTAGAGACTATTTTAGACAAACAAATTAGCCTTGGTGCAGATGTATGCAAAATCGTACTTACTGCGCAACAAATTGAAGATAACCTGCCTATTCTTAACTTTGTCTCCTTTGCCTCAACAAAAGCAAAACTTGTATGTTTCTGTATGGGTGAGGAAGGCAAAATTTCACGTTTACTTTCACCTATTTTTGGTGCCTTTTTCACGTTTGCATCACTTGAAGAGAGTAATCAAACAGCAATTGGACAGATGAATATAAAAGATATGAAGACGGCATACAAAGTATTAGGAATAGAGCAATAATGGCTATTTCTGGTAAAACTCGAGTATGTGGAGTAATAGGAGACCCCATAGAGCATTCGCTAAGCCCGATTATGCACAACACAGCGTTCCAATCATTGAATCTTGATTTTATTTATTTAGCCTTCAAAGTTAAATCATCTAGCATAGGCGATGCAATTAATGGAATCCGTGCATTAAACATCCGTGGTTTAAACGTAACTATGCCGCATAAAAAAAATGTAATGCGTCATTTAGATCGAATTGATTTATCCGCCCAATTAATAGATTCAGTTAACACTATCTTGAATAAAGAAAACCTACTATTCGGCTTCAACACCGATGGAGTAGGCGCGGTGAAAGCGCTCAAGGAAAATGGCGTTGAATTAAAAGGTCGAAAGATACTATTATTGGGTGCAGGTGGCGCGGCAAGAGCGATTGCTTATGCGGTGGCAAAAGAGTCCGATGAACTAGCCATATTAAACCGTACTGTAAAAGATGCCCAAACACTGTCAAAACTCGTCGAAAAAGCGGCCAACAAACGGATATCTACAGGGTCGCTGTCACATACAGATATCGAATCTAACCTTAGAGACTCCGACATCTTAATCAACGCTACTACAATCGGTATGAAACCTCGATACGATGAAACTGTTGTGCCGACAAAGCTTTTACGGCAAAACCTTTCGGTTATGGACATAATCTATAATCCATTAGAAACTAAACTAGTTAAAGATGCTAAAGCAGCAGGTGCTAAAGTGGTCAGTGGCGTAGAGATGCTAATATATCAGGGTGCAGCATCTTTTGAAATCTGGACTGGCAAGCAGGCACCTGTTGAAGTTATGAGAAAGGCAGCGTTAACTTACTTAAAGAAGGTATAATTGTATGGATAGAAAAGCATCTGCAGTTGCGCATGGTGCAGCAACAATTGTCAACGCGATTGCATTGGGTAAGGGTGCAGCATTCGGAGTAGACTTATGGACAAAAGCAGAAATAGAACTTACCGATGAAACAGGTGTTATTCAAGTACAGATTATCTCAGACCCTAATGAAAGTACTCTACTGGTTGAACGAACAGTCATAAGAATTTTTGAGCAGTTTCATCTACAAAACGTGTTTGGCGCCAAAATAAAAACAACTTCAAACATACCAGTTGCTCGAGGTCTAAAGAGTAGTAGTGTGGCGGCAAATGCAACTGCTCTTGCCACAGTTACAGCTTTAGGCAAAAGGTTAGATGATTTAGAAATAATCAAAATAAGTACACAAGCAGCTTTCGACGCTAAGTGCACAATTACTGGTGCATTTGATGATGCAGCCGCTTCTTATTTCGGCGGCGCAGTCCTAACAAATAATTTGAAACCTCAGATACTCAAACAAATAACGTTGTCTCAAGATTATACGGTATTGTTTCATGTTCCACCCCAAAAGATCTATACCATCAACTCAGACATAAACCGCCTTCGAACTGTGAAACCATTGGTCGAGCTGGCCTTTACACAGGCGATGGACGATAAAATCTGGGAAGCATTAACATTAAATGGACTAGTTTATTCCGCAGCTTCAAATCAAAACACCACTATTGCAATCGACGCTCTGGCAGCAGGTGCAATTGCAGCTGGTCTGTGTGGCAAAGGACCTGCGGTGACTGTAGTAACCAGCAAAGACAATGTTGATAAAGTTAAATCAGCCCTACAAAAATATGATGGCGAAGTGTTAATGGCAAAAATTAATAGTGAAAAAGCCAAGGTGGTATAACCAATGAAAATAATTGTTGAGAAGGCAGGGTATTTAAGCGGAAAAATAGTTGCACCTGCATCAAAGTCGTATACTCAAAGAATGGTCATCACATCGGCATTATCCGAAGGAACTTCTCACATTTATAATCCCCTTTATTCTGAGGATACAGAAGCAGCGTTAAGAGCAGTTACTGCTTTGGGCGCACAGTTTAAAGCAGATGACGCCTGCTGGGTAATCAAAGGCACTAAACCTCAAACACCAAAAGGTCCCATCGATTGTGGTGAATCCGGTGCAATATTACGCTTCATAATACCTGTCTCCGCACTTGCCAATAGTTCATCCACACTTTTGTTCAGAGGCTCGATTGATAGGCGCCCTGTAGAACCATTGCTGACGAGCCTAAAGCAACTTGGTGCCAATGCCTATGTTGGCAAACAAGGACTCCTAGACGCCGTTTATGTGAAGGGCGGTGGTATAATCGGCGGTCAATGCAACATTCCGGGTAATATCAGTTCACAATTTATTTCAGGATTAATGCTAGCATGCCCACTGGCAGAGGCGAAAACCGTAATCACGTTAACTTCGCCGCTTGAATCAGCCGACTATGTTAAGATGACAGAAACAGTGCTAACTAAGCATGCAATCATTGTTGGCATGGAAAAGCGACGTATTGTTGTCCCTAGCAATCAAAAATACAAGGCAACAGATAGTAATGTACCAGGCGACTTTTCGTCAGCTGCGTTTATCCTTGCAGCTGCTGCCATAACAAACTCAAAAGTTACCATAAATAACATTAATCATGAGATGGTGCAAGGCGATAAGGCAATCTTAACAATCCTTAAGAGAATGGGTGTAGAAGGCAAAGTATGCCCAGACAGTATAGAAATTGAGGGCTCAGAAAAGCCACTCTCACCTATCAACATTGACGTAAAGAACATTCCAGACCTCGTACCCGTCATCGCAGTATTGGCCTGTTATGCAAAAGGCATCTCGCATATAACTGGTGCAAAACGCCTTTGCTTAAAGGAATCTAACCGTTTATTTGCAATCTATGAAGCATTGGGGAAAATGGGTGCAAATATCACAATAACAGAGGATACTATGAGCATCAACGGAACCAGTTTGCATGGCGCCGTTGTTGACCCGCACAATGACCATCGAATCGCCATGGCAGCAAGCATAGCTGCACTTGGAGCAGAAGGCCAAACAACAATCGAACATGCAGAATGTATCAGAAAGTCTTATCCACAATTCTACGTTCATCTTAAGCAACTAGGAGTGAACATGGTTGGCGGGAAACTCGATAGGTAAAGAATTCATAATTACCACATTTGGGGAGAGCCATGGGAAAGTCGTTGGCGTAATTGTTGATGGCTGCCCTGCTGGTCTACCATTAACTGAAAAGGATTTTCAAGAAGAGCTCAACCGCAGGATTCCAGCGAATCCACGGATTGTTTCTCCACGGGTTGAGAAGGATCATGCTAAGATATTGAGTGGAACATTCAACGGTTTCACTTCAGGTGCACCTATCGCCCTGATGGTTGAAAACAAAGAAACAAAATCCAGTGACTATGAAGCAATTAAAGGTCGCCCACGTCCCTCACATTCAGATTACCCAGCAGGTATCAGATATGGAGGATTCAACGATTACCGCGGCGGCGGACGCTTTAGTGGTCGAGTCACTGTAGCGTTAATTTTGGCAGGTGTTATAGCCAAAAAACTACTAAGTCGCTATAACATTGACGTTTTAGCCTACACGAAAGCTATTGGACATATAAAGAGCAATAAAAAGTTTAGTATAGTTGAAATCAAAAAGAATCGCTATCAACTAGCTACAAGATGTCCAGATTTAACCTGTGCTGAACGTATGGAAGAAGAAATCATTAACGCTAAGAAAATAGGAGACAGCTTAGGTGGAGTCGTCGAGTGCTTAGCACTCAATATGCCTGCTGGCATCGGTGACCCCTTTTTTGACACTTTGGATGGTGATTTAGCAAAAGCATTATTTGCAGTTCCCGCAGTTAAAGGAGTTGAATTTGGTGCTGGCTTTAAAGCTGCAGAACTCCGTGGATCGGAAAACAACGACGCTTTTCTGGTCAAAGGCAGTAAGATAGTAACGGCTACTGAAAATGCAGGAGGTATTATCGGAGGGTTATCCAGCGGAATGCCAATTATTATACGCGTTGCCATTAAACCCACTCCATCCATCAGCAAAGAACAACAAACAGTAGACTTATCCACCATGGAGAATGCTTTAATTAGTGTGAAAGGTCGACATGACCCTTGTGTAGTACCCAAAGCTGTTCCCGCAATCGAAGCAGCCGTTGCAGTAACCCTTGTTGACTATCTAATCCGTTCAGGAGAAATCCCAAGGATTCTAAAGGAGCACTAAAACAATGGATGATATAGTAACTTTGCGGGAAAAAATCGACAAAGTTGACGATCAGATTCTCGGTCATATATCACAGCGAGTAAAAATTTGTCAAGCAATCGGTGAATTAAAAAAGCAGCAGAGAAAACCTGTACAAGATATTGACCGAGAAAAACAAGTCTATCAGCGTATTCGAGATCATGCAGAATCATTAATGCTTGATCCAATAATGGTCGAACGTATTTACCGCGAAATAGTTAATATGTGCAGTACTGTTCAAGAGTAAGGAACTCTTAACGGATAGTTGACTCTATGCTCTATGAAATTAACGAGAAAGCACTCAGATTAGAAAGCGAAGGAAAGAAAATCATCCGACTAAACCTTGGCGACCCCGACATGGCAACGCCCTCCGAAATTGTAGAAGCAGCGTATGCTGCCTTGAAAGCGGGTAAAACTAAGTATTCATCCAGCTACGGTGAAACAAAATTACGCCAGAAAATCGCTGAGACACACGGTGTTAAAGCAGAAAACGTCATAATTACTCCTGGATCCAAATGGGCGATTTTTGTTACTATGTTCCTCATGATGAAAGGCGGCGGTAATGTTATCATCCCCACCCCCTACTGGACAGCTTATGAGTTAATCGCTAAGAGTCTTGGAGCCAAAACTAAACTTCTTCGTACCAAAATGGAGGATGGTTGGAATATTGACATATCTCAACTAGAGGAGCATATTGATAACGAGACTAAAATGATTATACTTAACAACCCTAATAACCCAACCAGCAAAGCCATGGATTCAAAAACCCTTGATGAAGTCGTTGCAGTAGCTAACAAGAAAGGTATTACCATCCTTTCCGACGAAGTCTATGGTGCAATCGCTTTCAATAACACAAAAAGTATCCTAGACTACGAAGATGACTCTAAACATATATTGTCGAATAGTTTTAGCAAGACGTTCACAATGACTGGTTGGCGTATAGGCTACATAGTTGCTGACAGAACTTACATTGATCAGGTAGTGAAACTTAACCAAATTACGTTTAACAATGTACCTGTCTTCATCCAAGAAGCGGCGTTAAAAGGCATGGAACTCCATGCTCAAATTGCAACAAATATTAAAGCAAAATATAAAGCCCGTGCGGATCTTGCTTCAAGTAAACTTGAGGAAGGAGGCTTCAAATTTACCACGCCAGACGCGCCCTTCTATGTTTTTCCTAGACGTGACGGCTTAGATGGCACAAAATTCACCCTTGGTCTTCTAGACAAAGGTGTCGCTGTGGCTCCAGGTTCAAGCTTCGGCGATTATCCTGATCACATCCGCATATCTTTAACCGCACCAGACGACCAAATTAAAGTTGGCCTGGACAAGATTTGTGAGGCCGCCCTTCAATGAGAACAGCTATTCTAGGCTCGGGAAAAATGGGCATCTGGTATGCAAAATACTGCAAAGCTAAAGGCGATACAGTGGTTATGGCTGGTAGGAACGAAGAAAAACTCGCCAGATTAAAAAATGAATTAGGAGTTGAAGTAGCTGAATTTCAAGCTGCAGTTGAAGGCGCTGACCGTGTTTTTATCTGTGTTTCCATATCTGCTTTAGAGGAAATTGTAAAAAAAATTGCACCTGTCCTAAAGAAGGGCCAACCAGTCATGGATATTTGCTCTATTAAACAGTACCCAGTTGATATTATGCACAAATATCTCAAAGATGCACTTGTTTTAGGAACGCATCCGGTTTTTGGACCTGGGAGCAACGGTGTAGCACATAAGGCTTATGTTCTAACTCCAACTAATTCTGAAGAAGAAGCATACGCTGAGGAGTTTAAAACGTGGTTAGAAAAAGAGAAAGCACATGTTTTTATTATGTCACCAGAAAAACATGATGAGTTAATGGCGATTATTTTAGGTTTGCCACATTTTTTGGGTTTAGCTGTGTGTGAAACTCTACTTGAGCAACCTTTGTTTGCAGAGTCGAAAAAGTTGGCTGGAACTACTTACAGGATATTGTTAACGTTAGCAGAGTCTGTTGCACAAGAGACACCAGACCTTTATGCTAACGTTCAAACTAAAGTTCCTGGACTTGGTAAAATGGAAGAACTCTTTATCGCTAATGCTCAGCAATGGATGGACTTAATGAAGAAAAAAGACACTATAGAAATTGTGGCTCGCATGGAACGGTTAAGAACAAAACTTGCGGAAGTCGACAAAGATTATGGTAAAAGCTACGAAACTATGTATAAGATGTTACAGTCAACGGAGGAATAGCTTAGCATGGTAAAGACATTACTCATAAACTGTTTTCAGGATTACAACCGAATAAACGAATTGTATGACGCGCTTAGTAAATTCACGGTATGTAAGGTCATCCACTATACAAATATCAGATCAGATTTTAAAGTCGGTCAAGATATCAGTGCCGTCGTGATAAGCGGATCTGACACAAGAATAATTAAACCTGAAGAGAAAGCAAAATATCAAAACGTCAGTAAATTTATTGAGCCATGCGATGTTCCATTACTTGGAATATGCTTTGGTCATCAACTACTTTGCTCAACATTTGGTGCTAAAACTGGAACTCTACACCAACCAGTAGTCGATAGGTTCGAGCGCGTTAGGGTAATTCAAACGGGCGATATTCTAGCTAGGTTTAAAATGGGACAGACAATTCCATTAGCAGAGTGTCACAGCGATTATGTATTAAAAGAAGGACTTGAAACCGTTGGCTTCAATATACTTGCTGACTCTTCCTCATGCGAAGTCGAAGCTGTTAAGCATAAAAATAAACAATTTTTTGGTGTGCAATTCCATCCTGAACGCATAACAATTAAAGACCAAACATATCCTGAAGGATACAAAATAATAGACAATTTTTACTGCAATATCGTAAAACGTCTAGGTATATAACGAGATTTTGACAAACAACACTATTAGCCAGTGTTTTTTGTGTCTAAAAAGTCATATAAAACTAATGAGTGTCACATTTTTTTCTTAAAAAGTAGCGCCTTCTTAACTACAATAGGTTTTATTCTGAACAAGTAACCATACAAGTAAGAAGCAAACGCAATTCATTTTTAAATAACTCTTGCGTAGCTTCCTAAGATTTTAATGAATGTTGAAAATTTTTCCAATGATTGCAATGCTTCTGTGCAGCGTTTTTCTGTTCGATGCCCCTCAAAATCGAGATAAAAATTGTATTGCCAAGCGGTGGTTTTGATGGGTCGTGACTCGATTCTGGTTAAGTTAATGTTGCGTGAAGCGAATTCACCGAGTGCATGATATAGTGCGCCAGGTACGTGTTTAGTTTGAAAGATAATGCTAGTTTTATCGTCACCTGTTGGCGCCACATCTTCATGAGCAAGTATGAGGAAGCGTGTATAGTTGGTGAGATTGTCGGCAATGTCTCTTGCAAGAATTTTCATGCCATAGAGTTCAGCGGCTTTTTCGCTAGCGATGGCTGCAGCGCTGAAGAGCTTGCGTTCCTTTATGATTTTTACTGATCCAGCAGTATCGTATGCAGGGATACTTTCCCATTTGTGTTTTTCAAGATACCCGCGGCATTGCCCCAGTGCTTGTGGATGAGAATAAACGGTTTCAACCTCTTCAAGTTTTGTCTGTGGGTTACCGATAAGAACGTGTGCAAGTTTTACTGCGACTTCACCGCAGACTTTGAGATCATAAGAAAGGAAAAGATCATAGTTTTGGTTGACGCTACCTTCAATCGAATTTTCAATTGGAACTACACCATACGGGACTTCGCCAGTTTTTACTGATTCAAAAACGTCACGAAAGTCTTTGCAGGAAACAGGTTCTGCATTACTTCCAAAAAACTTAAAGACCGCCATTTCGCTGTAAGCGCCGGTTTCTCCCTGATAGGTTACCTTCATTGTTTCTTACCTTGCTTACGGTTCTTTAGTAAGCACTTGTTAATACCATTTATCATTGCTTCAACAGATGCCATTACGATATCTTCACGGGCTGCTCGTGCACTAACTATGTTGCCTTTTTCGTCTTCTACTTTTATGACCACCTCAGCGACTGCATTGGAACCACCTGTGATGGCTTCCAATCGGTATTCACTCAATCGGATTTTCTCCAAGTTACTTGTCAATTTTTGTATTGCTTTTAGAACAGCATCGACCGGCCCGACGCCTGTTTCTGCTGCGACATATTCGTTACCATCTAGCGCTAGGCGGACAGAAGCTGTTGGGATTACTTTGATACCCGTTACTACAGCCATATCACAGAGGTCAACGATTTTTTCTTCACCGATTACTTCGCCTAACACAGCTGAGGTTAGTGCTATTAAGTCAGCGTCAGTTACTATTTTACCCTTGTCCCCTAAATTCTTGACTCGTTTTACAATTTCTGTTAATTGTGCTTCATTGGGGTGAATGCCGATTTCGTTCAATTCTGCTTGGATGCCACGGGTACCGGCTAGTTTACCTGCGACCAGTTTTCTAGTGCGACCAACAAGTTCAGGGCTGATAGGCTCAAATGTTAAAGGTTGTTCGGTTACACCTCTAGTATGGATGCCAGATTCATGGGCAAATGCGTTCTCACCTACAATGGCTTTGTTTACTTGTACGGAAACTCCACTCAAAGATACCACCATTCGTGAGGTACTGTAAAGTAAGCGTGTGTTGATGTTTGTCTTGTAACCGTATGCTACATGCAGAGTTGTGACTACCTCTTCTAAAGCCGCATTGCCGGCGCGTTCACCTAAGCCATTGA
>Ga0172382_10013629_pt1 | contig 10450 bp, 8 predicted proteins | sample Leawel138RmetaG_FD_122245 | JGI IMG/M metagenome (GOLD analysis project Ga0172382, IMG submission 122245) | Leachate microbial communities from a municipal landfill in Southern Ontario, Canada - Leachate well 138R metaG | ecosystem: Engineered > Solid waste > Landfill > Unclassified | place...
AAGAGTATGCCCAGAATCATCAAGTAGTCAAGTTCGTACCAGCATCTGGAGCAGCCTCAAGAATGTTTAAACACCTGCTGGAATTCAGAGCAAAATATCGAGGAACTTACGAAGACCAACTTCTGCTGATTACCGATAAAAGCCCGGATTCAGTGTTCTACTTTTTTGAACACCTGCCCAACTTCGCCTTTTTTCAATATCTACTTGATGCCTTAGAACTTAGAGGGCTAGATTATGACACTACCATCGCCGAAAGCCGGTACGAGAAAATTCTGAACACTCTCCTGACCGATAAAGGCATGAATTACGGAAACCTCCCCAAAGCCCTGATCCCATTTCATGCCTACGGCGATCAAACACGAACAGCCCTGATCGAACACCTGGTCGAAGCAGCTTTTTACGCGAAATCAGGAGATAACAAATGTCACGTTCATTTTACCACACTGCCCGAACATCTCGAGCTGATGGACCAGCATTTTAAAGAGAACCAGGAGGAGCTGGAGAACAAATACCAAGTTAAATACCAGATTGAATATAGCATACAGGATCCTTCTACGGATGTTATTGCCGTGGATATGGAAAATAACCCGGTCAGAGACGATCACGGAATGTTGATCTTTAGACCCGGGGGGCACGGAGCTCTGCTTAAAAACCTGGGTTCCATCAAAGCTGACCTGATTATCATAAAAAATATCGATAATGTATGCCACGATCGCTGTAAACCTGATACATATTTGTATAAGAAGGTGTTAGCTGGCAAGTTGATCGAACTCCAGGATCAAATCTTTGCCTACCTTCGCGGCCTGGACAATCCAACTCCTCCCTCCATGAAGGTGGTCGAATCTATGTGGTCATTCCTGGAACATAAGCTTCATGTGATCCCCCCTGCCGGTAGTGAGAAATGGAAAAAAGAGGAACGAATAGAGTTCCTGCGGAAGAAGTTTAACCGCCCCATCAGAGTATGCGGAATGGTTGAGAATGAAGGTGAACCCGGTGGAGGCCCTTTCTGGGCAGAAAATCCGGATGGAACTGTCAGCCTTCAGATTGTAGAATCTTCACAGGTTGACCACGAAAATGCCCCACAAGAATTGATCTTCCAGTCATCGACACACTTCAATCCAGTGGATATCGTCTGCTCAATCCAAGACTACAACGGAGGAACCTTCGAACTCAAGAATTTTATGAATCCGAGAGCTGGTTTCATTACACAGAAATCGATCGATTCAAAAACTATTAAAGCCCAGGAACTGCCAGGACTGTGGAACGGATCTATGTCAGACTGGAATACAGTATTTGTTGAAGTACCCTTGAACACCTTCAATCCAGTTAAAACAATCAACGACCTACTCAGAACAGAACACCTGCCTACCATTTAATCCGATGAGTCAACAGGAAGATAGACTGTTTGGATTGATAGGATATCCATTAAGTCACTCTTTTTCTGCATCTTACTTCAATAGGAAGTTTGAAAATGAGGCCTTCCCAAATTGCTCTTACCACAATTTTGAAATGCCATCCATCAGTGGACTGCCAACTCTGATCGAAGAACTGCCAACTCTTGTTGGTCTTAATGTGACTATCCCCCACAAGCAGAGTGTCATGCAGCTGATGACTAACCTTGACCCCGTTGCTGAAAAGGTTGGGGCAGTTAATACCATCCGTATTGAGCGAAAATCCGGAGAAACCATTCTCGCCGGATACAATACCGACGTTATGGGTTTCGAATTAAGTCTGAAGTCCTTTATCGGACAGCTGAAACCAAGGGCGATGGTTTTAGGAACCGGGGGAGCATCCCGGGCTGTGCGCTTTGTTCTTGAAAAACTTGAGATTCCAATTACTCTAATCAGTCGGAAAGAATCCAATAACACCTTATCTTACAGTCAACTAGACCAATCTATCATACAAAATCACCACCTAATAATCAATTGCACCCCTTTGGGAACCTGGCCCAATGTGGATGCATTCCCGCCGATTCCTTATGAGGGTATCCACCAACAGCATTTTCTATTTGATTTGGTGTATAATCCCGAGACGACAAGGTTTTTAGCCCTGGGCTCTGAGCGGGGTGCTTCTATACGAAATGGCCTCGAGATGTTGATTGGCCAGGCTGAAGCTGCATGGCAGATTTGGAATCGTTAAGCTTTCCTGATGAGTTCAGGAAAGGGCACAGTCGGGTTAACTAAAAAGGATTCAGGAGGATAATCAACACGAGTTAAAAAGAGCCCCTGAGCCGGAGCCGACATCCCTGCAGCAGATCGGTTTTTTGCTTCCATAATCTGAATCATTTCCTGGCTATTCAGATGACCTTTGCCACCTTCTACCATGGTGCCAACCAAAGCTCTAACCATATTCCTCAAAAAACGATCGGCCCGAATACGGAAAACCAGGAATTTGCCCTCATCCTTCCAGCCTGCCTCGTAAACCTCACAAATATTAGTCTTGGTGTCGGTGTGCAACTTACTGAAACTCGTAAAATCATGTTGGCCAATGATAAGCTCTGCCATTTGATTCATCACCAGCAGGTCTAATTCCGGAGAATGCTCCCAACAAAACGGTGCTAGGAATGGCTGTCTACCCCTACCTATGAGATAATGGTAGGTTCTGGAGGTAGCTGAGAATCGTGCATGGCAATCCGGCAACACCTTAACAATCCGATCAATACGAATCGATCCCCGGAAAAACCTACCGAGCTTCAAACATAACTTATCCGTATCGGAACACGGAGTAGTCAGATCAAAATGAGCCACAAAGTGAGAAGCATGCACTCCAGTATCTGTCCGCCCACAGCCAACAATATTGACAACTTCACCCGTCAGACAGGTCAAGGCATGATTGATAGACTCCTGGACGGTGGGAACACCTGGCTGAATCTGCCAGCCATGAAATTCTGAGCCATTGTAGGCCAGTTCAATGAAATAACGTTGAAAAGCAGTGGATTGACTTAACATTTGTTAACAAAAATATAAAAATATTAATAGTGCCTTAGCCTACTTTCGTGGCACTTAAACGTCAAACATGATGAATTCAAACGACATCCGGCAAATCAACGAAAAAATTCAGCAGGAAAGCAGCTTCGTCGAGATGATCACTCTTGAAATGAACAAAGTGATTGTAGGACAGAAGCACTTGATTGAGAGTCTTTTAGTTGGACTATTGTCAAATGGGCACCTCCTTCTTGAAGGTGTCCCGGGTCTGGCCAAAACATTGGCTATCAGGACTCTGGCTAGCACAATCGATGCCGGCTTCTCCCGGATCCAGTTCACACCTGATCTGCTCCCCGCCGATCTAATTGGAACGATGGTGTATAGTCAGAAAAAGGAGGAATTCCAAGTTCGTAAAGGGCCCGTATTCAATAACTTCATTCTTGCTGATGAAATCAACAGGGCTCCTGCAAAAGTACAAAGCGCACTTTTAGAGGCCATGCAGGAACGACAGGTAACTATCGGAGTGAACAGCTATCCTCTGCAAGAGCCATTCCTGGTATTGGCCACACAAAACCCGATCGAGCAGGAAGGAACCTACCCCCTCCCCGAAGCCCAGGTCGACCGTTTCATGTTGAAAGTGGTCATTGGATATCCTTCAAAGGAAGAGGAAGCCAGAATCATTCGTCACAACCTGGCACAGGAGTTCCCGACAGCCAATAAAGTTATTGGCCCGGAGGCCATCCTAAAAGCCCGCGATGTCGTGAAAGAAGTTTATATGGACGAGAAAATCGAGAAGTACATTATCGATCTGGTCTTTGCCAGCCGTAATCCGGAGGAGTATAAACTAACTGATTATAAAAGATATATTGCCTTTGGCGGCAGTCCAAGAGCCAGCATCTCTCTTGCACAAGCATCCAAAGCATTCGCCTTCATCAAACGTCGTGGTTATGTGATCCCTGAAGATGTCCGCGCAGTATCCCACGATGTCCTACGCCATCGAATAGGACTAACCTATGAGGCTGAAGCTGAGGATATTAAAACAGATGATATCATCAATGCCATTGTTAACCAAGTTGAAGTGCCATAGGCTTGCAACCCGGAAGTTCAAAGATAGATTAAGAATAAACGACAAAAGATTGAGTAATAGGAATCGATGATTGCATCGGAGTTAATAGCGAAGGTCAGGAAAATTGAAATTAAAACGCGAGGGCTGTCAAACCACGTGTTCGCCGGGCAGTATCACAGCGCCTTCAAAGGCCAGGGTATGGCCTTCAGTGAGGTACGTGAGTATCAGTATGGCGACCCAATCCGGTCGATCGACTGGAATGTCACCGCTCGGTTCAATAAGCCTTTTGTCAAAATTTTCGAAGAAGAACGCGAATTAACCGTGATGCTGCTGGTCGATGTGAGTGGCTCCAACGAATTTGGTACCCGATCACGGTTTAAGCGTGAGTTCATGACCGAATTAGCAGCGGTCCTGGCTTTCTCTGCTATTCAAAACAACGATAAAATCGGGGTTATTCTGTTCTCTGATCGGATTGAACGATTTATCCCACCAAAAAAGGGAAAATCACATATTCTGCGGATAATTCTGGAACTGCTGGAGTTTAAGCCGAGCAGTAAGGGAACTGATCTGCCGGAAGCTCTCCGGTACCTGACCCATGCGATCAAAAAACGCGCTACCGCATTCCTGATATCAGATTTTATGATCGATGATCCATCCAACCTGGCCCGGTTAAATGATGCCCTCCGATTGGCCAACCGAAAACATGATCTGATCATACTTCAAGCCAACGATCCAGGAGAACGGGTGCTTCCCGATATCGGTCTGGTTCGCCTGAAAGACCCTGAATCCGGGGAAACCCGCTGGATTGATACCAGCAGTAAAAGAACCAGGCAAGCCTTAACCGATTGGTGGAGTATCCTGCAAAGGGAGCTTACTGGTGTGTTTAAACGGAGTGGAGTTGACTTTGTAACCCTAAGTACTAATGAGGATTACGTTAATCCACTAATGCAATTGTTTAAAAAAAGAGGTCGGAGATGAAAGCACTGTGCAGATGGCCTAACCGGATTGCATCATTCGTGGTTTTGGTGCTCCTCTTCCCTTTGCCTTCGATCGGTCAGACGGTTAAAGCCGATGCGTTATTGGATACCTCACGCATGTTGATCGGCGATCAGGTCAATCTTTGGCTCACGCTTGAACAACCGGTCGGATGGAACATCAGGTTCCCGGTGGTGGTCGATTCGCTCGACCAAAAGATTGAGGTATTGTCCGTATCACCTATCGACACGATGGATCAAAATGGAGAGTTGATTAACCTCCGACAGAGATTGTTGCTTACAGTATTCGATACTGGCCTTTTTGTGATTCCACCCCTTCCTTTTAAGTTAGATGAGGGAGACAAGCTGTTTACCACCCGTGCACTCCCCTTAGAGGTTTTGGGGATGCCCGTGGATACCACAAAAGGTATCGTGGACATCAAACCTCTCTACGATATGCCGGTAAGCTTTGCGGAAGTGCTTCCCTTTATCCTGATCGGCTTCCTGATCGCTGCTATCTTGTTCTTTTATTTTCGTTATCTCAAAAAGAGAAGGCATAAACCTCTGGTCAACACAGAACCTGAAATTCCACCCATTCCGGCTCATATCTGGGCTCTGGAACAGCTAGATAACTTGATAAAAGAGAAATTGTGGCAACAGAAAAAGGTTAAACTGTTTTATAGTCGCCTAACCGATATTATCCGTCAATATATCGAGATGCGATTTAAAGTTCCAGCTATGGAACAAACTACCGATGAAATTCTTAGGGCGTTTGACCGGAATAGGCTAATTAACGGAATAGTAAAAACCGAACTCAAAGAATTACTGGAGATCGCCGACTTGGTCAAGTTTGCCAAATGGCACCCGGTAACAGAGGAACATGAACATGCCCAGCAGTGGGCATACGATTTCATTCTCAGAACAAAGCCAAGCATCGATTTACGCAAGCCGGTTGATGAAAACACATTAACCGAAGAGAAGGAGGTTGAAAAATGAACGAAATACAGTTCGCAAATCCTTACTGGCTCTATCTGCTGATCCTGCTTCCGCTGATGATCATCGGATATATCCTGCTACGAAAAAAGCGAGCTGCTGTCTTGCATGTTTCTGGACTTCAACCATTTAAAAACCTTCCAGCCACTTGGAGAAATTACCTTCAACATTTGCCATTTATGCTCCGATCGCTGGCAGTCGGCTGTCTGATTATCATCCTTGCTCGCCCACAATCCTCCAGCTCTTGGCAAAATGTGACCACCGAAGGGATTGATATCGTCATAGCACTGGATATTTCGGGAAGTATGCTGGCCGAAGATTTTAAACCAAACCGGCTGGAGGCATCAAAGAATGTAGCTTCGGAGTTTATTGCCGGGCGACCGAACGATCGAGTCGGATTGGTCGTATTCAGTGGAGAATCATTCACTCAATGCCCTCTAACTACGGATCATGCGGTACTGATGAATCTGTTCAAGGGAATCGAGAGTGGGATTATCGAAGATGGAACCGCTATCGGTTTAGGACTGGCGAATGCTGTGAGCCGTTTGAAAGATTCTGATTCAAAAAGCAAAGTGGTGATCCTCCTGACCGATGGAATGAATAATCGTGGCGAAATCGCACCCGAAACCGCAGGAGAGATTGCCCATACGTTTGGAGTAAGGGTTTACACGATTGGAGTGGGGAGTATGGGAACTGCCCCCTACCCTTTCAGCACACCGTTTGGAATTCAATATCAGAATGTTAAGGTTGAAATTGATGAGCCTGTTCTGCAAAAGATTGCATCCTTGACTGGCGGTCAGTATTTCAGGGCAACGAATAATCAGAAGCTTCGGGAAATTTATCAAGAAATAGATCAAATGGAGAAATCCAGGATCGAAGTTAGAGAAGTAAGCAGCAAAACTGAAGAATACTTACCGTTTCTATTGCTGGCCCTGCTGGCCTTGGGATTAGAAATTGTTTTAAAGCTAACCTTGTTCAGGCGGGTTATATGATAGTAATAAGTTATATATCAAGTTAATATGAATACACCATTCCGGTTTGCAAATGAAAGTTATCTGCTGGGTCTCCTGGTGATTCCCATGCTGGTCGCTTTGTTTTTCCTGATACGCTACTGGTCGGGAAAACGCTTGCAGGCATGGAGTGATCATCAATTATTGAGCAGGCTGGTTCCTCTACGCTCGTCGTCCAGGCCAGTCGTCAAGTTTATGATTTTGATGATGGCCTTGGGAGCTATGATTATTGCTCTGGCCAGGCCGCAGTACGGAAGCAAGCTGACCGAAGTTAAACGGAAGGGTATAGAACTCATGATCGCGCTGGATGTATCAAATTCCATGTTGGCCGAAGATATTCAACCATCCCGGCTGGAGAACGCTAAAATGGCCATATCCCGACTGTTGGATAAACTGCAGAATGATAAAATTGGACTGATTGTATTTGCCGGAGATGCTTATGTCCAAATGCCCATAACGACTGACTATGCAGCAGCCAAGCTCTTCCTGGATGCGATTAATCCGCAGATGGTTCCTCGTCAGGGAACCTCGGTATCCAGTGCTATTCGTCTGGCAATGAGATCATTCACTCCTGAATCTGAAAAGAGCCGGGCAATCATTATTATCACAGACGGTGAAGATCATGAGGAGGGGGCCATTGATGCTGCCCGTGAGGCTGCTGAAGCAGGCATTGTCGTTCACACAATTGGGATTGGAACCCCTTCTGGCGTTCCCATTCCGATCTCTGGCGGAAGTGGCCGAGTGGACTTCCGTACCGATGCGGAGGGTCAGGTAGTCATCAGCAAACTCAATGAAGAGCTGCTTCGCCAGGTTTCTGTTAGCGGAAAAGGACTATACATTAGAGCTACCAATGCCCGCACCGGGCTAAATGATATCCTTGACGAAGTTAACAAGATGGAAAAAGAGGAGATCAGTGCCAAAGTATATGCCGAATATGATGAACAATTTGTCTATTACGCAGGATTAGCACTACTCCTTCTCCTGATTGAACTCATAATCCTAGGCCGCAAAAATCTGTTTATTAGCCGTTTAAATCTGTTTGAAAGTTCAAAAAGATGAGATGAGATGAAAATTATCTTGACCATTATCGGCTTCTTTATCTGGACATTGTCAGGGTTTTCGCAATCCGAAAAGCGGTATATCCGTGAAGGTAATCGCGAATTCAAAGCAGGAAAATTCAGCGAATCGGAAGTGGCGTATCGGAAGGCAATGGAAAATCGGAGTATTAGTGACATTGCAGGGTTTAACCTGGGGAGTTCACTTTATCGGCAGGAAAAATATGAAGAGGCAGCACGTCAGTATGATGTATCCTCGAGTGAAGGTGCCAAACCTGATCACTCGTCAAAGGCTTTACATAACAAAGGGAATGCCCTCCTGATGGCTGGGAATATCGATGAAAGCATCGAAGCGTATAAAGAGGCTCTCCGCAATAATCCAGCGGATTTAGAAACGAAGTATAACCTGGTTTATGCGTTGAACATGAAAGAGCAGATGGAGCAGCAACAACAGCAACAGCCAAAAGACGGAGAGCAGGAAGATCAGGAGGAGCAGCAGGAGCAAGAGAACCAGAGTTCCGGAAATCAAGAACAGCAGCAAAAGCAAGAACAGCAGCAGCAACAACAGCAAGAACAGCAGCAACAAGCAGAACCACAGGATGCTAAAATTTCACGGGAAGATGCTCGAAGGTTGCTGGAAGCCCTTGCCAATGACGAAAAGCAGGTTCAGGAAAAGGTAAAGAAAGAGCAGGCTAAGGCATCTCGTGTTAGAACAATAAAGGATTGGTAATGAATATCATAAAAAGCTTCAGACGATTTAGCTGGTTGGGACTGGCACTGTTCGGTCTGGCTGGCGGTGTTGGCGTCATGGCCCAGGAAGCAATTGAATTTGTTGCCAGTGCGCCAAAGGTGGTAGCCGTGGGTGAAGCATTCCGCGTATCTTTTTCGGTTAATGCGAAAGCTGACCATTTTTCCGGACCAAAGATCGAGGGTTTTCACTTTTCTGGCCCGATGCTCTCTACCAGCATGAGTACCCAGATCATAAACAATCAGGTAACCCAATCAGCCTCATACACTTACAATTATACTTTGCAAGCAACCGAGGAGGGAGTCTTTACTATTCCTGCTGCCACAGTAACAGTTAAAGGTAAAGAATACACAACCGATCCGGTTAAAATTGAAGTCGTGAAAGGCCAAAATGAATCGGCGAGAGCTAACACGGGCCAAGTCGAAGATTCTCAACCGGGAGTAAAGGCCGAAGATCTTTTTGTACGGGTCGAGCTCGACCGCAACCAGGTTTTCAAAGGAGAACATATTGTGGCCACCATCAAAATATATTCACGTGTGAACTTGGCCAGACTTGGTGAGATGAAGATGCCCTCGTTCAGTGGTTTCTGGAGCCAGGAGGTTATGACACCAGCCCAGGTTAACCTGGAACGTACCAATTATAAAGGCCAGCTATATAACATGGGGATCATCCGTCAAACAATTTTAGTGCCCCAACAAACTGGAACCATTAAGATAGAACCCTTTGAACTGGAGTGTTTTGTCAATATACCAAGCCGACGCTCGCGATCGGTTTTCGATGATTTTTTCGGTGATGGATTTTTTGGTAGTTATGAAACCTTGTCTCGCAAACTCGTCAGCCCACCGATGGAAGTCAAAGTTAAACCGTTCCCAGTGAGCCCCCCTCCCGGATATACCGGAGCGGTTGGGAATTTTTCGGTGTCAGCAAATCTGGACAAAACCACTGTAAAGACTAATGAACCCGTCAATCTAAAGGTGGTCATTAAAGGTAATGGAAACCTGAAGTTGATCGACCTTCCCTCGTTCCGGTTTCCGGCCGACTTGGAGGTGTATGATCCGAAAGTCAAAGATCAGATTGAAGCAGGCCTGAATGGGATTTCAGGTTCAAAAACCTTTGATTATCTGATCATTCCACGATTTCCCGGGTCGTTTGAAATCCCTAGCTGGAGCTTCACCTGGTTTGATCCTTCTGCCGCAGAGTTCAGAACCTTTACCACCAACCCCATGGTCATTGAGGTGGAGAGAGGTGAAAACGATTCTGAAGCAACAGTCATGAGCGCCCCCGGAAGAGAGAATATCCGATTCCTTGGACAGGATGTCCGCTTCATTAAGACAGAAACCCCGCGAATCAGACCAACTGGTAATTCCATTTACGGATCCAAAGGGTTTATTTTCAGCTACATCATAGCTCTTCTGATCTTTGTGCTCGGAATCCTCATGCTCCACCATCGTTTCAAATCACAGGCTGATCAGGAGGGTAGCCGATACCGACGCGCCAGCTCAGTCATCAGAAAAAGATTAGCCAAAACCCGCTCCCATCTTGCCAAACAGGAGCATGAGCTGGCTTTAGAGTCACTCATAAAGGCAATCTGGGGCTACCTTGGCGATAAGCTGAATATGGATCAGACAATGCTCAACCGGGAGAATATCAGGGAGATGCTCGAAGGTAAAAATATGAGTC
>Ga0172382_10013630_pt1 | contig 10450 bp, 9 predicted proteins | sample Leawel138RmetaG_FD_122245 | JGI IMG/M metagenome (GOLD analysis project Ga0172382, IMG submission 122245) | Leachate microbial communities from a municipal landfill in Southern Ontario, Canada - Leachate well 138R metaG | ecosystem: Engineered > Solid waste > Landfill > Unclassified | place...
CAGGAACAATAAGGATTATCCCGGCTTGGAAGGGAATGCCGATTCCATGGCGCAGGGGTATGTTCCGGCTTATGGTGCCGGGACCTACTGGGATAAAGTCAAGGATTACTATACCAGGCTGTTTGCCAATCATATAAAGGTATGCCCCTTTGATGACACTGCAGGGGGAGAAGTGGACTGGATACGGGTGGAGCATGCCGGAGAGGCTCCCTATCCATATTATAGCTATAACAGCCAGTACTACAGCCCTCAACCTTCCTACAGCACCCTAGATCACTATCTTGTAGGACTGGCAAGGGAGAGCGGAAAAATCCGGTATGTGATATATGGTATCCCCGGAATGTATGGCGGAATGCCGCCCATGTCCATGCATGGCTTTTCCAGGTGGCTGCCTGTGAAGAACGGCTATGGATCAGGCTACTGGCTGCTTTATATAGACTGCAATACAGGGAATATCGCTTATCCGTATTAAGACGCCGGAACACTATGTTATTATGGCTGTATCTTCAAAAAACCCGCTGAAATTTATCCGTTATTGGTGCATAATGCGCAATAATTATATCTGAAGCGAAGAAGGCTGCTAAAAAAACAAAAAATATATAAAAACCTCTTTCATTTATATGATATATGTGTTAAAATATAAAAGGATGATTACCATATATTTCTATATTTTACAACGTTCGACACAGAAAGACATGTGGCGACATAATGGGTCAAATTGTGTAGATTAGCGGCAGCATACTATTACAAATGATTAGCGGGAGGAATGAAAATGGGACAAAAAATCAAAGTTGTAGTCATTGATGACAACCCCCATATAAGGGAGACTATGGAGTCCTATATAGGGCTGCAGGAGGACATGGAGATTGCCGGAATGGCAAACGATGGTGCCAGGGGCAAGGAGCTTATCATGAGGACACAGCCGGATGTAGTAATTCTTGACATGGTAATGCCTCAGCTGGATGGCCTCGGGGTTCTTGAACAGCTCAACAAATCCTCATTGGAGTACCTGCCATCAATCATATGCCTCTCGGCAGTGGGGCAGGAGGATCTGATCAAGAAGGCGATTTCTCTCGGGGCGAAATACTACATGATCAAGCCCTTTGACTTCGACATGATCCTCAAAAGAATCCGCGAGGTGGCAGGGATTCAGAAGGAACGCAAGCCAATGCCTGCTGCGCCGCCCCCCCAGAGCAGAAACATCGAGGAGAAAATCACCAATGTATTTTTGACAATCGGTATTCCCGCTCATATAAAGGGTTATCATTTTTTGCGGGAAGCCATCAAGATGGTCGTTGAGGACAATGATATCATAAACCGGATAACCAAGGAGCTTTACCCCGGGATTGCAAAAAAGTTCAATACCACACCCAGCAAGGTGGAACGCGCCATTCGCCATTCCATTGATGTTGCATGGAGCCGGGGCAAGGTGGAAAACATCAACCAGTTCTTCGGCTACATGGTATATGACAAGAATGACAAGCCAACAAACGGGGAATTCATAGCTCTGGTGGCCGACAAGCTCTGCATGGATCAAATCGCCTGATACCCTGTTGGGTTCGGAGGCCCTGTTCCTAATACATTGACAATAACAACATATCATAATATGATAATATCCAAGTTAAGAATCAACAGTCAGAGCAGCACCACAGCCTCTGGCTGTTGCCGGTTTTGCGGCTGTTTTTTTGTGACATGGCGTCAAAAACAGCGGCTTTGGTTATTATTAATAATATGTTGGGAAGGATCGTAGTATGGCGGATATATCGAAATATGAAAAAAGGGCTGATCTGTTGAAAACCCTGGGGCATCCCGTAAGGCTGTGCATTGTCAACGGTCTGCTCACCAGGGAATGCAACGTAACCGGCATCCAGGAGTGCCTCAAGCTCCCGCAGTCGACTGTGTCTCAGCATCTGAGCATACTGAAGTCAAGGGGGATTATCAAGGGTGAGAGGAATGGCCTTGAAATTACCTACAAGGTGGTAAATGAAGATGCAAGAAAGATCCTCAGAGCCTTGATGGAGGAAGAGGAGCCCTTTGACCAGGGCAAGTAAGGGAGGTATTGTATGGAAAATCGCATATTGGTTATCGGGGGCGGCCTTGCCGGCTTGAGCGCAGCCTCTGCCGCATTGGAGACGGACTCCGGAACCAGGGTCAGGGTATTTGCCAGAAGTGGTGCCGTACCCTGCGGCAGCTCAGAACTGCCCTATTTTATATCCGGCAGCATCTTTGGGGCTGACGGAGCAGTGCCGGGCGGCAGCGGGCAGAAGGAAGGAACTGATGAGCTGGAGGTGCTTGAAGGTTACGAGGTTATAGGGATAAAGCCCGATGAAAGGCAGATAATTGTACGGGATTTAAGCTCCGGGCATGAGGAATTCTATGGCTATGACAGCCTGATTATGGCAATGGGAGTGACCATGCAGGCGCCCGCCATAGACGGGATGGATTTAAAGAATGTTTACCTGCTGAAATCCATAGGGGATGTCATGAATATCAGAAACACTGTGGAGAGCGGAGCGTATCGCCGGGCTGTCGTCTGCGGCGGCGGCCCCGAGGGTCTGGCTGCCGCGGAACGCCTCTGGAACGCCAATATAACCGTTGCATTGACCGAGGAAAATCAGCATATACTGGCCTCCTTTGATCAGGAAATCGCTGCTCTTGTAAAGCGTATGCTGGAGGATAAGGGCATCGAGGTGTTTGACAACGAGGCTGTCATTGCATTGATAGGCAACGCCCGGGGCGAAGTGGTTGAAGCCCACACGCCGGAGCGAATCCTCCAGACGGATCTGGTAATATGGGCCCGGGGATTTGGACCGGATGTGACGCTGGCCAGGGAAGCCGGCATTGCCATAGGTGAAACCGGGGCCATCAGGCTGAATGAATACCTGGAGACCAGCATACCGGGCATCTATGCCGCGGGGGACTGCGCTGAGGTTTTTAATATAATAGCAAAAAGGCCTGCATGGTGTCCTACGGGACCATATGCAGCGCGGCTGGGCAGAGCTGCCGGCATTAATGCCTCCGCCTCCGAGCAGAGAAAGCCCTTTCACGGCGTACTCGGCACCCGCAGGCTGAGGCTTTTCAACCAGGATATTACGAAGGTGGGCCTGTCTTCTTCAGAAGCCAAAGAGGCAGGACTGCAGCCGGAAAGCGTGCTGCTGGCCTTTTCGGATCCCGGCTCCAATCCTGCCGCCTATCATAACAATATACTCATGCTTATATCAGACAGGGACAGCCACAGGGTCATCGGCGCCCAAAGCATCGGAGGGGCTTGGGCGGGCTGTGCGGCGGATGCACTGGCCTCTGCAATGAATTGCGGCATAACAGTGGAGGAGCTCTGTGAGGCGGATTTGGCTTATTCGCCTTTTTACCCTGAAACCCTCCATCCCGCAGTGATGTCGGCCCGGATTATGCTTGACAAGCTGGAGGGCCGGCTGAATGGCATTTCTCCCGCAAGCCTCAAGGGGTTATTGGAAAACAATGATGCGGTCATTGTGGATTTAAGGTCAGCTGCCGAGGTTATGCTTGGAACAATACCCAATGCCAAGCATATTCCCTTTGAGGAGCTGAATGCCCGCATGAACGAGCTCGGCAGGGACAAGCTGATAATTTTCGCATGCAGGGATGGAAGAAAATCCTGCAAGGCTTATGGGATACTGAGAAGATCAGGCTATGTGAACATAAGCATCCTGGACGGAGGATTCTCGGCATATCCTTATAAGCTGGCCTGATGCTCTTTGTGAAATTGGAGGATGCAGCCCGGCAATCCTCAAATGTATATTCCCGTTGTATATACTGTGGAAAACCAATGTTTTTTTCCACAGGAAGAAAGGTGATTAAATCAACATCTTGGGGATAAACCTGTGGATAATGTGGATAACCCCGATAATCGTCTGGGGATAAATACAGGATATGAAGTGAATTTGCACTCCGTCTCACCAAAATGGGATATATTAAAGCAGCATCCGGATCTATCACAGCTTATATACTGCCGTATCCGACATAGAGATATACTCAGGATTTCTACACACACATATCCATCACCTCGGCATAAACTGATAAAGAGGGAGGTGATGGCATTGATAGAGTTCAGTCAATATGGCTGGCATGGTGTTATCAGCGAGGAAATAACCTTTGAGAATGTTGCAATAGTAGCACAGGCTGCCGCAGACCTGCTCAATGAAGTGAAAAACGGGGCTGCTAGAGTGGTTGTCGGCTTTGACACCCGGTTTTTATCGCGGGAATATGCGTGGGCTGTGCAACGGGTGCTTACAGGAAACGGAATTTTTGTCCATCTCCATAAAAAGCCTGTTCCCTCATCCCTATTGGCGCTGTCGGTAAAGCTCACAGGTTCGGATCTGGGCATCATGGTAACAGGCGAGGGGCGCCCCGCCAGGTATTCGGGGCTGACCTTCAAGGGGCCCCAGGGCATGCCTGTCACGGAGGAATGGATGTCCGGGCTTTTCAACTATCTTTACAGGAGATACCCGAGGACATCGGACGACAGCCGGGCCTTTTTGAGCTATGTGGATATCTTTGATGAATACGGCAGCCTGCTGGATTCATTCATAGACTTTAAAATCATAAAGGACACCAATCCGCTGATAATAAGTGACAGTTTCTTCGGCAGTGTCGGTTCGTACTTTTATGATATATTGAAAAGGTCCGGGCTCAACTGTCTTTCTATACGCTCCAAGCCCAACCCCGGTTTTATGGAGAGCGTGCCCCAGCCGAACGAACGCAACCTGCAGCCTCTGGCCAAGCTTGTCCGCCAGAGGGGCGCGGCCATGGGAGTATTTTTCAACGGTGACGGGAGCCAGGCCGGAATAGTCGACGCAGAAGGCAGCTGCCTGCCCTTTTCCTTTGTATCGCCCGCTGTCATGGCCGAATGGCTGAAGGCTGCAAAGGGGAGTCCTTCCTGCATATATACCGGGCTGAGTACGCCTGAATCCGCCCGCATTTTGGCAAAGCATCTCAAATTGGAGGAAAAGCCTTTATCTGAGCTGAGAGGGAGCCAAAACGGCCCCGGGCTCTCCCCGGAGGGCTTAAGCGCTGCCGATTGGCTTGATAAATCCGTCTTCTGGGATAGGCATGCAATTTCCTTTGGGGCCTTGATCCCTGACAGGGACAGCATCATTCAGGTGCTCCTTCTTCTCCAGGGCCTGTGCCGCAGAAATGGCGACTGGAAAAGGTTGAAGGAAGACGTGGCTGCCATTGCAGGCAAGCGAAGGGCAGAGCAAAAGAGCATAAATATAAGCCGCCAGGCCTGGCAAAGAAAGCTGGAGGAGCTGACGGGCGGTGCGGCCCATCCCTTCAGGAATACTGAAATTCTGAAAATGGAGGAGGACAAGGAGCTGAAGCTTTATATGGCAGACGGCACCTGGATCGCCTTTGATTATAACTGGAAGGAAGAGAATGTCGTCTTTGTATACGATGCCCCCTGCGGCCGGGAGGACAGGGAATTTATCTGTGCAGTGGTACAATGGCTTGCGGACATGCAGACATAAAATTTTTACATCCGGCAGGATTTTTATAAATTCCGGCGAATACTTTTTGAGAATTTCATGCGGCCGGTATAGTTTTATTTCTATGGTTTGGGTATATAATATTATAAAAAAGTCTTAAGTTCCAAATCGATATCGTGGCAGCAATAATATATTTAGCAGCAGGTTTGCACTTCTTGGAGGGAGGAAAAAGATGGCTTACAAAAAATGTCCCCGTTGCAGTCTCAATTATATAAAAGACACCGATGTATTGTGCAAGGTGTGTTTGGAAGAGGTAGGGAAAGCCATAAGAAGCAATGAAGATGAAGAGGAATATGATATCTGTCCGGAATGCGGCGAGCATATCATAAAGGTCGGCGAAGAGATGTGCTATCAGTGCATGATGGAGCATGTCAAGGACGAAGCGGATGGCGAGGTTTTAAAGACTGAGGAGTGGGATGACGGTGATTTTGTCCCCCAGGATGATGAAGCAGATGAATTCGCCGAGGATGAACCCGAGGAGGGGCTCGAGGAAATAGAGCTCGATCTGGAGGAGGATTCAGATACCGAGGAAGACAAATATTAAAAAGCATAACATAGTGTTCCGCCTCCTTTGGGGCGGTTCCTTTTTTTGCTTTTTTGGGCTGCGAATAATTTTTGCCCCCGGAGGATAAGCTAGTGCCAATGTTGATTGGAATGGACGGTGATGCATTTGATTGATTCCGATGCCCTGGGAAGAGTCAGAAAACGGCTGGAGTCAAATGTTGGCGAAAGAGTCAGGCTTAAGGCCAACCGTGGGCGCAAGAAGTGCTATGTCAAGGAAGGAATAATCCATGATACCTATGGCAATATCTTCACTGTACGGGTGGACATCGATACCAAGGCCGTACAAACCCTTTCCTACACATACTCGGATGTACTGACCTCCAACGTAGAGCTCATAGTATGCAGCAGCAACGAGAAAATATGCGCCGGCTAGAGCAGCCAACCCTTTTCAAAAAAAGAAGGTGTATATACCTTCTTTTTTTATTCATATTTTGGCCGGGCCTTATATATTATATAATATAAAAATCTGGTTTTTGGACAATAGGTTATGGGAGGAGGAGCAAAATTGGCCATAGAATGCATAAGGGATTTACTGAAGCTGGATCAGGCAATCGGAGAGGGAGTATCCCAGGCATTGGTTGAAGGAGAAGAAACGATTCCGGAAGACAAGGCTGCAGTGGCCAGAATTCTGGATGTAGGTGGAGATGCGCTTATAAGCAGCTGTGAAGTTATTCAAGACAAGGTTATGATTGAAGGCGTAATTCATTATGACATCCTCTATGTTCCGGATAATGGCGGCGGTGCGGTGGAGACGACGGAAGCAGACATAGCATTTACGCATTATCTGGATGTTCCGGGAGCCAAACCAAAGATGGGCTCCAGGATGAAGCTGGCTGTCGAGCATATGGACTATGAATTAATCTCAGGACGCAAGCTTTCGCTCAAGTCGGTTCTGGATCTGGAGGCCAGGGTGGAGCAGACCATGGAGCTGGAAGCCCTGAGCAAGATTCAAGGTATCGAGGATGTGGAGGTGCTTTCGGATCATATTCATCTGACCAGCCTGGCAGGCAGCGGAAAGGCGCAGACCATGCTCAGGGAGGATATCGAGCTGGCCGATCAGATGCCGTCGGTGGTTAAAATCATCCGCAGGGATGTAAAGGTCAGGGTAAATGAAAAGAAGGCAGCGGACAACAAGGTAATAGCCCATGGCGATCTGCAGCTTAAACTGCTCTACATATGCGATGATCCGGAGGACCCCATCCATTTGATCAACCGTAATATCCCCTTCAGCCATTTTGTTGAGATACCCGGAGCCTACCAGGGGATGGACTGCGAGGTGGATGTAAACGTTTCCGAGCTGTATGTGGAGCCCAAGGAAAACATAAACGACGAGATGAGGATTGTCGACATAGAAGCCATACTGGCCATGGAAGCCAAGGTTTATGAAGCCCAGGACAGCAATATTATAGTTGATGCCTACAGCCCCAGCACCCGGCTCGGGCTTAGGAAACGCAAGGTAAATCTTAAAAAGCTGGCAGGGGAAAGCCAGGGGCAGACTGTAGTCAAACAGAGCATCTCCTTCCCGGAGGGGGTGCCCCAGGCAAGGAAGATACTCTATGTGGATGTAAAGCCGGTTGTTACCGATGAGCACATGGAACAGGGCAAGGTTGTCTTTGAGGGCCTGCTCTCCGCACAGTTTGTATACCAGGTCAAGGATGAGAGCGTTTCCATTGCAAGCTTCAAGGAGGATGTTCCATTCAGGCAGGTAATGGAGGTTGAGGGCGCGGAAGAGGATATGGAATGCCGCTGCCAGGTTTCAGAAGAACACACAAGCTTTGTGCTGATTGCTCCGGATGAGGTAGAGCTTAAGGCTGTGCTTTCTTCGAAGGCTGTGGTTCATAAGAGCATTGAAAAGGAGCTCCTGATCGGAGTCGATGAGCTGGAGAACACCGGCATTTCCGAGGGCGGCATATATGTCTATTTTGTACAGCCCGGAGACAGCCTGTGGTCAATTGCCAAGAGATACAACACCACCATCGGTAATATACTCAAGTACAACGAACTGGATGAAAAGGGCCCTCTGAAGGCTGGCAGCAAGCTTATAATTTTCAAGAAGCTGCAAAGCCCTGTGGCTTGATTGAATTCGGTGCCGGCAAAGCTGCCGGTACCGGTACAAAGGCATTTTCTGTCCGGGTAATGGGCAGGGAATGCTTTTTTATTTCAGAACTGCCAGGTAAGGACCTTGGAAATTACATGTAGTAATTATGCAGATAATCATGTATAATATTAAATATGTAATAATTTGGGGTATGAATCGGCCAAAAGTGCATTGGCAGCAGCGGCCGGCACCCCATGGTGCGGGAGATGCAAATGAAAAGCCTGGCTTTAAAAGCGCGGGGTAAAATAAACCTGACCCTGGATGTTGTTGGCAAGCGTCCGGATGGCTATCATACGGTGGAGATGATCCTTCAGTCAATTGAGCTGGCCGATGAACTTGTTCTAAAGGACAGCACCTCAGGCATAAGCCTTAAGACCGATTCCCCGCTTGTACCCGGCGGCAGCGGCAACCTGGCCGTTAAAGCAGCATACCTGCTTTGTGATGCCCTGGGCATCGGCCGTGGCGTTGAAATCCTGCTGAAAAAACGGATTCCTGTTGCAGCCGGCCTGGCCGGAGGGAGCACCGATGCGGCTGCCGTACTTGTGGGTTTGAACCGCCTGTGGAATCTGGGGCTGGATGACAGGGCTCTGATGGACCTGGGACTTAAGCTGGGTGCCGACGTGCCCTTTTGCATAATGGGAGGCACTGCGCTGGCCGGAGGGATAGGCGAACGTCTTGCCCGTCTTGCTCCAGCTGCAGGTATCCCAATAGTTCTGGTCAAGCCGCCCTTCTCGATGTCGACGGCTGAGGCATATGCGGGCTTCAGACCGGAGGAGCCGGGAAACAGGCCGGATCACCAGGGTGTCCTGCGCGCCCTGGCGGAGCGGGACTATGATGCTTTGAAGGGGAAGATGGCCAATGTGCTTGAAACCGTTACTATTCAATGCTTCCCAAGCCTTGCCGGCATAAAGCGGGAGCTTTTGGAGCTTGGTGCGTCGGCTTCTTTGATGTCAGGCAGCGGCCCTTCCGTTTACGGTATTTTTTCAGACAGGGATCAGGCTGAAGAGGCCTGTGCCCGGCTGGCCGCGCGCCACGACAGGGTATTCCTGACGGAGACCTCGGCCGGGGGCATTGAAATTTTATAAGGAGGCACTCAATGGGCAGAATTAATGCAATCGTACTGGCAGGTGACGGCAAAAAGGGAGCAGTACAGCCGGATGTTGAGAACAAGGCCTTGCTGATGATTAATGGCAGGCCCATGGTTTCCTATGTTATGGATGCCTTGAGGAACGCGCCGGAGATAGGCAGAATTTCAATTACCGGCCCTGTTTCCGAACTAAAGAAATACCTGGGTGACAAAGCCGATTATTATATAGAAGGCGGGGATTCCCTGTTTGACAATCTGAATGCCGGTCTTAAGCCCTTCATGGAGGATGAGGGTGTACTGGTGGTTACCTCTGACATTCCCATGATCACCGGTGATATGGTAAGCGATTTTATAAGCCGCTGCCTGGACAAAAAGGGGGATCTGTGCTACCCCATAGTGGACAAGGCCCTGAATGACAGCCGGTTTCCCGGTGTCAGGCGGACATATGTCAAGCTGAGGGAGGGCACCTATACCGGCGGCAATATTGTGTATATAAACCCCTCCGCCGTCGGGCGCTGTGAGGAATTCGCCAGAAAGATCATAGCTTACCGCAAAAAGCCCTGGAAAACGGGGAGGATGCTGGGGTTGAGGTTCCTGATCGGCCTTTTCCTGGGGGCCCTTACCATATCCAGTGTAGAGAAGCGTTTTTCTGAGCTTCTTGATATCAAGGCATCTGCCATAGTGCTGCCATACCCGGAGATAGGCAATGATGTCGACAAACCCAGCGATGTTGAGATGGTGCAGCACTTTTTCGCCGCAGCCAGATAAATATATACAGTCATTTATACAATATTCATATTGCATGTATTAAAAATATATAATTGTCAATACTCTTAGTAGAACTGCAGTAAGGCATGGGCCGGCCCCGTATGGTTAACCGGCACGGCTTAACCGCAGCAACCGGCACGCTTATTCCATATGTGTCGAATGGGGGTATTGATGTGAGTTTTGAAAAGAGATGGATTTTGCTGCTTGGAGCGGCGCTTATGCTGATTGCGCTCATGCTGGAGAAGGAGCTCAAAGCAAAGGCGCACCCGGATTTAATCAGGCTTCACATATTGGCAAACAGCGATGCGCCCTATGACCAGGAGCTCAAGCACAAGGTCAGGGACAGGCTGCTGGCTGAATTCAGCCAGCAGCCTGTCCCTGACCTTGTGCTTGAGCTCCTGGTCATAGGGC
>Ga0172382_10013631_pt1 | contig 10450 bp, 8 predicted proteins | sample Leawel138RmetaG_FD_122245 | JGI IMG/M metagenome (GOLD analysis project Ga0172382, IMG submission 122245) | Leachate microbial communities from a municipal landfill in Southern Ontario, Canada - Leachate well 138R metaG | ecosystem: Engineered > Solid waste > Landfill > Unclassified | place...
ATTAAGGAGGCATTAAAATGGCAAAGGAGAAATTTGTAAGGAGTAAGCCGCACGTAAATATAGGAACAATCGGGCACGTAGATCACGGAAAGACAACATTGACCAGTGCAATAACAATGGTATTGAGTAAAAAAGGACAGGCGAGTTATTCAAAATATGAAGATATAGATAAAGCACCAGAAGAGAAAGAGAGAGGATTAACAATAAATATTTCTCATATAGAGTATGAGACAGAGAATAGACATTATGCCCATATAGATTGTCCTGGTCACGCTGATTATATAAAGAATATGATAACAGGAGCAGCTCAGATGGATGGAGCGATTCTTGTAGTAAGTGCGCCTGATGGTCCAATGCCTCAGACAAGAGAACATATCCTATTAGCCAGACAGGTGGAAGTACCAGCGATGGTAGTATTTATGAACAAGATGGACCAGATGGATGACGAAGAACTTGTAGAGTTAGTAGAACTTGAGATGAGAGAACTTTTAAGTAAGAATGGTTTCCCTGGCGACGATATACCAGTAGTAAAGGGAAGTGCATTAAAATGTTTGGAGTGTGGATGTGGTGATCCAGAATGTAAGAATTGTGGACCAGTATTGGAATTGATGGCATCGGTAGACAGTTATATTCCAGAGCCACCGAGACCAGTAGATCAGCCGTTTTTGATGGCAATAGAGGATGTATTTTCAATAACAGGTAGAGGAACAGTTTCAACCGGTAGAGTAGAGAGAGGGAAAGTAAAGATAGGAGATGCGGTTGAGATGATAGGTCTGTCTCATGAAGTAAAAAAGACAGTAGTTACCGGTATAGAGATGTTTAGGAAAGAACTTGATGAGGGAGTAGCAGGAGATAACCTAGGGTTGTTGTTGAGAGGAGTAGATAAGAACGAAGCAGAGAGAGGAATGGTAGTAACAGCACCAGGAAAAATAACACCTCATACAAAATTCAAGGCACAAGTATATGTCTTGAAGAAAGAAGAAGGTGGTAGACATAAACTGTTTTTACCTGGATACAGACCACAGTTTTATATAAGAACAACTGATGTAACTGGAGAAATCAAATTGCCAGAAGGTGTAGAGATGGTAATGCCTGGTGATAATGTAGAGATGGAAGTAGAACTTATATATCCTATTGCATTAGAGAAAGGTCAGAGGTTCGCAGTTCGTGAAGGTGGAAGAACTGTTGGTGCAGGCGCTGTTACAGAAATTATTACATAAAATTAGGGTAGAAGGGAGAACTGATGAGAGAAATAGTATCCTTGATTTGCGATAAATGCAAAAATAGAAATCATTACACAACAAAAAATAAAAAGGTTAAAAAAGAAAAATTAGAAATAAAAAAATATTGTCCAACCTGTAATAAACACATCCTTCACAAAGAAGGAAGAGCTTGAAAGAATACTGCGTTGCAGGGCATAAAATATTTAAATCGTCTTATCTTTTTATAAAAAAGTTGTTTAATTAGAAAAATATGGTATAATATATGTTTTTTACAGGTAAAATCTTGTAAATAACTTTAGGTCTGTAGCTCTAACTGGCAGAGCGGCGGACTCCAAATCCGTAGGTTGGAGGTTCGAATCCTCCCAGACCTGCAAGGAATATAGAAATATGAAAAAAAGCATAATTAATTTCTTTAATGGCGTGGTTAATGAATTGAATAAAGTAACGTGGCCTGAAAAAAAAATATTGAAGATTACCACTGGGGTTATAGTTTTTTTTATGTTTCTTTTTGCGTTATATTTAGGCATAATAGATGTAATCTATTCTAAATTAATAAGAATATTTTTAAGGTGAATAAATGGGAAAATGGTATATTTTGCAAGTTAAAACTGGACATGAAGATAAGATTAAGAAACTTCTTGAGAATAGTGATGATAGTATTTTAAAAAAGATAGAGCAGGTTGTTGTGCCAAAAGAAGATATTATTGAAGTTGTTAAAGGTGAAAAAAAAGTTAAAAGTCGGAAATTTTGGCCTGGCTATATACTTATGGAGATAGATGATTCTGCTGATGATATGATTTGGCATAAAATTAAAACCACCCAAGGAGTGATTAAATTTTTGGGAGCAGGTAACCCAGTACCTCTTTCTGATATTGAAGCTGAAAAGATTATGTTTGAAATTGAAGAGAAGAAAGGAAAAGCTACTCCAAAGGTAGAATTTGATATAGGCGATAGAGTGGAAATTAAAGAGGGTCCATTTGTTAATTTTAGTGGAATGGTTGAAGAGGTAAATCCAGATAAAGAAAGATTAATAGTAAGCATATCTATCTTTGGAAGGGCAACTCCTGTTGAATTAAATTATTGGCAGGTAGAAAAAACGTAAAGGGGAAAATTGAATGGCAAACAAACCAATAAAAGCTCTAATTAAACTAAAAATTCCCGCAGGTGGAGCAACTCCAGCGCCTCCTGTTGGACCAGCTTTAGGGCAACACGGAGTGAATATAATGGAGTTTTGTAAGAGTTTTAATGCTGAAACAAAAGGTAAAGAAGGTACTATCCCTGTGGTGTTATCAGTTTATGAAGATAGGTCATACTCTTTTATTACTAAAACTCCACCAACTTCTGAATTGATAAAAAAAGCAGCAAATATAGTAAAAGGTTCAAGCGTACCTAATCAAGAAAAAGTTGGGAAGATAAAGAAGCAACAGGTTAAAGATATAGCAAAAATAAAAATGGAAGACTTGAACACAAAAGATTTGTTGCAAGCCGCTAAAATAGTTGAAGCTGTTGCAAGAAGTATGGGAGTTGAAGTTACAGATTAAAGTTTATAGGAGATGAAAGTGAAAAAATCAAAAAGGTATGAGAACCTCCTGAGCAATTTAGAAAAAGATAAAGTTTACGAGTTGGCAGAGGTTGTTGAGAAAATCAAAGAGTTACATACAAGTAAATTTGATGAAACAGTTGAAGTATCATTAAATCTTGGTATTGATTTAAAGAAACTTCAACAACCCATAAGAAATTCTGTAGTTTTACCTCATGGGGTCGGTAAACCAGTTAGGATTCTTGTTTTTGCATCAGGCGAAAATGCTGTTAAAGCTAAAAGTCTTGGAGCTGATTACGTTGGAGAGCAGGATTTAGTTGAAAAAATCAAAGGAGGTTTTCTCGATTTTGATACGGTTATAGCAACACCAGATATGATGAAACTGGTTGCGCCGCTTGGTAAAATACTCGGTCCTCGCGGACTGATGCCTAACCCTAAAACAGGAACAGTAACCAACGACCTGGAAAATATTATTGGCGAAATTAAAAAAGGTAGAATAGATTATAAGATGGATAAAGATGGCAATTTACATATACCTGTCGGAAAAGTTTCGTTTGAAAATAGTAAGTTGATAGATAATATAAATGCAGTAATGAATTCAGTGCTTGCAGTAAAACCAACCTTTGCTAAGAGTAATTATATTCGCTCATCAGCAATTTCTCTCACTATGTCTCCTTCTTTAAAGTTTGGAGCAAAAAAAGTGTTGCAGGATACTGTTTGATAAAAACTTCCTGGTTACATAAAAACAAAGAATATAAAATATTATAAATATATGCAGACAGGATGATGGAGTTAAGAAATGAAAAAATTAAAAAAAGAAGATAAGAAGAAGTTGGTATTAAAACTCACAAGTGATGTAAAGGAGAGCTATCTAAGTCTTCTAATTGGATTTTCAGGTTTATCTGTTAATGATATGCAAGGGTTGAGAAGCGATTTATCGGAGCTTGAATGTAAGATGATGGTAGTTAAAAATACCCTTATTGAAAAAACCTTTGAAAATGTAGGTATGGGAGACGCTTGCAAAGAGTTGGAAGGGTCTGTATTCCTTGTGTGGTCGAAGAGTAAAGATGAGATAGGAATTTTAAAAAAATTGGTTCGGTTTAAAGAGAAGACTGATAAGATAGATTTTAAAACAGGTATTTTAAATAATAGGGTCTTTGATAGTAAAGAGTTAACTTTGATAGGTAAGTTGCCAGATAGAAAGCAACTTGAAGCTTCTCTGGTTATGAATATTAGAATGCCTTTAACAAGAATAATTAATTCTTTAAAATATCCTACTACAAGATTAATAAATAATTTGAATCAAATAGCGGAAATTAAAAAGGAGAAATAAGATGGAAAAAAATGAGAAAAATATAATTGATGAAATAGTTGAAAAAATTGAGCAGCTTTCGGGGTTAGAATTGTCTGACCTTGCCAAGCAACTTGAAGACAAATTTGGTGTTGCAGGTATGATGGCACCAATGGGTGCAGTTGTTGGTGCTGGACAGGCTGCTGACGGTGAAGAGAAGAAAGAAGAAAAGACTCTTTTTGATGTTGTATTAAAATCTTTTGGCTCCAATAAACTTCAAGCTATTAAAGAAGTAAGAGCTATGACTGAGCTTGCACTTAAAGAAGCAAAAGAACTTGTAGAATCTTTACCGAAACCTATAAAAGAGAAAGTTTCCAAAGAAGAGGCCGAAGAAATAAAAGCTAAGTTTGATGCTATTGGTGCAGAAGCAGAAATTAATTAAATTTTTTTAAGGGGTGAAAATGAAAAAAATAGAAACTCCGGAAAATTTAAAAACACCAGACTTGCTCGAGATGCAAAAACTTCCTTATGAGAAGTTTTTAAAGAGTGAAATTGACCCTACTAAAGGGACTGGACAGGAAGGACTGGAAGAACTTTTCCGTAGAATTTTTCCCATTGAAAGCGATAATGGAAAATATAAAATAGAATATTTAAGTTATTTTCTTGAAGAACCTGTTGATTCGATAGATGAATGTATAGAGAAAAAAAGTACTTATGAATCCCGTTTAAGGGTGAAATTAGTGTTTATATCCAAAGAACAGGATATTAAAACTAAGGAACTTAAAGAAAATGAAAGAATTGAACAGGATATATATATCGGTAGCCTGCCTATAATGACAGAGAATGGGAGTTTTATAATAAACGGTATTGAAAGAGTTGTTGTAAACCAACTATTGAGATGCCCCGGAGTCTATTTTAAGGAAGAACAATCAATTGGTCCAAACGATTCATATTCTGCCAGAATATATCCTTCTCGTGGGTTATGGATAGAATTTCAGGTAGATAACCATAATTGTTTGGTGGTAGCTCTCGGTAAGAAAAAAATATATGCTACTGTTCTGCTGAAAGCACTTAATTTTACTGTTGATGAGATAAAAACTCTCTTTTATGGCGATTCAAAAGCAGTGCCTGAAACTTCTATTCTCGCTTCAACTTTAGCAAGAGATGACATAAAAACTAATGAAGAAGCGATAAAGAAAATTTATAAAGAGATGAGGCCAGGTTATGACAAGGTTAGTATGAAGGAGGCCTCTAAGTTTTTAAATGTTCTACTATTTTCTGGTGAATTTTATGACCTTTCAGGGCCCGGTAGGATGCAGATGAATAAAGTGTTAAACTTGAATTTTACCGAAAGGTATTTGAAAAGGGAAGATATAGTAGAAACTATAAGGACTCTTTTAAACCTGATAGAGAAAAAAGAAGGGGTTGTACAAGATATAGACCATCTTGGTAATAAAAGAGTTAGAACTTCTGCAGAGATTATTAAAGAACATATTTATGAAGGTCTTGTAAAACTTAAAAAATATGCTAATGAAAAGATGGTCCTATTTGATAAAGATGCAAGTAAAAAAGCAAGTTTACGACTTCTTATTAATGGTAAGATTTTGATGACAACTGTAAACGATTTTTTTGCAAGAAACCAGTTATCACAATTTCTTGAAAAGACCAATCCTTTAACAGAATTAACCCACAAGAGAAGAGTTACAGCAGTAGGAGAAGGTGGTGTTAAAGAGCGGAAAAGAGCAAGTTTTGAAGTTAGAGATGTCCACTATACTCATTTTGGGAAGGTTTGTCCCATAGAAACACCAGAAGGGGCAAATATAGGACTTATAAACTCTTTGACTGTGAATGCCAAAATTGATGATATGGGTTTTTTACAAACACCATATTATAAAGTTGAAGACGGTAAAGTAACTGATGTTATTGAATATTTGACCGCAGATCAAGAAGATGAATACGCTATTGCTCCTCCTGGGATACCTGTTGACCCTAAGACAAGAAAGATTATCCCTGAATATGTAAAAATAAGAGCAGAAGATGTCGTGAAAGAGAATTTTCCCAGTAACGAAATTGATTATATAGGTATTTCACCAGTTCAGGTTGTTAGTGTTAGTGCTTCTCTTATACCTTTTCTTGAACACGATGATTCAAATAGAGCCCTTATGGGTTCAAATATGCAGAGGCAAGCTGTTCCTCTTATAGAAAATGAAGCTCCTCTTGTTAAGACTGGTATGGAAAAGTATGTAATAAAAGATAGTGGAGTTGTTTTAAAAGCTAAGAACTCTGGTGTGGTAAATTATGTTGATAGCCAGAAAATTGTTGTGACAAGAAACAAACCTGGTTTTTTTGATTGGGAGAAACAAGATGTTTATCACTTGAGAGGTTTTTTTAGAACCAATCAAGATACCTGTTTCCATCAACGCCCTATTGTGAAGATGGGTGAAAAAGTGGAAGAAGGGCAGATAATATCTGATGGTCCTTGTTCCTCAGAAAAAGGAGAACTTTCACTTGGTAAAAACCTTCTTGTAGCACTTATGCCTTGGCGTGGATACAATTATGAAGATGCAATTTTGTTAAGTGAAAGACTTGTTAAAGAAGACCTCTTTACTTCTATTCATATAAAAGAGTTTGAAGTAAAAGCTGTAGACACAGAACTCGGTGTAGAAGAGATAACTAGCGACTTACCTAATACGCCTGAAGAAAGGTTGAAAAACCTTGACAAGTCAGGGATAATACGGATTGGGGCAGATGTTGAGGCAGACGACATACTTGTTGGTAAAGTTACGCCGAGAGGTGAATCTGATATTACTCCAGAAGAAAAACTTTTGAGGGTTATATTTGGAGAAAAAGCTAAAGATGTTCAGAATACCTCTTTAAAAGTTCCACCCGGAACAAGAGGGACTGTTGTTAATGTAAGAAAATATTTTCGTAAAGATCCTGCACAAGAAAAAGAAAATAATGCAACTATAAAAGAACTTGAAGTAAATTATAGTAAGAAAGAGAGTGCTATTAAAAAAATTATTGGAGAGAAACTTGTAGAGTATCTCTCATCTAAAAAGATTAATCTTGCAGGTAGGTTCAATAATCCAGAATCTTGGAGCAAGTTAATAGATAAAGTACCCGAAAAAAATAGAAACGATGTTGCTAAGATAGTTAAGATAGGTGAAGATGAACTATATAAAATTAAGAATCAGTTAAAGAATGAAAAAGTAAAAATCAGAAAAGGGTATGAATTTGATGCTGATACATTATGTAAGATTGTGGTAGAAATAGCTGTTAAGAAAAAAATCTCTGTTGGCGATAAAATGAGTGGAAGGCACGGTAACAAGGGAGTAGTGTCTAAAGTTTTACCTGAAGAAGATATGCCATTTTTGAAAGATGGTACGCCAGTAGATATTGTTCTGAACCCTCTTGGGGTGCCCTCAAGAATGAATATCGGACAGGTTTTAGAAATTCATCTTGGTAGAGCGCTTAAAGCTCTCGGTTATAGTTTGGAGACCCCAGTTTTTGATAGTATAAAAGAGTTAGAAATAAAAAATCTTTTAGAGGAAGCTGGATTGGCAAGGGATGGAAAAGATATTCTTTATGATGGACAGACAGGTGAACCTTTTAATCAAAAGGTGACAGTTGGATATATGTATATGATGAAACTTAAACACCTTGCTGATGAAAAAGTGCATACAAGAAGTACCGGTGCATATTCTCTTATAACCCAACAACCTCTTGGTGGAAGGGCACAGTTTGGTGGTCAGAGGTTTGGTGAGATGGAGGTATGGGCTTTAGAAGGGTACGGAGCTGCACATACCCTTAAAGAGATGCTTACAGTTAAGAGCGATGACACTGAAGGCCGAAAACTTATGTATGAAAGTATTGCTAAAGGGCAAGACTATCGTGGAAACAATATTCCTGAATCTTTTAATGTTTTAAGAAAAGAGTTACAAGGGATAGGTTTAGACTTAAAAGTTGATGGTATGAGAGTTGGGAAAAAGAATAAAGAATTTGCTTTTATAAGAATTATCTCTCCAGAAGGTATGAAAGAATTATCTCATGGAGAAGTAAAAAAAGCAGAAACTCTCAATTATAGAACTTTTAAACCTGAAAGGGATGGGCTCTTTTGTGAGAGGATTTTTGGTCCAGCTAAAAATTATGAATGTTCTTGCGGTAAATATAAGAAACTAAGATATAAAGGAATTGTTTGTGATAGATGTGAAGTTGAAGTGACTACTTCAAAAGTTCGCAGGGAGCGTATGGGGCATATTGAACTGGCAACTCCTGTATCATATATATGGTTATTAAAGAGTATCCATAATTGGATGGGTTTGTTGTTGGATATGTCTATGTCTGACCTTGAGAAGGTCTGTTACTATGAAGGTTATATTGTTTTAGACCCTGGAAATACTCCTTTAGAAGAAAAACATATTATGATAGAGGATGAGTATTACCAAAACTTAGATAAATATGGTAATAAATTTAAGGTTGGTATTGGCGCTGAGGCAATACAGCAGTTGCTTGAAAAATTAGATTTAACAAAAATGGAAGAAGAAATAAAGGAACAGTTGGGAAGTAAAAAGAGAAAAGATTATGCTACAAGAAGAAATTTAATAAGAAAATTAAGAATGGTGGAAGGGCTTATTAAAACCAAGATTAAACCAGAGTTCCTTATAACAAAAACATTGATGGTTACGCCTCCTGATTTAAGGCCTTTATTGCCTTTAGATGGTGGCAGGTTTGTAGCGTCTGACCTTAATGACCTTTATCAGAGAGTAATAAATAGAAATAATCGTTTAAAAAAACTTATGCAATTACAGGCTCCTGATATAATTGTAAGAAATGAAAAAAGGATGTTACAGGAATCTGTTGACGCTCTTTTAGATAATGGCAAACATGGTATGGCAGTATTAGGTAAAGGCAAAAGACCTCTTAAATCTTTAACTGATGCTCTGCGTGGAAAACAAGGTCGGTTTAGACAGAATCTACTTGGAAAGCGGGTCGACTATTCCGGTAGAGCAGTTATTGTTGTTGGTCCTGAACTAAAACTTAACCAATGCGGTCTACCTAAAGAGATGGCGCTTGAGTTGTTTGGACCTTTTGTCCTACGAGAACTGAGAAAAAAAGAGTATTTCCATACACTTGGCAGTGCAAAAAGAGCTATAAGAGAAAACTTACCTGAGGTATGGGAAATTCTTGAAAGAGTTAGTAAAAAACATCCAGTGTTATTAAATAGGCAACCTACATTACATAGGTTGAGTATACAGGCATTTGAACCTAAACTTATTGAGGGTAATGTTATAACTATTCACCCTCTTGTTTGCCCTGCATTTAACGCTGATTTTGACGGTGATACAATGAGTGTGCATCTTCCGTTAACACCTGAAGCTTGTATTGAATCAAAACTTTTAATGCAAGCAAATACACACATCTTTTCTCCTGCCAGCGGGAAGCCAATTGCTACCCCTACAAGAGATATAGTTGTTGGATGCACCTATCTAACCTTCCAGAGTGAGGAAGAACCGTTTGAACTTGAAACAATTATTGATGGTAAAAAAATTAATTCTGCTATATCTTCTTTTGAAGAGGCAATCTACCTTTATGAATTTGGCGCTTTTTCCTTACATAGACCAATTAAAGTTAGGGATAAACAGGGCGTAGAATTTGTTACAACTGTTGGTAGAATAATATTTAACAATCTTATTCCAGAAGAGGTAGAATTTAAGAATGAAAAGTTTGAAAGTCCTATGCTTGAATCTATAACCGAAGAAATTTTTGATAAATGCGGATATGAAAAGACCGTTGATTTTCTTGATTCTGCTAAAGATGTTGGATTTAAATTTGCGACCAAAGGTGGAGTTACAATAGGTATAGATGACCTAAGGATTCCCGAGGAGAAACAAAAAATAGTTGAAGCGGCAGAAAAAGAGAAGGATACGGTTGAGAGAAATCATAAAAGAGGAATTATTTCTGATGGTGAAAGATATAATAAGATAATTGATATCTGGACGACTGCAACCAATAGAATAGGTCGGGCTGTTATGGATACAATAGCTCAAACTGGTGGAAAAGATAATTTTTACATTAACCCAATATATCTAATGGTTTCTTCTGGTGCAAGAGGTAATCGTTCTCAGGCAAATCAGTTGATGGGAATGAGAGGGTTAATGATTAAACCTGTTAGTGAACACCAAAGAAAAAAGCAGGATGTGAGAGAAATTCTTGAAACTCCAGTTAAGTCTAATTTTAGGGTTGGGCTTGATTTGTTAGAATATTATAATGCTATACACGGTGGAAGAAAAGGGCTTGTTGATACTGCATTGAAGACTTCAGATGCTGGTTATCTTAGCAGACGTCTTATTGATGTAGCCCACGCCTTAATTGTTACGGAAGAAGATTGCGGTACTC
>Ga0172382_10013632_pt1 | contig 10450 bp, 11 predicted proteins | sample Leawel138RmetaG_FD_122245 | JGI IMG/M metagenome (GOLD analysis project Ga0172382, IMG submission 122245) | Leachate microbial communities from a municipal landfill in Southern Ontario, Canada - Leachate well 138R metaG | ecosystem: Engineered > Solid waste > Landfill > Unclassified | place...
CAAGCAGCCTGCGGCAGAAGCGGTCCTCACCGCCGAACAGGTGCGTCGTGCCGGTGAGATCGAACCAAAGTCCGTCAGGAGTGGAGACGCTGGCCGATGGTGTCCAATGCCGCGCCGCGTGCAGCGCAAGCCGGTCGAGCCAGGCGCGATCGGCATCCGGGTCGGCGTCGCGAACATCGAGGTCAGAGACCAAGGCCCGCGCGTGCGCGGCGGCCATGCCGGGCCGAAGGCCAAGTTCGAGCGCCTGCGGACAGCCTGCGGTGATCACGTCCCTTTGGCCGGTGCGCATGACGAGCACGGTCGGTGTGCCCCACAACGTCGTCCAGGTTGGGGCGGCCGCAAGCTGGCGGCCATGCCCTTCGTAGGATGGCATCGCCTTGAACGGATGCTCCGCGTGCTCGCTGCGGCGGCCCATCTCCCGCATCGTCGGGCGCTGATGCGCCGGTAAAGAGTCGATCGCGGATTGCGATGGTCGCCGGGCAAGCAACTCATCGCGCGCCCAGCGCGCGCCGGGGCGCCAGCCGCCACCACGCGGGACCGAGCAGGCGCCGGGCTGGTCGTCGATTGGCTCGGCCAGGCGCGCCGCCGCCGGGCGGCCGGCTTCACGCGGCGTGGCTGGCCGCTCGTTCCTGCGTAGCCGTTCGATCGGCAATTGCGGCAGGAAGAGCGAGGCGACCCTTTGCATCGCACGCCTCCAGTTCGAGTGAAAAGGGATCGCCATTTCGTTGCCGGACCAGCTCGACTCTCCAGCGCGGCCGCCCGACACCAGGGCAGGGAAGGCGCTCGGACGAAAGACAGCCGATCCGCCAGCGGGTCATCGCCGATGACGGCATCGACAGTGGGCAGCGCTCACGCGATCGGTGCCGCCGGAGGAGCAGCATCGGCGTCCGGCCGTCCGACGCGGCGAGCTGCAACCGGCGCGTTGCGGTCATGTCCGCCGCCTTCACTTCGGCGATGACGCAAGCCAGCGAGCCGTCGCGCAGCGCATCCTCGGCCATGGCGAGCACCTCCACGTCCTTGCGGCCTTGCGCGTAGAGCAGCTTCTCCGGCCCGAGCCCCACCTGTTCGAGCCCGGGCGCATAGAGGTCGAAGGCGGTCACTGCCCAAAGCACGGTGAAGTCGGGCTGCTCGGCGAAACGCGCGGCGATGCCGGCGAGAAACAGGGTCGCGGCCGCGTCGTCGTTCAGGCTCGCCGAGGCGGCCGCCACCTCATGAAGTCCAGCCGCGTCCAGGCCGCGGCCGGCGAGGCGCTCGTCGATCGCCGGAACCCCGAAAGCAAGCGCCGGTCCGCGCATCGCGCGTGCAGCCGCTAACTCGGCGCGAAGCGCATCGAGCATCTCGGCCGGCGGCCGAGGCATGGAGGCAGGTATTGCGGGCATCGCTCAGCATCGACTCACGTGTTCGCTTTATGTTCTCGTGAGTCACGCTGTTCGTCAAGCGGCTTGCGGCGACGGGGTGCTTAGAGTCCCAGCGCCGGCTGCTCCGGCGCGTCAGACGGGGGCGGCCAAACCTGGCTGACGGTCAAGGTTCCAGTGGGCAGGTATTTAAGGACATCCTCCGCGGGCACGTCAGGATTGAGCCAGTCCGCCCATTGATCGCGCGTAAGCGGGATGATCTGCCTGTCGTGATAGGGCCGGATGTCGTCGCCGGCATCCATCGTCAGCAGCGTGAAGGCTTCGCCCACCTTCGGATCGTTGCGCCAGATGCCCGCCATGCAGAACCACTTGTGATCCTTCATGGTGAAGAGCCATTTATCGAGGCGCTTGTCCTTGGGGCGGGGCACAACCGGATCGGTGAACTCGTAGAAACCATCGCACAGGACAAGGCAGCGGTTGACGCTGAGATCGGGCGGCCGCCCGCCGAAGCCTTCCGTCCTGAAATTATAGACCGGGCCCTTCTTGCCGGGCCAGCTCCATCGGCGGTTAATCAGTTCGCCGACAGCGCGGTAGTTGCCGGGCGGCCGATCGACCGCCCGTACGATCGGCGCTACGTCCGTCATGCGGATATCGGCGCGCGGATTGTCCTCTGGCACGCCTTCCGGCGTCTCGATGTTGATTTCGAGATCATCGAAATCCTCCATGATCGAGGCCAGCTCGACCTCCTGGCGATAGTCGTTGCACATGCCCGCGGTCAGCGCTCCTGCGTCTTGCGACTCATTTGTGTTCCATGTATGTTCTTGTCATGGCTTTGAACCCCACACCGTTCGACTCGGATGCGGCGGAAGGCACTACGCACCACATCATCCGAATGAAGCCGGACGGATCCGGCAAGCAGGAGATGGTGAACGCGCACTGGGGCACCAACCCGCGGTTCAGCGACGGCATCGAATATCGGTTCGTGCAGTCGGAGGGCAAGACGTTCCCCACTCATCGCTGCCTGGTCCCGGTTTCCGACTTTCGAATGAAGGTGGGCTCCAAGAACTACTGCGTGACGCGCGACGACGGCAATCACTTCTACCTCGCCGGCGTCTGGGCCCCACCGCTCGCGGGTTGGCCGCTCGCGTTCAAGGTCATCATTGTCGCCGCAAATCCGGATGTTGCCCGCTACCAGGATCGTCACGGCGCAATGATCGAGCGACGCCAAGCGATGGATTGGTTGAAGGGTATCAGTCCGGAAGACGAGCTGCTTGTGACGCCACCGGCGCATGTCTTCGTCGTCGCGGAAATGAATTCGCGCTCGGGAAGATCAAAACCGGTTCAACGGCAGCTTGGCCTTTAAAAGGCGACTTGGGCAGTCGCCCGAATTCACCGAATCGCCAGCATTCCCGATCAGCGGCGAGGATAAGCAGCCGCAAATGCATCGACCGCTCCGGCCGACAAGCGTTCGCACGTCGGACGTCAACTTGCACGTCTTCTGAAACGAAATCGGTCCCAGCGAATTTATCCATGGTGTGACTGCTCCTCGCAACCGAAGACATGCGGGACCGAGCGAACGAACGACTAGCGGGATCTCGGAAATTGGACAACATGACCACCAGCCTGCCGACGCTCCCTGCACTGGACACGGACCAAGGCCTCAACCGCTATCTGGCCGAGATCAGGAAATTCCCCATCCTGTCGCCCGAACAGGAGTACATGCTCGCCAAGCGCTTTCAGGAGCACGGTGACACCGACGCCGCGGCCCAGCTCGTCACCAGCCACCTTCGTCTCGTCGCCAAGGTCGCGATGCGCTATCGGGGCTACGGGCTGCCGGTCGCCGACCTCATCGCCGAGGGCAACATCGGGCTGATGCAGGGGGTGAAGAAGTTCGATCCCGATCGCGGCTTCCGCCTCGCGACATACGCCATGTGGTGGATCAAGGCCTCGATCCAGGAATTCATCCTGCGCAGCTGGAGCCTGGTCAAGATCGGCACCACCGCCGCGCAGAAGAAGCTCTTCTTCAATCTGCGGCAGATGAAGAAGAACCTCGAGGCTTACGCGGACACCGATCTCAAGCCGGCCGACGTCGCCACGATCGCCAAGGATCTGGGCGTTACCGAGGCGGACGTCGTGGCGATGAACCGCCGCATGCTGACGGGCGGCGATGCATCGCTCAATGTGCCCCTGGGCGAGGACGGGGACAGCCAATGGCAGGACACGCTTCGCGACGACACACCGCTCCAGGACGACCTTATCGCCGAGGATGAGGAGGCGCGCATTCGGCGCGAGCTGCTCACCGAGGCCATGAAGGACCTCAACGAGCGCGAGCGTCATATCTTTACCGAGCGGAGACTGATCGACGAACCCAAGACCCTTGAGCAGCTGAGCGACATCTATCACGTCAGCCGCGAGCGCGTCCGGCAGATCGAGGTTCGTGCGTTCGAGAAGTTGGAGAAGGCGATCCGGCGCCTGGCCGCCGAACGCCGGCTGATCGCCTGACAATTGGCAAAGCAGAACTGTAGGTTTCCCTGAAATAGTGGACGCAATCCGTCCTACAGCAGCACACCAAAAGAGTGGATTTGCGCCTGAAACAGTGGACGTCAGGCGTACTGGTCCGCCACAACCCGCCTGCCTGAGGCTACCGTACCCAAAAGCACGAATGTGCGGCTAATCTGCCAGCGGCCGTACGTTGGTGATGGTGACGCCGACCGCAGCGCTCGCCAGCGGACCGTCAGTCGTGAACATCTCCGCTTGTAGGTCGACCGCCAAGGCAAGACACGCTCGGTCACCAAGCGAAAGGCCAAGCGCCTTCGTCGACGGTCGCAGGTCGCCTATGATGAGCGCCTGGGCAGGAGAGAGCGGCCGGACATCGAGGTGCAGCCCGCCAAGCGCCTCACGCACCTCGTCGAGCGGCAATCCTCGATCTCGAAGCTTTGAGACGACCTCGGCGAGGTTGGTCGTTCCGATAACGCTACGGGTCAGGACGTTCACTACCCGATCCGCCCCAGGCTCGTCGTTCAGAAGGCAGAGCAGGGCGGAGGCGTCGAGTACGACCTTGCTACTCACGCTCCGCCTCACGCCGACGCTCCGCGATCAGTTCGTCAGCCAAGCCGACGCCTTCGGGCACATACCTGCGCAGGATGGCGCGAGCACGTTCGAGCGCCTTGGGCACGGAACGTACCCGCAGCTCGCCATCGTCCACATCGACGAGAACGGTGTCACCCGTGGTGATCCCGAGCTCACGGCGCATTGCCGCGGGGATCACGAGCTTGCCACCATCTACAATCTTGACCCTCTGCGCTTCCATCTGCACCGAACTCGCTTGGCTGACCCAATCTCCGGAATGTACCGGATACCGCCGCTTATGCATAGTGCGAAGGATGGCACTAGATCGCGTTTGGTGATCAGTGCTCGTTCAAATCCGTGCTCAGTAGCTACTTAGGCCTGGCTTGCTGAGCTAGGCACGACAGGATCGGCACTTGCCATTTCGCGCCAGCCGCTCCAGCAGTGGCTCATATGGGTGTACCCAACGGAGCCAACATGAGTACGACCCGCGCTGCTCGCGTGTACCTGCGCGTCAGCACCGATGAGCAGGATCTTGAACGCCAAGAGGCGATGGTCGTGTCCTCGCGTACCGCGGGGTATTATGTCGCAGCTGTTTATCGCGAGAAGGCTTCCGGCGCGCGTCCTGACCGGCCCGAGTTGCTTCGCATGATAGCCGACCTGCAAATGGGCGAAGTCGTTATCGCCGAAAAGATCGATCGGATCAGCCGCCTGCCGTTGGCTGAGGCGGAGAGGCTCGTCACCGCTATCCGCGACAAGGGAGCGAGGCTAGCCGTACCAGGAATTGTGGACCTTACCGATCTTGCTGAGGACAATGGCGGGGTGACGCGCATCGTCCTAGAGGCCGTTCAAGACATGTTGTTGAGGGTTGCGCTTCAGACCGCTCGCGATGATTACGAACTGCGCCGCGAGCGGCAGCGGGAGGGCATAGCGATCGCCAAGCGGGAGGGACGCTATACCGGTCGAAAACCAGACTTGGCCCATCATCGCCGCATTGTCTCACTTCGTGAGGCAGGGATGAGCATAGCGAAAACGGCGGCGCTAGCGGGCTGCAGCATCGCACAAGTCAAGCGCGTTACAGCCCTCCACCGGGCGACCAAGCAGAGCGATGCGTGTCCGACGATACCGTGAGATAGAGCCGGACTCAATTCGACCTCTGAATAATTCTGCTAGGATGGAAAGAGGCGGCAGCGTTGCCGCTGGGACGGTCAAGCAGCCGTGAAGGCTGCAGCGAGATCTCAATTTCTGGCCCGTACTGGCGCAAGGCTAATCGTGGCCGTGCCGCGCCCCCATACCGGTAGGTAGACGCCTTGCCCCGCCGCCTTCAACTGGCCCGTCCGCACGTCCGTCACACGGGCACGCACGATTATGTCGCCAATCCGCTTTTCGTCGATCGCACGGGTGATCTTGCCGATTAGCTTGTCGAAATCCTTTTCGAAGTTCTGGGTCAGCGCGGCTGACACAGTGCCTGATATGCCGGGAGTGTTGGCGAGCTTCAGGAGCAGGCTTGTCCCGACCGAGTCGGCCACACCGGCGACAGTGAGATCGTCGAACGCTACACGGCGATCGTTGACGGCGTTGCGCGGCGTGGCGGTAAGCCAGATCGTGCCTTGCGCAGGCTCCCCACCTTCGGCTGCCGCACTGAAGCGAAGCCCGACCGCGATCTTGTCACCCGTGGTGCCGTAGACGGTCACCTGGTGAAACTGCGCGCGCACGGCCCCGACACCAGGCACCTCGAAGGGGCGGCGGGAACGCTTCACCAATGCCTTGGCGAGAACCGGCTCCAGCTGACGATAGTCGGCGATGACGGGGATGGCGAACAGGATGCGGCCGGGTCCGGGCTGCGTGCGCGACATGGCGGGGAGCGGCTGGCGCTGCGGATCAGGCGGCCGATCGCCGACAAAAGTCTCCGTCCCCGCCGTCATCCCTAGCGCCAGGTTCACCCGGTTGCGCGAAATGGTGTAGCCTCCGTAGCTCAACTGCCGGGGCGTGATCCGCATCCACACCGGCGGGTTCGCCCGGTTCAGTTGGACGGAGGTGAACGCCGACCCCCAGACCTGCGCGATCTGCTCGCGCAGCTGCAATCTGCCGAGCTCCTGCGGCAGCGAGCGCTCCAGGCGCTCGACGACGCCGGCGAGCTTGGCGTCGGCCTTGCTGGTGAACTCGATTCGCTGGCCGAGGAAGTCGACGTGCGGCTCGTCGGTCCAGTCGTAGGCGATCGACACCGTTGCGCGCGGCGACCAGTCGCGGGCGATGTCGAGCCTGACCACGGCCCGGACGCGGGCGTCCGCCTCCGCCGTTTCCCGGCTGAGCACGCCGCCCACGTCGCGGGCGCTGATCGCGGCGTGAAGCGGCATGGTGACAATGATCGTTTTGCCCGAGCCCTCCAGCACCAGCGGCCCTCGGACGACGGTGCCGGTGATGCGGCACTGGATGGCGGGCGTCTTGATCTTCGCGAAGAGGATCTTGACCTTTTTCGGCGGGAGGCAGGTCTGCCCCGGCTTGTCGATCGACCAGAGGCGACGCGGAACCGCCTGTTCGAGGCTGGCCGCCAGCTTGTCCATGTCTGCAACAATCGGGACATTCATGGTAGAAGTCTGCGGGGGCACGCTGATGGTGTCCGTCGCTCGCGGAGGCGCCTCGCGAGGAGTCCGGTCGCAGCCACTAAGGCATGCAACGCAGAGCAGGGCGGACACGATCGAGACACTCGAGAGTTCGTTCTCGCGAAAAAAAGCCCCGGCAATCTGGCCTGCCGCTTCAGCTATCGACCGACTCGGCGTTGAGACGGTTGCCCGAGCGGTCGTGTTCTTCATCGCCGCGCACCTCCAGCCGTCCGAGCGGCCACCATCCCATAGGTTTGCCAAATCAGTTTCGCAAAAGGGAACCGTCCCGTTTCTTTATCGTTCGGCCCGTTGATTTCGGTCAATGCCTAACAACACCAACGGAGGATTTCGATGAAGATTGCGATTGTCGCTGCGCTGCTCACCTTGGCGCCGGTTCCAGTATTGGCGCAGGCCGTTTCGCCCGCCACTTCGGGAACAATGACCAGCGCCGACGTCGGCGTCTCGCCGATCGCGAGCCAGAGCGGGCCCAATTACGTGCTCGCGGCGGCCGACGCCAACCTCTATCAGATCAAGGCCGCGCAGCTCGCCGCGACGCGCGCGCAGCGGGATGACGTCAAGGCTTATGCGAAGCGGGTGCTGGCCGAGACTCAGAGCAGCCACAAGGCGCTTCTGGCGGCGCTGAAGAACGATCAGCGCACGATCAAGGCCCCTTCCTCAAGCCTGTCCGCCGACCGTGCTGCCCTGCTCAAGCTACTCCAGAAGGCGCCCAAGAGCGCCTTCGACAATTTGTATCTGACGCAGTCCGCGCAGGTCCAGCAGGCTGCCTGGGCTGTGCACAAGGGTTACGCGCAGGACGGGACCGATCCGGCGCTGCAGCAGGTCGCCGGTACCGCGGTCCCGGTGCTGGAGAACGAGCTCACCACCGGCAAGTCGCTTACCCCCTCCGGGCTTGCAGGATAGGTGATACCCGCCGGGCCAGGTCGATGAAGCCCCCCTTCGACCTGGTCCGGCACTTGTTTGCGGCGATTATTGCCGGGAGTGCAGCCGGCGGAATTGCTTCCCTGCTTCGCCGCGCATGAGATGCTGCATCACGATCCGGTAGACCGTCACTGCTGGCTCCATCCAAGTCCCATCGTCTTCTGCAAGGCGATGAACGCACGATCAAGTTCACCCGTCGCTTCCAGTACCGACTGATCAGCAGCCAGCGCCGCGCGTTCGGCATCAATGGACGTGGTCAGCGGTATCGCCCCCTGCTCGTATCGCTGCTCGGCGTAGATCGCCGACTGCCTGGCACCGTCCCGGCTCGCAATACTCGAAACGAGGTTACGGCGCTGATTGCCGAAGCGGGTCAGGCTGGTTTCCGCATCCGACAGCGCGCCGAGAACAGCCTTGCGATATTGCGCTTCCGCCTCGTCGCGGTCGGCGCGCGCCTGCTCCACCCGGGCACGATTACGACCGAAGTCGAGGAAACTCCAGCTGATCCGCGGCAGGAGAAGGCCCGCGACGCTGCCAGGATCGACCACATCGGCAATATTGGGACCACCCAGGCCGATGATGCCCATGATGCTGACCGATGGGAACTGCCGGGCGACGTTGACTCCGATCTGCGCGTTCGATGCCGCCAGCTGCCGCTCGGCCGCGCGAATGTCAGGCCGGCGTCGCAGCATGGCGGCCGGATCGCCTATCGCGACCGTCCTTGGGATCATCGGGATCGGAGCAGGGGTGGACAGCAAAACATCGTGTGCTCCGGGCTCGTCGCCGGTGAGCAGGGCAAGCTGGTCGAGCGTGGTCGCGATCTGTCCCTCGAGCGGCAACAGCCCGGCCTCCGTGCGGGTCAGCTCGGTCTTCAGCCGAACCACCTCGTCGCGCGACGATGCACCGCGTTGTTCACGCTGTTGAAGCTGCGCGGAGCGGCGGGCCAGGATCAGGCGCTGCTGAAGTTCGCGCAGCGTCACATAGTTCTGGGCAACCTCCGCCGACAGACGAACCTGCGCATCAGCTCTATTGGCTTCGGCCGCCTGAGCCTGGGCCTCGGCACCTTCGGCGGCGCGGCGTCGCGCGCCGAACAGATCGATCTCCCACGATGCGTCGAGGCCGGCGTTATAGAACTCGGCCCTGATACGATCGGATTGCTCGCCTTGCGTCGGCAGCGCCAGCGAGCCTGCGGGAAGATCGGCGACGATCGCAGTGCCTGACGCCGAGACGGTGGGAAGCGGGTTCGCGCGCTGTTCGCGCAAGCTGGCGCGCGCCTTGCGGATGCGCGCCTCGGCGATCGCCACGTCCGGATTGGAGGCAAGCGCCCGGTCGATCAGCATCGTGAGCTGCGCGTCGCCCATGCCTTCCCACCAGCGTGCGACAGGGGTCTGCGGTGACGTGACGGCCTGATCCGCGCGGCGAAATGTCGATCCGGCGCGCTCGCCGCTCGCAACGCCCGGCGGGCCTCCATAGTTGGGGCCGACGACGCATCCGGTCAGGAGTGCGGGGAGAATGGCCCAGCCAAGTCGCTTCATCAGTGCATCGCCATCTGCGTGTCGGAGGAGATCGGGCGGAGGAACAGCGCCAGCGGCGTCGTGATCGCGATCGCGACGCCCAGCGCAAAAAACAGGTCGTTATAGGCCATGACGGTAGCCTGTTCGAGAAGTTGACCGGCGAGCTGCCGATACGCGCCGGCTTCGCCGGACGGCATGACCATGGCTTTAGCGAACCATTCCTGCGTGGTGGCCGCATTGGCCGACACCGTCTCACCCAGCCGGTTGAAATGGAGGAAAGTCTGCCGGTCCTGGAGGGTCGCCATCAGGGCGAGGCCGATCGATCCGCCGAGGTTGCGCCCCGCGTTGAACAGCGCGGACGCATCGCCGGCATCCTCGGGTGCCACAGCGCTGATCGCGGCCTGGTTGAGGAACATCATGGCGAAGATCTGCCCGAAGCCACGGACGAGCTGTGAATCCGTCAGGTCGCCCCCGGCCGACTGCGCGGTCAGGTGCCAGTCCATGGCGCAACTGACGCCGATCAGCGTCATGCCGGCAAAGACCGCCAGGCGAACGTCGAGATATTTGAACGCGAGCGGCAGAAACGGCATCAGCATCAGGGCGGGGATGCCGGAGACGAAGACCACCTTGCCCGATTGCAGCGCGCTGTAATCCGCCATCGACGAGAGAAACTGGGGGATGAGGAAGGTCACCCCGTAGAGCACGACGCCGATGATGAGGCTGAGGACGAAAACGCTGCCGAAGGAGCGGCTGAAGATCAGCGACAGCTTGAGCACCGGATGCGCGGAGCGGACCTGTCCGATCGTGATGAGCGCGAAGCCGAAGACCGTGGCGATCGCGAGTTTCACGATCATGGCGGATTCGAACCGCATCTCGCGCTGCCCCTCCTCGAGCATGACGGTGAGCGCACCCAAGCCGATTGCGAGCCCTGCGATCCCGAACCAGTCGGCATGGCGCAGCTGGTCGAGCCGCAGAC
>Ga0172382_10013634_pt1 | contig 10449 bp, 10 predicted proteins | sample Leawel138RmetaG_FD_122245 | JGI IMG/M metagenome (GOLD analysis project Ga0172382, IMG submission 122245) | Leachate microbial communities from a municipal landfill in Southern Ontario, Canada - Leachate well 138R metaG | ecosystem: Engineered > Solid waste > Landfill > Unclassified | place...
CTGTCGATGTTGAAGGAACCTTCATGCTCGGTGCAGCGCAGCTGGACAGGTTTATGATGAAGGTTTATTCGGAGTCACTGAGCGAGGAGCAGGAATTATCGATTGCCGCATCCCATCAGTTGAAGGACACTGATATAAAACAGGTCATTTCAAAGGAAGAGGTGCTCGAAATCAGGGATTTTATCAGGAATAATATAATTGTCAGCTCTGAGATAAGGAAGGATATCATTCGTGTTATTCGTTATCTGAGACCTGATGGGGGGGTGGTGAATCCGGATGATTTCTACCTGCTGCCTGAGGGAGAGCGTGGATATCTGTTCCTTGAAAGAGGTTCTAAAACAAGGGCTTTCCTGAAAGGAAGAAAGCATGTTAACTTCTCGGATATTGCCGCTCTGGCTTTCCCTGTATTGAATCACAGGCTGGGATTCCAGCATATATCCAATGATGTAGAGAAGATAAAAAAAGCGAAAGAAGTCATTGCGGCAGCGGTAGAAAAGGTATTGCAAGATGGCGCTCGAGGAATATAAAAAATTTCGGCAAAGTAAGATTCAACTTTCCACGCGCCTGAAGCTGACAAATATTTTCTCCGGCGAGTGGGAGAGTATATATAAGGGAGAGGGTATAGAATTTGCCGATATCCAACCCTATGAACCGGGAGACGACCTGCGCGACCTGGACTTGATTACTTTAATAGAATCAGGAGAGGAGCAGGTTATTCAGCGTTCGGTCGGACGCAGGATGAAAATGTTTATAATGGCTGATATGTCCGGCTCTATGCGGCGCTTTAAGCACATGTTCTTCTCTTCAAAGCCGGATATTCGAGATAATGCTATCGGTTTAATCGGTTTTTCTGCCTGCAATGTTTACAGCCCGATCGGATTATGCGCCTTTGATAAAGATATAAGATGTTTCCTGCCTGCAAAATTCGGGGAAGACTCCTGTATAAAAATAATTGAAAATGTTTTGGATGAAGATTACAAAGGTGGTCCTACCGAAGCGGATATCCCTAAAGTTTTCTCATATATGTTTGAAAAAGCAAACAAACAAAATATGATATTCTTTATTTCGGATTTCAAGGACCCGGTATTCGAAGGCGATTTCAGCGACCTGTTAAGGCCGATCGCAAAAAAATTCGATTTCATTCCGATTGTCGTCAGAGACCCCATCGAAAAGGATGTTGTTTTAAAAGGAAGCGTAAATATTACCGTTAGCGACAGCGAGGGGCGAAAAAGTACCGAGATATATCTTACCCCTGAAAGGCTCAAAGAAATGCAGCAAGCCAGCGCCAGACACCTCGAGCATCTGGATTGGCATTTTAAAGAGGTGGGAATCGAACATGTTGTGCTCGATTCTCCATCAATAGATGACTGTTATCGTGTTCTTTCCAGCTTTTTCGAAGGCAGGAAGAGAATAAGAGTATAAAAACACCGACATAAAAAGGGAGTGTACCATGATAAGGAAAAAACTGTTCTGGATTATTGCTGGTATAGTCGCAGTAGCTGTGATTGTTCTGGTGTTGGTTTTGCCGGACGCCGACAGCGTATCGTCTATACAAACGAGAGCGGAGACGTTACCTGACGGGAAGAATATTCTTGCCAGCGCCTGGCCTGAAAAACAGGGGGTGCAAAAGGGCGATGCTTTTTATTACGTAGTCGAGGTCGTTTATGATACGAGTTTCGTATCCGGTGTAGATAAAGTTAGCCTCGATGAAAACGTCAACCTGAATCCCTTCGAGGTAAAGAGCATAACCGAAAAGAGCTTTAAACTGGATTCTCAAACCAGAGTGTACCAGAGATTGTTCTTAATACAATTTATCAGCGGGACTGTCGAACGCATATATGATTTCCCGTCGATAGTTGTTAAATACAAACTCAGAGAATCGAACGGGTTTGCAGAAACGCCGGCGGTGCCGGAATCTGTCTATGTTGCGCCCAGGCTGCCTTCCAACGGAGCGATTATCATATCCGGTCTGAATGATGGAACATATGCATTGCAGCCGGTAGAAACCAACATACACAAAACAGGTGTTAATTTAATCTCCTTGATTTTATGGATTGTAGGTGGTTTGCTGCTTATTTTCATGGTACTTGCTTTAGTGTACAGAGTTATCCCACAGTGGAAGGAAAGCGAAAAGTGGCAAAGAAGCAAGCAGATGAGTGTTATTCTGAAAGAAGCATACGGTTCTCTGCTTGATAATGTGTCAGACGGTGCCGAACCGGCTACTCTGTTCCACCAGGTCGATTATATTCATAGGCTGGCTCTCTCACCCGAGGAAAGGACAAGTTTGCTGCAGGAGCCCAACCTTGAAGAGGTTCCCTGTGAAATTAAGCCCACGGTTATTTCTCTATTCGAAAAATGTGAGAATGCCTATGAAAATGATGATGTAAAACAGCAGGAAGTTGAAGAAGCGATAAAACAACTTGAAGAAGTATTGAAGTATTACTACACAGAGGACATGGAGGAATGGAAGGTTTAACCGAATTTATTAAAGCCTGCACATTTTCGACGCCGGTTTATTTCTGGATTGCCGCTGCGGCCATGCTTGTGCTTATTTTTGTGCCCTGGATAAGAAGAAAAAAAGGGCTGGCATTAGACCTGCGGTACTGGAAGGATAGGGTTTCGCTTAAAAGCAAAAGATACTGGATAATGACGGTACCGGTAGTCATTATTACGATACTGATGGCAGGCGTACTTTCGGGACCTCAAGTTACAACTAAAACGGTAACCAATGTTTATGGCTATCCGGTTATGCTGGTAGTTGATATATCCGGCAGTATGGGGCTTGGATATTCCGCTGATACTCCGTTCGGTCATAGCTATGAAATATTTACGGATTTGATTTCCTTAAGAGGCGATATCAATTTCGGGTTGTTGATGTTTTCAACTGACAAATATATCGCCAGATATTTTATTAATAAGGATGAATTATTTGCTGATTCGCTGGATAACCTACAGGAAATTGTCCAGATTTCGACCGGAACCGGTATCAGCAGCGCCATGCAAGTGGCTCATGCTTTCATGACGAAATATATTGATGGAGAGGGAGCAATCATCCTTATCAGTGATATGGATACCAGTGCTGCCGAGTGGAGTAAGATTATTTCAGAAATTAACAAAATGAAGCTGGAAGGAATCAGGAGCTATATGATAACCCCGTTCGATGCCGAAACTATAGCTAAGATAGCGGCATCCGGCGGTGGTCTCGGCAGGGGGGGCGGCATCGATATTTCGCAGGCGAGTGAGCTGTGGATAGCATCAATGAACGATAGAGCCGCTATTAATGCAATATGCCAGGATATAATGACAATGCAGATGTCGTTAATCAGGGAGGATACGGAGAAGTTGCAAGAAAGTTTAATCCCTTATTTTATTATTCCGGCACTGGGACTACTCGGGCTTTGCCTGGTTCTCGGTGAAACCGGTTTCCGCAAAATACCATAATGGAAAAGGAGAAAGCAATGAGGAAAGAGAGCAATACGACGACTACCATGGTTTCTTTTATCAAAAAGGCATGGGTGAGCCTTTTATTGATTGTTATTGCCATAGTTATGGTAGCTCTCGGTATCTATTTTAATTCGAATTCCTATTGGGCAAACAAAGCCGATGTAAGCCTGTTTAACCAGGGTATCGAGGCATATAATGCCGGAGATACCATATTACCGGCTACCGCTGACCGTCCCGAAGAGCAGTCGGTAATGAGAGCAGTAGTATATCTGCAACAGGCATATACGGAAAGTAAAGATGACGGTCTCAGGGCTCTTGCTATTTATGACATTGGCACACTTATGGGGATAGAAGGTTTGGGTATACTGGGGGATGAAACCCCCCTGTTTGTACTTTCAGAGGCTATCGGTAAATTGTCGGAAGCGGTCAGGCTCAACCCTGAAAACGAAGCCGCCAAGTATAATTTAGAGCTGTTGGAGAAAGTACAGGCAATACTACAGCCGCCGGGTGGAGCCGCGGTCAGTGAAAAAGCGGTAGGCTCGATGGGTGGTCTGGCGGGGTATGCATCCGGAGTAATCTACAAGGGATATTAAGCGAGCTTTTGAAAGAGGATTTCGATGATTTTTGAGAACCCTGGTTTACTATGGTTGTTGTTGGTTATTCCCGTATTTCTTATTGTGTTGGGTGTTTTGGGATGGGGAAGGAAAAGGGCAATAATTTCTATATTCCCTTCGGTTTACAACAGCCTGTGGAAAAAACAACTGGAGAAATATATACTGGCCGGAGTGCTGATGGCATTACTTTTACTTGCGCTGGCATTGCCCAAGATATCATATACCGCCCCGCCGGCTGAACAAATGAGCGGTGAAATTATTCTGCTGGTTGATGTTAGCGGCAGTATGGGAGCACAATCCGAACCTTATGCTTCCTCCAGAATGGATAGGGTTAAACCGATACTTTTAGATATCGTTGAGGCAATGGATGAGTTAGGCCAGGTAAAAATCGGTCTCTGCGGATTTACCAATATGGCAAGGTCGCATGTTCCCGTTATCAGTCGTGAGGACTATCCCTACCTGGAAGAAAGTATCAGGAAAATAATAGGAATATACTCTGTTGCCGGCTCGAGCACAGGCCTCGGGGGACCAATACTTGATACGCTTGCCAAGTTTTCGGAAGATGCCACATCGAAAACTATAGTGATGGTAAGTGACGGTGCCCCTTTTTACTGGGGTGCTTCAACGGTTACGGAAAAAGAACAGGCACTTATCGAAGAAGCTCTTGTAGCCGCAGTCGAGCAGGAAGTTTCCATTATTACCATAGGTGTCGGGGAAAGGGAGGGGGCTAAAATTCCTTTATATGACAGCAATGGTGATTTTACCGGAAATTATGCGCAAAAGGAAAAGGGCGTAGATTATATATTTTATTATCAGGATGATATTTTAAGGGATATTGCTTCCCGTACCGGTGGAAAATACTACTTTGAAGACAACTTGACGGGGCTACCCGAGTTTATAGAAACTCAGCTTGAAACCGTATATACGGATGAGATTCACGAGGAAGAGGAACTATACCGATACGTGGCTCACTGGTTCCTGTTGGCTGCAATTCCCTTTTGGCTGGTTTTTGCCCGTCGTCATATTCTGGGTTAATAATGGTATTTAAGGATGGGAAAATGAAGAGAACTTTTATTCTCGGCTTGATAAGTGTACTAATACTTGCATCTATTTTTAGCGGCTGCGATGGTGATAACACAAGTACTACGTCCACACAGTCACAAACCACTGAGTCGACGCGCACTATCGTAACGCTGGAAACTCCTGTGAATATTGAGATTGAATATGAGATTACCGATAATTATACCAAGGGTCTTTTGGCATTATATGAAGTAAAGGCAGTAGCTGAGACAGGGCAGGTATATGTAAGTGCTGTCGCAGCTTCGGTAAAAATTGCCCGCTCTTATGTAACCGCAGTTGCCGAGTTTTATGACGCTGACGGAAACCTGATGTATACTAATGATACAGTTGTTATCCTTAACTCCGTAGACTATATCTCTTCGACAAATATTATGATAAGATATTTCCTTGATGACCCGCTAACGGTTGCCAGATGTAAACTGTATGTATCCGCCATTGAATAATATAACTTAGCTATAAAAGATGAAATACCCCGATAAAAAACCGGGGTATTTTTTTCCGGGCATAATTATCAGCTTAATCTGAGTGCCTGATTGCTGAGTCTGCTTACAATGCGGTTAACACCAACCATAATTGCAGCTACTATAGCAATCAGAATCAGCAGTTCCAATATTATTGCATCGAACCCCAGACCGTTAATTGTTAAATCGACCACCGGTTTAATAACATAGAAAGTCGGAAAGATATATCCTATCCATTGGGGAATCTGCGGGAACATATACACAACAGCCGGCCCGAACAAAAGCAGCCCGCCGAACTTCCAAAGAGCAAACAGGGTATTCATATCTTTTATGTATGCTCCTGCAATTAAACCTAACTGCGAAGCCATTACAGAGCCTAGCCCCATTACAAGTATCAGCGAAAGAATAGACGAATGGAATTGACCGCTGATTGCCAGAGTCAATACCCCCATCACAAGCGCCAAAATTGCCCCTATAGTTCCTTTGGCGGTAAATATTTCCCCGATGGTAGCAGGGCTGACACTTAAAGCTTCAAGGGTATGCTTATTCTTTTCATTTATCAAAGAAGCCGCAGGCAGCATCATTCCACCGAAGAAAATTGCCGTAAGCACTACCAGAGGCAATAATCTATCGTTCCACGGGACTTCCGATACGTCTCCCAGAGCAATCATTTCGATATTTACCGGTAGTATTGAGCCACTCATTTCATGAACAGCATCATTTACTATTGTTCCAATCATAACCCGGTGTTTAATCAGGCTTTCACCCCAGGTGTAAGCTCGAATTTCGGCATTACCGGATTGAATCATATCATCGAAACTCATCGGCAGTATAATTCCCATATCGATAGAACCATCCGATGCTGCAGCTTTCAAATCTTCTTCACTGTAGTATTCCTTAAGGCTGATACTTCCCGAAGATTGAAGTATCGTTGTCATTTCCGAATCGCCTTTGTCCAATAAGCCTAAAGCGGCGCGGTCATTGAATATGTTTCCGAATGCCAGATTGAAAAATAACGCCAGCAGAACCGGTATCACCAGTGACATTACCAGCACAATATCCTTTGGCCCGTAAAATATTTCGTTTTTTATAAGAGTACGGATGCGTCTAAAACTCATTGGTAGCGCCTCCTTAATGCGGCCATGCCTGCAAATATAACTACCGCAGTGAGCCCCGCCAGAATTGCCAGGTTAATTCCAACATCGGACCATCCTGCTCCGTAGTTAACGACCCGGCTTATGGTATCCGTCAGAAAGTAGGAAGGAATGACTTTAGCCCAATCGGACAGCAGACCCGGCATTACATTTCCGAACCCCGGAATTAAGAGTATGATGAATATCAACATTCCCCACCCCGTAACCGCCATCACATCACGAGATAGAGATGCCAGCAGGAAACCGATACCGACTACCAGCATACTTCCCAAAAGCAGGGTTGTAAGTATTATCAGCGGCTGATGGTCAAAGCCGTTTGCCAACAGCAAAAACAGGATAGCCTGTGCCATGGCCAGCCCGACCCCCAGTATTCCTTTTGCCATAAACAGGTCTGAAGTTCGCATAGGAGTTACGAATAACGCACGAGCCGTTCCCTGTTCGATTTCCACACTGATTAAACTTGCCAGTGTCAGTATTTCCATAAGCAGTATTACAACTGCCAGCAAGGGGCGCATGCGTTCTCTCAGGGATAATTGAGCGCCCGCCATGTCAGTCCCCAGCACCTCCTGGGAGATGTTGTAATTAATGGATTGCCCCGTTTGTATATACGCTATCTCAGAAATAAGCGCAACCATGGCGTCTCTTATCTCGGTAGGTGTCGATGAAGAGTAATACAATGTAATATCCGGTTTTTCACCTGCCTGCCAGATAGCAATAATGTTATCCGGTAAAGAGATTCCAACATGGTAATCGCCGTCCATTACAGCCTGCCTTAAAACTTCCTTATCGCTGAAATATTCAATGTTAATGCCTTCTTCACCCGTTATCTGTGAAAATACACCGGTATTCTCGTTTTCATAAACCGCCAGGTTTAATTCCTCGTTTACTTCCGAAGGCATAAGGAAATATATTGCGATGTATAGGATAAGCCCGACAATCGTTATCAAAAAATAAAAGCGGTTACTTAAAAACAGTGAGACATCCTTTTTAAGCAGGGCTTTAATAATACGGAAGTTCATTCGGTCAGCCTCCGCCCGGTAACTTTAATAAAGATATCTTCCAGGGTGGCTTCCTCACTGTGCAAAGTGATTACTTTCTCGTTTGTTAAAAGCTTTTCGACTTCCGTTGCTGTATTCGGTGAGTCCATATCTATTTCCTTCTTGACGATTGCATCGCCGTTGGAGGATATCTCTGCAATCAGTGAACGTTTGCCGTATTGCTGTTTCAAGTTGCGCGGGCTGTCGAGAGCTTCGATTTTGCCCTGATTCATAAAAGCCACGCGGTCGCACAGCTTATCGGCTTCCCACATGTCGTGGGTGGTTAAAAATATTGTCGCCCCTCTGTCTCTCTCTTCAAGAATGATATTATCAATTGCCTCCGAGGATACCGGGTCCAGACCTGATGTCGGTTCGTCCATAAAGATTATCTGCGGCCGGTTAACCAGCGAGCGGGCGATCATCAGTCTCTGTTTCATTCCTTTGGAATAACCGGATACCTTGTCTTTTTCGCGTCCGGCAAGCCCTACTCTTTCCAGTAAGGCATATCCATCAAAATTGTTCACACCGAACAGTGCGGCAAATAGTTTCAGGTTTTCGATGGCGCTCATCTGTTCGTAGAGGTTGGTCTGTTCGAAACAAACACCGATTTGCGACTGTACCTTGTTGGTGTCTTTGGTTACGTCATAGCCGAGCAGGGTAGCTTTTCCGGCATAGGGACGCAGTTGTCCGGTAAGCATCTTAACTGTTGTTGTTTTACCGGCGCCGTTAGGTCCTAAAAAGCCTAGAATCTTTCCGGCTTTAACATCGAAATTGATGTGATCTACCGCCAGCAGATCGCCATAACGATATGCCAGATTTTCAACGATAATGGATTTTTCCATCGTGTATTACTTCCCTCCCTTGTTGAACAGGTCTATTTCCTTTTTTAAGAAACCGTAAAACATAATACGGGTTATCTGCTGCATAAGCTCGATTTTATCCAGATAATTTTTCCAGATTTCTTTGTTGGCAGTTGTTCCCGCCTTAATCGTATCCAGATACAAAAGAAGGGCTTCATTGTTAAGAGATTTGTCTATATAACCTTCTTTTTTGCCGTCTTCCAGCATTTTTATCCAGAGCGGACGTATTTCGTTTATATAAACTTCATCGATATAGGGCGCTATAGAATCATCCTGACTGATTATTTTATCCAGGATTTCACTGTTCAAATTAGAGGTCATATCCATTTTCCCGCTGATAACGCCAATTACCTTTTGCGGGAACGGAATATCCGAGTAGAAGAGCTTGCGATTGCGCTCGATGATGTCTGTAAAAAGCAGTTTAATGACTTCGTAAACCAGCTTTTCCCGAGTGCCAAAGATGTTGTAGACAGTGGTAGGTGAAACCTTTGCCTGTTTAGCGATAGCTTCAATGCTGACCTTTTTGATATCATGGGTGCCGCTAAAGAGCATTAAAGCCGCATCCAGAATTTGTTGTTTTTTGTCCTTTTTAACAATAGTTTTCATTGTAGTAATAAAGCATAATACTACAATACTACAATTGTCAATAGATTATCGGAAAATTTTTCATAAGTTTGCGCATTGTTAGGTATTTTGCTAAACTAATATCAACGCGGGCCGTTAGCTCAGTTGGTAGAGCACCTGACTTTTAATCAGGGTGTCACAGGTTCGAGACCTGTACGGCCTACATCGTAAATCCTCATTTTTTGCTAACATTTTGCTAACATACTGCTCCGAGTTCTCATTTTCACTTGCCTCAAAAATGCCGTCAAATTTCTCCGCAGCCTCTTCCTGCATGCTCGGTAAAACATGACTATAAATACCAAGAGAAAAGTTGTTAGCAGTTTTTTGCAATTGAAAGGTTTCTTGGGCTTGCCATATTATTCCAGGATTAAAATGTGCCAGTCAATTCAGCTTCACTTATAAACTGTTGCTGTCTAAACCTTCGGGTTATGTTCTTCAGGCTCATCATTATTTACTGCCTCAGCTATTGCTTCATCAAGAAAGTGTTTTTCTTCCACTTCCTGCAGTTTTTTTCTTACAAATTCTTCGATTTCATATTCTTGAGATAAGCCCCTATGTAAAGAATATACGATTAGAACTAAAATGAGAGAGAATGGCAGAGCTGTGGTAATAGCTGCAGTTTTAAGGGCGACAAGTCCGCCGCCTATTAGCAGTGTGGCTGCAACTAGGCCTTCTATTACCGCCCAAAAAACCCTTTGTCGCGTCGGAGTTTTAATAATGCCTCCGGATGTAAGATGATTAACGACCAGTGAGCCGGAATCGGAAGATGTAATAAAAAAGACTACTATCAGGAAGATACCGATAACAGCAAGTATACTCGAAAGAGGTAGGAATTCAAGCATAGTAAACAGTGCTAATGCTTCGTCAATCTGTACACTGGAAATAATATCGACAATCCCCGAAGTTTCCAAAAATATACCGGTGTTGCCGAATACAGACATCCAAAAAAAGGATACAAGAGTTGGGAACAGCAAAACCCCCAGCACAAATTCCCGCACGGTCCTGCCTTTTGAAATCCTGGCAATAAACATACCCACAAACGGGGACCATGATATCCACCATGCCCAGTAAAAAACAGTCCACGCACCCTGCCAGTTGCTGTTCTGGAAGACCTCGGTCCATAGGCTCATCTGGATAAGATTGGATAGATAATCTCCTATACCCTGTGTGAATCC
>Ga0172382_10013635_pt1 | contig 10448 bp, 9 predicted proteins | sample Leawel138RmetaG_FD_122245 | JGI IMG/M metagenome (GOLD analysis project Ga0172382, IMG submission 122245) | Leachate microbial communities from a municipal landfill in Southern Ontario, Canada - Leachate well 138R metaG | ecosystem: Engineered > Solid waste > Landfill > Unclassified | place...
CTGGACTCGATGTCGGTGGTGTCCTGGATGTAATGAGCCAGTTAAAACCTGCCCATCAGCAGCAAGCGCCGAACTTAATCATCGCCAATCCCCACCCCGTCCGCCAAGAGATCGATCTCGTCCCGCAAGCGACTAGCCTCTGCATCGAGGTCTGCGATCTCATCCCGAACCTCCTTGGCTATCGTAGCGGCGAGCTCCTCGAGATTGGCAGTGCCGACCGCGCAGAGCCGGTGAAGTTCGTAGTCCGGAATATCGTGAAGATCATCCAGCAGGCCGATGACTTCAAGGATCTTGGCCTGGAGGCTCTCGAGGAGGCGTCTAAGGCCCCGGGCTTCCGCTTCGTCCTCGAAGTCGAAGCGACCCCATCCTTGCCGAGAGATGAAGCCCTTCGAATCATTCGCGATCTCTCGAAGTAGGCCGACATTTCCGTCGTCCCTAGCACGATTGATGAGTGCAGTCAGTTTCTCCTAGGTCGCCTGCTTGTCGGGGTCGTTGACGAAACGGTCGGGGTGGAAGAGCCGTGCCAGTTTGCGCCACAGCCCCCTCAGCTCGGCCTGTTCCGGTTCGTCCTCGGCCTAATCCTCTCCAGCCATCAGGAGAACTTCGAGGTATCGACGATACTTGGTAAGCAGCCGGGCAACTCATCTTGCCTAGATCGCAAGCGCCTGTCAGGCGCTGATCGACGCTGCCGTCCAGCGGTGCGGCAACAGCTCTTCGATACGACTTGCCGAAAGCCGCAACAGCGCTCGCGTTGGCGTTCATCGTTCGGGTTTGCTACCCCCAAAACTACCCCCTCGCGCGCCTTGCTGCGATCAGCAGATACCTCCCGCCACCTAGATTGCCTGCGGAGTCCTCCATCCGAACGGGTGAACATACCCGCGTCATCACGGGAACTGTGACATGTTGTCGCAAAGGTAAGCGTAGGGGGACGCACAATGGCGGGTAATTGTGGGGGAGGCAAGGGTCAGGCGTTGCCGCAATTTCTGCTCGTCATCCGCCTCGTTCCATCCCCCGATAGATGTCTGCATGCTTATTTCAGTCACGGGAGCACCTATGCACGCATTGACGAAGATCGTGAGGGCCTTTGGAGGGCTATCTGAGGCTGCGAGACGCTATGAAACGAGCCTCCTGTTTCAGTTGCAGCGCTTCAGGCTATTGCACGACCAGTGGCTATTCTCATTAGATGACGCCCTATTTTGGGGTTTGACAGACCCGGCGTTGCCCGACAAAGCGCTCGGAAACTACATGAGTCGGGAGGCTGCTACGCGCTTGAGGAAGCGTGTGAATGCCGTGGAAGATCTGGCAAACGTGAATGACAAGGCGCGGTTCTATCGCATGTGTTCCGAAGCCGGGCTGCCGATTCCGGAAACCCTCGGTGTGCTTCCTTCCGGCACGAATTCCTCTCATCGGGTTACTGATCCACAAACACGACGCATTGAGGTTGAATCGCTCCCCGATGGCCATTTTGTCGCTAAACCCGTGTGGGGGATGAAAGGGAAGGGCCTCAGATTCTTTGAGAAGTCTGGGGACCAGTTCTTGGCTGCCGGCGTGGCGCTGGAACCTGAGTCGTTACGTGTCACCCTCAGTGACAACTCAGAGGATGATGACTACGTCCTGCAGCGCCGTGTGTTCCCGCATGAAGCGCTCGTCAGACTCAGCGGTAGCAGCGCCGTTCAGTCAGCGCGTATCGTCACGTTCGTAGACTCGGAGGACAGACCGCATGCCCTATTTGCCCGCTTCAAGATCATTCGGCAAGGCAACGACGTTGATAATTTCGTCGACGGGGAGATCGGAAATCTAATCGCCGATGTTGAACTCGATACAGGGCGGGTTATCAAGGTATTCGAGAAGCGGCCTGGTGAGGTTGGGCTCCGTTCCGTGACCCATCACCCCGATACCGGCGAGAGCCTGTCCATCACGCTCCCGGGTTGGGAGAAAGCGGTCCAGCTGGCTTTCGCCGGGGCACGCGTGTTTAAGACGATGCGAAGTCTCGCATGGGATATCGCGCTCACGCCGGACGGGCCTGTGATCCTCGAGGCAAATCAGGAGTGGGAGATCTTTCCCATCGGCCCATACCGGAGACCGGTGCCGGCAGCAGAGTGGGGCGCGCTCATTCGATAGTCAGAGCTCGCCGCTTCGTGTGGCGTGTTCGACTGGATCGGCTCAGTTGGCGCAACGCTCTTGCGGCGATGTTTGGCGTCGCCTGGCAATGACGAGTCCCAAACTCATTAGGGCGAGGGTGCCGGGCAGTGGCACAGGGATAGTCGATCGGTCGAGCACCCATCGGCCGGACACGATGCATCCAACTTCGCCTTCCACTTGCGCGAAGCATGGATTCTCTGACCCGCCCGCCGCAACGTTGCGGATGTCGAACGTCCAATTACCGAGGGTTCCAGAGCCTTCAGACGATCCTTCCTCTCCCCATCGCATGTACATCGACCCTGCGATGCCGTTTCCGACAAGGGTCAAGTCGAACCACGCCGTGAAGTCGTAATAGCCCTCGAGCGGCGCGTTCTGCCACTCGCCGCCCGGGTAGCCTGGATACTCGAGCATCATGATGCCGCTGACGACGGGCGCGTCTGGGTGGCTGGGCCCCGGGTAGTCTCGCGAATCCCATTGAATCCTGCCGGATCGCCAGGCCTCGTCCGTAATTCGGAGTCCCGCAGCGATGCCAGTCGGCGGCGGGGTTGCTGGCTCCCATCTGTAAATGACATCCGCCTGCGCCGAGCTGGCCACGAGCATGGCCAGCGCCAGAATGATCTTCCGCATGTTCTCTCCTCCGATTTTCGGAGGGGTGACGCAAGATGCATTCCACCCAATGAAATCAGAGGGTTACAGGGTCAGTGAAAGGAAAATGTAAAGCGAACCGACAGTTTTGGGTACCGAACCGCTCCCGCCTGGATCGGCTGCATCAACCCAAGCGCCAACCTGATGGGAACGGCTTCGACTGTTGCGCGGCGGGCGGCGAATCACCCGCAGCTGAATTGGCCGGGAAGAACCTAGTCCGAGTGGTCAGCCAGCCTATCCCGCTGCGCGCGAAGTAGGGCGTTCACGGCTTTGGACAGTTCGCGCAGCTTGCGCCAGTGCCCGCCCTTGTACCCGTTCATCTTGGTGCGCGCCTTACCCTCGGCGGTTCGTGGCCCCGTCGATTGCTTCCACGGTTTCCAGCGCCGGATTGCTTCGGCCTGCCGTGCCCGCCGTTCCGGTGTCCAGCCGTTCGCCATCGCTCGCCCCCAATAGTTCGGTTTTCGCGGATTCGGTTTCTCCCGCGCGCGCGTTGTTCGCGGAAACCCCGTTGTTTACTTGCTGCGGCCCGTGCGCGATGTTCGCCTGTCGCGCGAAGATTGCCGGCCCGGCCTTGATTGTCGCCAGCGTTTCCAGCGTCGCTCGGCACTGGCTCTGTGCCTTCAACGCCAAGCGCATGTAGCGGTCTGCTGCGTCCAGGTATTCGCCCATGTTCATTGCCGACCGGCGGGTGAGTTCGCCGAAGATGGCATTCAGCGCCGCCGCTTGCTCGATCAGCATGGATTCGGCCGACGATAGATCGCCACGATTCACCGCGCCGGCCTTCGCTCGCAGGGCGCTAACGCACTCGGCTAGGTGAAGCTCGCCCATTACGGGCTTGGCGAAGGTCGCCATGACGTGCGCGTTTGTGAGCGTCCCTTGCGCCGTAACGTCGGCAAGGATGCGTTCCCGCGTTTTGCCGGGTTCCTCACGAAATATCACGGTACCGGCATCGTTCGGTGCCTTGGTCGCCGGTTTAGTTTTTCGCTTCGCGGTCATGTATCAGCCCGGTTGGATTGATTCAGTGGCGGGGTAAAAAATCTGTGCGTGAGTAGGGGCGCGGTTTCCGCCACTTCGCGCCGGGACTTTCGACCCCCCCCACGCGAAACCTGCGCGTGCAGAAAAGGGGCTGGGCGCTCGGTGTCCGTTCGTCGTCGCCCGGACTTTCAAGCCGCCCCCCGGTCGAACGAGCGGCATCGCGCCCCGCTGTCGTCGGGAAGCTCTCGCATCAGCCCATAGACGTGCGGCAAGTCGTCGCGCCCGGTGCAATAGCCGCCGGATTGTCCCGGCCTGCGGAAGTGGCAGCATCGCCGACAGTCGCCGATCAGGGAATGCGTGGCCTCGATCAGTCCGCGCGTGGCTTGTTCATCAAGCGCCAGCATCGCCGGCAGTGCAGCCCGGTCGGCCTCGTCGTATAGCCCGGCCCGCTCGCAGGCATTGAGCATCGCCGCCAGGTCAGCCGGTATCGGTGCGGTTGTCGGTTCGGCCATCGGCTCGGCTGCAATCGCCGCAGGATAGGCGGCCAGCGCGCCGGCGTGATCGACGGCCGGTGCAAACACGACGGCCACCGATTCCACGTCGGGAAAGTGCAGCATCCAAATCGGCGCGCGCACGCCTTCCAAATTGCGATTCTCAGGGGTTGCGACAGTGACAGTTGCGACTCTTGCGACACCTGGGCGGATTGGCGGGCTATCTGTCGCAGTTGTCGCAAGTGTCACCGTCGCAACGCTCGCGGAATCACTTTTCGCCTTGCCGCGGATCAGGTCGGCCAAACTCATTTCCCGGCCCCCGTCAGCAGCGCCGGATTGATGCGGATTGGCCGGCGCTTGCCCTCGGTACCTTCGCGCGCTCGATCCAGTTCGGCCAGTACGCGCAGCGCCGCCGATAGCCGGTCGGCATTGCGTACCGGCCCCAATCGCTGCGCTTCGCGCCTGGGGATTTCCTGCGCCCCGGTGCGCCTGCATTGCTCGATCAGCCAGGAATCTAGCCGGGCAGCGTCCGCCAGTTCGGCCGGCAATGCCAGTTCGCCGAAGAATCGCCGCGATTCGCTTAGGTGCCATGCGACGATTCGAGCGGCCCCCGCGAAGGCGTCGGCCCCGATTGCCTCGCCATTGCCCGCGAAGGCGTGAAACAGCGCCGCCAGTCTTGCCGCGTTGTCGGCCGCCTTCGATGCTACGTCGCTCACTTCGTGAAGCTCGCCGCCGCCGGCAAGTTCCGATTCAATGCTGTCGTGAAACGCGATCCAGTCACGCCGGGCTTCCGGCGTGAAGTTGACGATGGGCGGCGTCAATGCGCCGTCGTCGTTCATCGGGATCGGCTCGGCCAGGATCGCCCCGATTCGCCGATTGAACGCAGCCAGCGCCGGCCACGATGCGGGCGCATCGGTGAACATCCGTTGCCCCTGCGTCGATTCCGGCCAAGCGATCAGGAATCGCGCCAGAAAGCCGCTCCCGCGCGCCAGCGCCCCGGATCGTCCGAAGAAGTCGCGCAATGTCGCCGGCTGCACTTGCAGCGCCACCGTGAGACGTGCGCCGTGAACGGTGTAGCTCTCGCTTGTTCGCCGGTCGAAGGTTTGCGGGACGGCGTCCCATAGCTGATTGAGAATGCCCAGGTTCCGCATGATCGACTCGCGGCCCATGCCATGCGCGCCAAAGATCGCCGCCGCCTCACTCGACACGATGCCAGCCGACGGCCAGTGCTTTGCAAGCCCCCATGTCAACGCCTCGGGCGTCGCATCGCCATAGATCAGCCAGGGGACGCGGGGCGGCTCGGGCTTGTCGCGTTCGAGTTCCGTCAAGTCGGCGCGCAGCTTGTCGGTGGGATTGCCTTTCTTGCCGGCATCCTTGATCGCCGAAAGGATGCCTTCGCGCTCTGCGTTCCAGGCGTCCATTGCTGCGGCGTGATTCTTCAGTTCGGGCTTGGCAAGCTCGGCTTGCTCGGCCTGATAGGTTCGGATTGCCTCGGTGAAGTAACGGTCACAGGTTGTTTTTCGCTCGCCGGAATCGGCGATGGTCAGCAGGAAAAGCGACGCCGGCCCTTGCAGCTTTTCGGCCCGTCGCACGTCGGCGCGGGCTTGGGCGGCCAGTGACAGCGCCCCGAGTGCGGACGATGCCACCAGCGGGAAGGGCGCTTGCACGAAGCCGGCCACTTCCTGCGCTGCGGCCCGGATGCCATCGGGAAGCGCGTCCGCCGGATATGCCGCCGCCTCGATGCGCGCGGTCAGCGGTTGCGGCTCGGGCCAATCGGCCGAATCGACGCTAGCCGGTCGGGTCGTCGGCCCTGTCGCGCCTTCGATGGCATCCTTCACAGCAGCCCAGCCCATGCGCGCCGCCATGTCGTTGAAGTCGGTATCGTCGGCTTCGCGATTGCTGCCGAAGTCGGGAACGGCCAGCGTTGCGCCGACGGATTGCGCGGCCTGCGCGGCCCTCGGGTCAGGTTCGCCGGTGTCCTTCGTGATATCGGCCAGGATCACCAATCGGGCGGCCGGGAATCGCTCGCGCATGGCGCGTGCAGCCGCTTCCAATTGCCCGGCAGACAGCGCCGCAATTGCAAGGTGCCCGGTTGTCTGTCGGGCAGATAGCGCGGTTGCGACGCCTTCGCCGATCAGCACGCAAAGCCCCGAGCCGTCGCCATCGGGCAGGGCTTGCGCCGCCCAAAACCCGCCGCCCTTCGCGCCATCGGCAAGCGCCGACTTGCGGCCTTCGCAGTCGATCATCTCGACAGTAGACAGCTTGCCGCGAATCTTCACCGGGGCCAGCAGGACGCGGCCTGTCAGCGACTCGCCGCTCGCCCGCGGACGGTAGCCGATGACGCGGGCTAGTTCGTCGGCGGGAAGCTCGCGCAGGGTCGCCACTGGCGCAACGCCTTTGCGGGCCAGGTATGGATGATCGGGCTCGGCCGGCTTGCCTGCGGCCCAAAGCTGTGCCGCCTTGCTTGCCGCATCGGATCTGCGCTGCGCTTCCTTGGCGTCGGCTTTCGCTTGGAGTTCGGCCCGTTCGCGTCGATTGGCTTCTAGTGCCTCGAGGCTTGGCTGGCTTGCGGGTGCGCTCGGCCGGTACCCGTGTTGATGGGCTAAGTGATAGAGCGATCCGACGGTAGTGCCGCCATTCGGGTTGATGCTTTTCCAGACTGCCCGCGCGTCGCGTTCGTTGTAGGTTGCATCGCGCTGCGACCATTCGTCCCAGGTGTCGAAACCATCTTCCCCAAGTTCAGCCTTCACGGCCATGCCCATCCGTACCCAGATATCTCGGTCATGCGCCGGGATCACCGCCAGGGCTTCGCGGATGCGTTGGGATTCGTTATGCATCGCGGCCCCCGATCCAGCAGGCGAGCCGCCGGGCAAGGTTCACCGGCAACAGCCCCCAAACGGCTGCAAGTTGGGTTGCCCCTTGCAGTCGGCGCGCGAGACGATATCGGCAGTTCTGAAGTGCCTTCGGGGTCGCACGGTCGCCACCGTTACGGCCCCTGTCTTTTGTGGGGGTCGTCATGATCACCCCTTACTGTCCGGCCTGTTCGATCAGCGCGCGGATATCCTCGGCGCGCCATGCGGTCACCCGCGGCCCGAGCTTCACCGCCTTGGGGAATCGGCCCGACTTCACGCCGGCCCACCATGTCGATTTTCCGACCGGGATCAGCGCTGGAATAGGCGGGGATGCTTCGCTGTCGCCAATGATCTGCGGTAGGCGCAGGAAACCGGTTTCTGGAAGTTGGTGCATTGTGGACTGCTCCGTATCGACTTGATGCCGGACAGTCTCTGGCCGTCCACGTCCCGAGCAAAGATCTGGAGGGAAGTGGGGATGCTAGGAGGGAAGTTGGGAAGTTAGTAGGGAAGTTATGCCCGCTTCCTTGAGGCGGACATTGCGTTACTTAGGGTCTTCTTGTCGGTGCGGTGTCGTGTGCCGTAATCATCGGTCCAGATGATCTCGTCGGGCTGCCCATCGTCCACGATTCGTGGGCCACCGTTTGCTCGTAACCACTTCACCACCTGTCGCAGCGATGCCCGTCCCCCCGACTCTTCGTCGATACTCGAGATGTTTGCGTACAGGATCTGCCGCCAAATGACGCGAGGGGCGGAGGCGGTCGAAGCCTCCGACGCAGCTGAGGGTTCGGATGATCCCGGCTCGCCAAAGTAGTCAGCAATGGCTTCCCTAAGCTGTGTCTCCTGCAAGAGCGACGCTTGGAATTGAAGATCGTCATTCAAATCGGGGAGGCCTGCTACCGGGTGCATACAGAGCAGGCGGTCTTGCCGGATCAGTGACTTGATGAACCCAGACGGATCAGGAACACCGCGTCCGAGATTCTTGAGTTTCTCCAAAGCACGAGGAACTTCAACAAATCGCTCAGACGGGACGATCGAGGCAACGGCATCCTCATCAAAGTAGCAGGCTGATAGCTTTGCGCTTGAATCCAACCAGTCGGGATCATTCGGGTAGAGCTCAGCTTGAAAGTTGAACTGCGCTGCGGAATCCGCTTCTGCCAAGTAAGCAACCAATTGGGTTCCAGGTACAAACCCTGCCACCCAGAGCGCGATCTCAGCCGGCGACGCGCCAAGTCTGCTCTGGAGCCGATATACGGCCACCTGAAAGGGGATTCGGCGCGGGTCGTGATGGGCTTCCATATCGCGCTCAGTCGGGGGATGCCGTCAGTTGCTGCGTCAGCTCACTCAGCCACTTCCACGGGGTCGGAAAGGCTTGCAATGGGCGCGTTCCCACCGGCCTTCTGCCTATCCAGCCAGTCGGCCCATTGCTGCATCATCCTCCGCCGTTCGGGAAGGTGAGCCGTCCGGTTGTAGGCGCGCCCGTTCGGATCGCGCACGGCGTGGGCTAGCTGATGCTCGATCAGGTCGGGTCGCACGCCCAGCACTTCATCGAGGATCGTCCGCGCAACAGCCCGGAAGCCGTGCGCGCTCAGTTCTTCCTTCGGAATGCCAAGCCTCCGCATCGCCGCGAGGATCGCGTTATCGCTCATCGGCCGGCTGGCGCTGCGTGCGCTGGGAAAGACGAAAGTGCCCGTCCCGGTCAGCTTGTGAAGCTCGCGCAGAATCTCGACGGCCTGCGTCGCCAGCGGGACGATATGGGGGGTGTCTGTTTTCGTTACTGTGTAACGCCACTCGGCGGCGTCCAGGTCGATGTCTGCCCAGCGGGCGTTTCGCAGCTCGCCGGGGCGAACGAAAACCAGCGGGGCCAGCCGAAGGGCGCACTTCACCGCGAAGGTGCCTTCGTAGCCGTCCAGCATTCGCAGGATTTCGGCTAGCCGCTTCGGGTCGGTCACCGCTGCAAAATGCTGGCCCTTCACCGGCGGAAGCGCCCCGCGAAGATCGCCCGACGGATCGCGCTCGGCGCGGCCTGTGGCAATGGCATAGCGGAAAACCTGCCCGCAGTTCTGTAGCGCCCTGTGCGCGGTTTCCAGTGCGCCCCGGCCCTCGATGCGCCGCAGGACGGCCAGCAGTTCAGGCGCGGCCACGTCGGCCACCGGCGTGCCACCGATCCAAGGGAAGATATCGCGCTCTAGGCGGCGGATGATCCTATCGCCGTGCGCCGCGTTCCATGTCGGGGCCATCTTCCCGAACCATTCGCGGGCCACCACTTCAAAACTGTTCGCCGCCCGGTCGGCACGCGCCGACTTCGTGGCCTTGCGATGCTCGCTCGGGTCGATCCCGTCGGCCAGCAGCTTGCGGGCTTCGTCGCGCCGCTCGCGGGCCATCTTCAGCGGCACGTCGGGAAAGACGCCCAGCGCCAGCCGCTTTTCGATGCCCTCGAACCTGTACTTGAACCGCCAATATTTGCCGCCGGCGGGCGTCACTTCCAGGTATAGGCCGCGCTCGTCACTCAGCCGGTAGGGCTTCGTGGTCGGCTTCGCCGGCTCTGCGCCCTTGGCCGGCTTCATGCCGGGCTTGGCGTTGCGGACAGCGGTATCGGTCAGGGGCATGGCGTTACCTCGGGGCTACGGTTCGCGTCGCGTCCAGAAACCGGCGTAGCTCGGCGGCCTCGGTCGGCGTCAGGTTCACCCTGCGATTGGAAAGACGGATCGACAGTGCGCCGTCACTCTCGATGGTGAAGCGGGCCTGATGCTCGGGCGTCTCTTGCGCCTCTCGCTGTCGCGCCCGTTCGGCCGCCCTGTGGGCGCTGGGGTCTATGCCTTGCGCCAGCAGTGCCCGGAATTCAGTCCGACATGCGCGGGCTTGCTCGATGCTCACTTCCGGGTAGACGCCCGCGGACAGGCTCTTTGCCCTGCCGCCGAAGCGGTACTTGAAGCGCCAGTAGCGCGCGCCGCTTGGCTGGATCAGCAGAAACAGCCCGCCGCCGTCATAGAGCCGGGTCGGCTTGGCCGCTGGCTTCGCCGCTTCAATCCGTTCGTCATCAAGGGGAATCAGGGGCGCAGGGGGCATAGAAAATCCGATTCGGAAATATGCCCCTGATAGTGCCCCCAGTGCTCCCGGGATGTCAACGGACGCTAATGCCCCCTGTCGGACGAAAAAGGCAAGAAAAAACCGGCACTTAGGCCGGTTCTTTGTACTGCGTTGCACCCCGTTGGATGCTGTAATGGTGGAGCCGGCGGGAATCGAACCCGCGTCCGCAAGTCCTCTACGACCAGTTCTACATGCTTAGTCGCTCTATTTTGATCTCGATGTCCGATTGGCCGAACGACAGGCCGTCGGGCATCCA
>Ga0172382_10013640_pt1 | contig 10445 bp, 5 predicted proteins | sample Leawel138RmetaG_FD_122245 | JGI IMG/M metagenome (GOLD analysis project Ga0172382, IMG submission 122245) | Leachate microbial communities from a municipal landfill in Southern Ontario, Canada - Leachate well 138R metaG | ecosystem: Engineered > Solid waste > Landfill > Unclassified | place...
CGTTGGTGCCATACCCAATAAAATACCATCTTTATGCCCCCACAAGGGTGCAGCCGCTTCACCCTGAGCAGGTAAAATCCAGCAGCCCACGGTATCCGGCTGTGCCAATTGTTGCAGGTTGTAGGTTTGTCCTTGGACATCAACCTTACAAGCAAGCATCATCAGTACAGAAGCAAAAAAGATGAATTTTATTTTTGGGGTCATATTACACGTATGCATTTGCATTTATTCTGAATCTTCAATATCAAACCATCCCGGATTCTGTGGTATATGCGTTCTACTCTTATCAATTTCGGCTTGTGGAATAGGGAACAAATAATGTTTGGGAGCTTCAAAAACACGCTCTTCCACCCCTATTCTTTTATAGAAAGACTCATCATTCCACAGAGTACCGGCATAAATATCTAATCCGTGTATCCATTGTGACTCGGTTTGTTCGGCGATTTTCCACCTGCGTACATCAAAAAACCTGTGATGTTCAAAAGCAAGTTCAATGCGGCGTTCGTGTCGTATTTTATCACGCATTTCTTCTTTCGTCAATCCTGCCGGTAGATCAGGCAAACCTACACGATTTCTAATTTCATTCACATAATGATATACATCAGCAACCGGTCCTTGATCTTCATTCAAAGCCTCCGCATAATTTAAATAGATTTCGCCCAGGCGGAAAAAAACACGTGCTCGTCTGTTACGAATCGGCGGATTAATTCGTGCAGCAGGATCGGTCAGCTTTTTCTGTATATAGCCCGTTTTACAATAATCGGAACCTGCATGGTCGCGACCGTCTTTCCCCGTTTTCCAGAGTTGTATGGTAGTACCTTTCCATTGTTGCATGGAAAAATTAATACTGGCATAAAAACGTGCTTCTCTACCCACGTACATATTATGAACCCGCGCCGGATGCCAAGCTTTAGGGTGTGCAGTCGTTTTGAATCCGGTATCTACATAGCCGGATGCCGGATTGATAACAGGTGCAATTTCATTGGTGGTTGCATTTAAGACAGTATAACCTAAAATCGGGGCTTCTCCATTTTCCATTTCGTAGGCATCAACCAATTCTTGGGTAGGATTAAAAATAGAAAATCCACCTAAGCCCACGGGGTCACAACAATTGTCGAAATGCGATGCAGTTCCCCAAATCCCAACATTCTTAGAGAAAATCCATTCAGCATTGTTATTATCTACAAAAAGACTGATGTAATTTTCGACGAGATCAGCCTTAGCCTTATACAGAGCATATCCTGACGCATGCGCTTCATGGATGCATGTCAGTGAAGCTGCCGCTGCATCAGCCCATCTTTGCCCATCATAAGCCGGATACATCCTCTCGTTTTTTGAATTTTTCAAATCAGCATAATCTGCATTCCCATTGAAAAGAGGACTGGCAAAATACAGTAGGGTCCTGGATTTCAAGGCATAAGCAGCTACACTGGTTGCTCTGCCTTTTTCAGTATCAATGACTGTAGGTTCAAGCAAATCAATTGCTCTGTCACAATCACTGAGAATAAATTCGACAAGCTCTTGCAGGGGTGCCCTGGTAATGGAAGTAAATTCATCACTGGGTGTTAAAGAACGATCAACAATGGGTACTGATCCATAATACCGCATAAGCATGAAGTAATTAAACGCCCGTAAAAAATAGACTTCTCCTTTCCATGTGTCTGTTACCTCATGACTGACAGGCACTTGATCCACGTGCTCGATGAATAAATTACATTTTCTAATGGACTCATACAGTCCTGCCCAGTAATTCCAAGCATTATTAGGGTTCCATGCTCCATTGCTAACAATATGCGAAGGGTGAGGACCATAGGCCACTTCCATTTCGTCGCATGCACCGGTAAACAGATTTAATTCAGCCTCATCTGGAAGCATGGCATAAATATTTGACTGGAAAGCAGCAGCATTATATCTGGTAGAAAAAATATCCTCTAATGTTAAATCTTCGTCCGGTGTCATTTCCAAATAATCTCCACAAGCTGCAAGAGAAAATATCATTCCGGCAAATAATAAGATATTGATTGTTTTCATCTTCATTTGTATAAGGGTTAAAAATCAATTTGAGCACCCACATTCAGTACACGCTGTTGCGGGTATCCACCAACGACGCTGATAAATTCCGGATCGACTATCTTTATTTTATCAAAAGTCAAAAGATTAGCACCATTCACAAAGAATCGGGCATTTTGAATTCCTATTGGCTGTGTCCATTTGTGGGGTAATGTATAACCTACTTCAGCATTTTTCAGTTTCAGATAGCTGGCATCACGCATGTACAATGTGCTCAGTTGATAATTATTAGGATTGGTTCCTGCTATGACAGCAGGATATTTTGCCCGACTATTGTCATCAGCACCCGGTATCCAACGATTGTCATAATACTCTCTTAGTATATTGTAGTTCGGGTATTCGAGCATGTACGGGAACATTCCTTCATTATCCAAATAGATACTACGATTGGTAACTCCCGTAAAATTAAAAGACATATCAAGCCCTTTATAGGAAAAATATCCACCCAAGCCCATCATAATTTCAGGTGTAAAGGGAAAACCAATGGCTGTGCGATCGTATATATCAATTACACCGTCTTTGTTAACGTCTTTGTATTTAATGTCTCCGGGTTGAACTTTGGTCATAAAAGTTTGTTTCGGACTGTTGGCAATATCATCTTCATCTTCAAAAAACCCCAAAGCAATCAAACCAAACGCCTGATTCACAGGATGTCCTTTTTCCCATAAATGATCAAATGCCGGTTCAGGCTGATCATTTTCAAGTATGGTACTGCGTGCAAAGGTGATATTGGTTTTGACAGAAAAATAGAATCCATTGGCATATCTCTTCTTGACTTCTAACATGCCGTCTATACCTTTATTGGCAACCCTGCCTATATTACCTCTCGGCAAGGATGCGTACATAAAACCTGTAAACTGAGGGATGGATCTCCTCACTTGCAGGATATTCGTTCTATCTTCTTGGAAAGCATCAACTTGAAGCGTAAGCAAACCATTGAATAAATCGGCATCTATTCCAATATTGGCTTTTTTTGAAACTTCCCATGTGATATCGGCAACACCGGTAGTTTGCTCCGACATACCGGTACCGTTCCCCATATTGTCTGCTGCCCAGCCGGCGACTGTAGTTTGGGTTTGACCAAACAAAGCACCATCAGCATTCCTGTTCATACGAGTGACGTAGAGAAATCTCTCACCTCCTAATTGATCATTACCAACCATCCCGTACGAACCCCTGATTTTTAAATGAGCAATTTGATCTATGGTCCAGAACTCTTCATTAGAAACTACCCATCCTACAGATAACGAAGGGAATAAACCATAGCGTTTTCCTTTTGGAAAGTTTTCAGAACCATTATAGCCTAAATTCAATTCAGCCAAATATCTGCTGTCGAAATCGTATGATGCGCGGGTAGCTAAGCCCTGACTTCTTCTTGGTAGATTGCCGGTTCTGTTTGCTGCTTCAATGTCAACAAATTCTCGTCTGTTAAACAGAACCATACCCAACACGCGATGTCTGTCAAAACTTCGTTCATAATTTGTACCTGCCTCCCAATAATAGGCACGATTTGCCTGTCTGACAGGACTATAGCCAAGAGGACGGCCTTCTCGGATTAAGGTATATAAATCTTCTTCCGTGTCCGGATCAATGCCTAAATACTGTTTGACCTCGTATTCTTTTCTTCGGAACACTTCGCTAAAATACCAATGGTCAAAGGCGAATTTACCGTAAAGTGTCAAGCCTTTGGTTACCAATCGGGATAAATCCCATTGTAGTCTGAATGTTCCTTGCAGGGTGCTTCTAAACTGGGTAGCATACCCACTTTGGGTTGTCAAACCCCATGGGTTGTCTTGTAAATAGCCCGGTCCACCACCCACAGTTCCGTCAGGGTTCTGTCGTGGAAAATTAATAGGAGAAATTTTGCGGGTTGCAAAGGCGATAGCACCAGCCGGCGTACCTTGGTAGTTTCTGTTTTCAATCACTGCTCCCAATCCTAAATCCAACAACAAATCTTTGGTAATGTTGATGTCCACATTCGATCGGAAATTATAGCGATCAACCTTAGCATTGGTATGATATGGATTGGTAGGATCTTCTTTATACAAGCCACCCTGACTGTTATATCCTACATTCACAAAATAGCGTGCATCTTCATTTCCACCGGTCACACTCAGGTTATTGATGGTTTGATCAGATACTCTTTTATAGACTTCATCAACCCAGTCTACATTAGGATACAGATAAGGATCTGATCCTGTTCTGAATTTGTCCAATTCATCATCGGTCCATGCCAAGGCTCTACCCGAATTTGCCAATGCTTCGTTCATCAAACTTGCAAACTCATACCCGTTGATATAGTTTGGAAAGCGCAAACCGGTCAGTTGTCCATGTTCTGTACGGAAAGTCACTTTTGGCTTACCATTTTTTCCTCGCTTGGTATTGATAAGGATAACTCCGTTGGCACCGCGTACGCCATATACGGCGGTTGCAGAAGCATCTTTCATGATAGAAAAACTCTCTATCTCATAGGCATTTACTTGGTTGATGTCTCGCTCAACACCATCTACTAAAACCAGTGGTGAATTATTCCCCCAAGTTGCCAACCCCCTGATATAAATATTAGCGCCATCATATCCGGGTTCTCCACTTTCTTGTCGTGTAATGATACCGGGGAGCTGACCACCAATGGTATTAGATAAGGACGGAGTTGGTACAGCCAACAAAGTCGTAGGTTCGATGGACGAGACAGATGCCGTCACCGACACCTTTTTTTGTGTACCATATCCTACAATGACAACATCTTCTAACTCCTGACTGGCTTCACGCATGATGATATTAATGGTTTGTTGTCCGTCTATCTTAACATCTTGCTTGATATATCCTATATACGAGAAACTTAATATATGATCTTCTGTAGTTGAAAATAACACATAGCGACCTTCAGCATCGGTAATGGTTCCTTGCTGCGATGCAGGCAACACGACATTCACCCCGATTAAAGGAGTACCCTGTACATCCAACACAATACCGGAGATGCGCATATTAGATACATGCTGCGCTGTTAGAGAAAGTGGATACATGCCTTGCAATATGATGAATATCAACATGCAAAAACATAAATTCTTTGTTGTAGTTGTGATGCTCATGGAAATAATTGATTTGTCATGAAACCTTCATGATAAGCAGGATTTGTTTACTATCTGATGTCTCTATTAATCATGAAGGTTTCATGAGAAGGTTTTCAGTACATGTTTATTTTACAATGAATTTCCTGGCAGTTTTCTGCCCATTGTCTAATTCTAAGTTTACAAAATAGATTCCTGATCCCAATAGATTGGTGCGGATTAAATTGGTGTGCTGTCCGGTATTCATTTTTTGTCCATTTAGGGCAAACACTTCGTAATTAACACCATAAGGTGCTTTAATTTCAATTACTTCACCGGCTTGCACTACATTTGTGGAGAGTCTGACAACCGACATGTTCAATTTTTCTATGCCTGTGCTTCCAACCACCACAGTAAATACCTGTTCGTCAGTCATACCGGGAGTGTCAACATATACATCCACTGTACCTTCTTTTACACCGGTGATTATTCCATCCTGATCAATGGTAGCTTCACCGGTTTTGTTTTCAACCCAAAACTCAACTTGAGAAGGTGCATTGGTTGGATATACAAACTCTCCGATTCTGAATTGAGCTGTTTCATCAACACCAACTGAAGTAGGTGCGTAATCCACATCAAACTTTTCCAAGTACAAACCAGCCTCTTTTACGACAACATCATCAATCCAGAATCCTATATCTTTGGCAGTGTACCATCCGGCAGGATCACCTAACAAAGATCCATGTAAACTCATTTGACCTCTAAATCCGGTATTGGCACCATTATCTCCCCATTCAAACGGCGGCAGAACTACAGAAGAATAATCTTTACCTTCACCTTTACCAAACCAATTATGGGCATTTATTTCTTTTGGAGAGTATTCCTGAGCGGTTGTAGTCAACGGAATTTCCCAGGCGTAAACATCTCCGCCACCCCATCCCCAAGGATTACAAATCATACGCATAGGGAATAACCCACCTTCTTTAGTGCTTTTACCTTTGAAGGATATATTCACTTTGCTGATATCATTGGTCCAAAAGCGGAAATGATATGACAATGGCCAATAAGCATCTGCAGGTTCATCTGCCTCAGTAGCACTCTTATAAATATAGAATGATTTAGTTCCTGAAATTGGATTCTCATCACTTAAATAAGCTACACTTTCCGTATTAGGCGTTCTGCCATCTATCCAGTAACCCTGACTATTAAGGACGATTTCTCTGTCACTCTCAAAATTTCCAACAGGGAATAAATTACCATCCCAATCCCCATCATCAATACGCTTAATGATCACGTCATCAATGTAGAAAGTTGTTAAATCAGCATGTCCAAAATGGAAAGCTATGATATAACTGGGGAATCCGAGTGTATTTCCTTTGGTAATGAATTCGTATTCTTTCACCTCAGGACCGGCAGTCATAGTACCTCTTAAATCATTGATGTCGGGGTTGTCAATGATAAAGTCTTCGTCCCAGCTGTCAATATCAATAGGCTTAAACCCTGAATTATTATCAAAACTTTCACAAACCTCAATTTTAAATTTTGAACCTGGATCATCTGCCCTCACCTTAAAACTGATTCTATACTTAGCATATTCTTCCACAGGGAAGAAAGAGTAAAGTTGCAAATTCCACGGATCAGGAGCATTATCAAACATTTGAATTTGTGCCGATGCAGTACCTGCAATTGGATTGTCAGTCTCTACATCATAAAACACAAAGTCGGCATTACCGTCCCAGCGCCAATGTTTCAAGCCATCTTCAAAATTGCTGTTCGCAATCAAGTTCCTTTTGGTTTGCTGAGCATTCAGCAGACCAACACCCAGCATCGTTATCAAAGCGATAACGGCTGTCATTCTAAAGTAAAATTGTTTTTTCATAATGAATAATTAAAAAAATGATGATCAGTAAAATTTGAATTGTAATTTTATAATTTAAATTGCAGTCTTAACACCGCTTATCCACAAATTTATATCATTCAGAACCATATGCATTTACCAATTTCAACTGCATGCTAAATCGTTTAACTAAATAAAGTAAAAAAGATGCTCAACAGTATTTATGGTATCATTTCACATGAATTATTTTGCTAATTTGTTCTGTTAAAAGTTAACACCTCAGCATATTATTTATACAAAGGACCATAAGCAGCACACGCACGATAATCGGATCCTTCCGCATCTGAGCCAAAAGCTGCCCAAGCAGAGGGTCGGAACACATCTTCCTCTGCGACATTATGCATACACACAGGGATACGCAGCAAAGCAGCCATACTAATCAAATCTGCTCCAACATGCCCATAGCCAATAGCTCCATGATTAGCACCCCAATAATTCATCACTGAATAGACATCTTTAAAACGTCCTGTTCCTGTTGTACGAGGAACGAAGAAAGTTGAAGGCCAAGTTTTGTCCGTACGTTTGTCAATGATATCAAATACATGGTCGGGGAAACGAGCTGTCCAACCTTCAGCAATTTGTAACACAGGACCTACACCTTTTACCAAATTCAAGCGACACATGGTAACCGGCATACCTGCTTGAGACAATAATTTAGATGAAAATCCTCCACCTCTGAAATATTCAAGTGAGGATGGTCCCCATTGTGTAGCTTTCAACATAGCATCAATTTCTTTCTCCGTGATTTCCCAATGAGGTTTCATAACAGGTTTTCCGTCTTTCGTTTGCTCACCGGTTCCATCCAACGTACAAGCTCCGGAATTAATCAGGTGAATGGCGCCATCTTTCATGATACCATCAGGTTTCCACCCCGTTACGCGTTCAATAGATTCCGGACTCCAATAAGTTCTCACATCAGCAAATATCTGGGCTGTATTGGTCAACAAATTACCAAACAGCATAGATATAGCATTCAAATGATCGTTTTCAGTCGCGAAGGTAAAGGGTGCTCTGATGCCGTTCCAGTCGAAAGATGAATTAAGCATAGCTTCAGAAAAATCACCATTTGGCAGGAAATCTGTCCATTGTCTTTGCCCCTGAAAACCACCGGCTATAGCATGATGCCCCATCGCTTCCTCTCCAAACCCCATTTCTTCCAATTTTTTATTTCCTATTAAAAGATCCCGCATGATGATGGTCATTTTCACAACATATTCCCAGTCACCATCTTTCTGTTCACGCGTTCTTTTCAAATGTTCCGGATTGTGATCAGGCAACTCGTTGGGCTTGCAATTTTTTTCAACCCATTGCATGGCTTTTTTAAATTCTTCCTGATCATAAATTTCTTGTTCTATGCGTCGAACAATTTCAGTGCTGTCCACATATTCCGTACGCATACCTAAATATTCTTGCAGAAAATCGGCATCTACTATAGACCCGGCGATACCCATACATACTGATCCAATCGCTAAATAAGATTTTCCGCGCATCAAGGCTACAGCTAAGCCCGCACGTGCAAAACGCAATAATTTTTCTTGTACGTCCGCCGGGATTTCACCATCACCTATATCCTGTACATCCTTACCGTAAATACCAAATGCCGGTAAGCCTTTTTGCGTATGTGCTGCTAAGGTAGCCGCTAAATAAACTGCACCCGGACGTTCCGTGCCATTAAATCCCCAAATGGCTTTGGGAATATTAGGATTCATATCCATGGTCTCAGAGCCATATGCCCAACAAGGTGTCACTGAAAGACTCAAGCCTACATTTTCACGCTCGAACTTTTCAGCACACATAGCTGCTTCTTTAACACCACCTATACACGTGTCGGCAATGACACATTGAACAGGACTTCCATCAGGATAGCGCAAATTTTCACTATAAAGACGTGCAACACTGTTAGCTAATCCCATCGTAGTCTCTTCTAAAGATTCACGAATGCCCTTTCTACGACCATCTATAATGGGACGAATACCGATTTTTGGATAATTTGTATTATTCATATACCTATAATTTTATGTTTGTCATTCATGAAGCACTATCGCATCATGAATAAATAATAATCTGAAATAACAATCTGTGCAAAGAACAACCCTATATCTCATAGAGTTATTCGTTTAACTATAAATATTATAAAAAAAACTATTAAAGTATAGATGTTTGCAATGTTACGTTTTCAATAATTTTATAGCTCGGATCGATAATTTTTCTACAAAGAATTTCAAGTGCTCTCCTACTCATTTCTTCTATAGGCTGTTCAATGCAAGTCATGGGTATCCCCGAAATTTTATATTCGTCCGGATTATCAATACTCACAAATTTCAAGTCTTCAACTTTTCCCATCTTTTTTAAAATCAATAAGGATTGTAGTCCTACCCTATTTGTGGCAAATACAATAGAGTCGATGTCATTATTGAGCAACTCTTCCAACTCCCTGCGTATTTCCTCGTCAAATCTTTCAAACCGGACAGACCTTGCCAATTTAGGGTTAAAGGTAATTCCTGCATCAGTAAGTGCTTTTTTATACCCTTCAAAACGTCCCTTAATATTAGACAATCTCATATTGTAAGACATAAATCCGATGCGCTTACAACCCATTCCAATCAGGTGGTTAGTCAAGGCATAGGCAGCTCCCTCATTATCAATCTGTACGGATGATACCGGAATGGAATTTATGGCTCTATCAACCAACACAATGGGAATTCCATATTTATCAACCTGCAAAATTATATTTTCACTATCTGCCGGTGCTGCAATGATAATTCCATCAACCGATTTTTCGATGAAAACATTGACTAACTTTTCAAACTTTTTCCCTGATTCGTCTGAGCTGCCAAACATCACCTGATAATTCATGGCTTCGGCTGCATTCTCAATATATCTGGCAAGTTTGGCAAAAAAAGGGTTTGAAATATCCGCCACAATCAAACCTATTGTTTTACTTTTCCCTGTCCGCAGACTTCTGGCTGCCATATTAGGTAAGTAATTCATTTCTTCAGCGGTTCGTTTAATCTTTTCAATCAATTCTTCGCTCACGCGACCATTTTTTGCTTTTCCATTCAAAACAAGGGAAACTGTAGCATTTGACACCCCTAACTTTTCAGCTATATGTTTTATGGAAACTCGCGCCATGAAATTTGTCTTTTAAATTATAAATCAGTAACCGGTCTTGTTAAGCAAGCTCTAAAAAAAATTATATAAGTTGTTGGTAATAAGGAATATTTAAAGAAACCACAAATTAAACGATCAACATTTTCATCAACGTGACAAATGTACAAGTAAATCGTTTTAGCAAACAAGAGTTTTTTTATGTTTTACAACATATATTTTTGTTAAAAAAACAGAAATCTATCCTGTAATTTATCAATCACACAGCACATACAAATCGTCTCTGGGATTAATGAATAGAATAGGAATGGTAGATTTTTTGA
>Ga0172382_10013644_pt1 | contig 10442 bp, 8 predicted proteins | sample Leawel138RmetaG_FD_122245 | JGI IMG/M metagenome (GOLD analysis project Ga0172382, IMG submission 122245) | Leachate microbial communities from a municipal landfill in Southern Ontario, Canada - Leachate well 138R metaG | ecosystem: Engineered > Solid waste > Landfill > Unclassified | place...
AAATTGCTTGAAATCGTTCAAGGTTGTCCCTATATCAGATTTATAAGCAACATAAACCTCAAAACCCTGTGATTTCTTCCATTTTATGAAATTGGTCTGATAATTTGCTAAATTGGTATGACTGATAATAAGCATTTTGGGACGAGAAAGAGGTAAATCACGAAGATAGGAAGTCTGATAATTATCTGCTAAAGCTTTATAAGCATCAATAAATGCAGGAGATACACTTTCCGGAATTTCTAAAGGTTCAGCACCAATTAGAGAAAAATCTGCTGAAGCAAGGGTGCGAATAGTTTCAACATCATTAATTTGTGTCTGTATCAAAATAGTATAACCTTGCATTTCCCGAAAAGTAAAGCTGTTTCCGAGCCACAAAATATCCGCTTCTGTGTTTTGTTCCTGATAGAGAAAATTCCCTGATCTATCAAAAACATTCCATTGAAGATTCTGCACCTGTAAATCTATAGAATTAAAAGGTAAAGCAAATGTTTTGGAGATGATAGTGATCTCAGAAATTTCTTCACCTACTTTAGGTTGTTCTAGAACAGGAGCAAAACGAATATTATCCAGATGAGCATTCAATCCGGTAGTTGTCGTTAAATAACTTTCATTCATTGCTGCAGATAAACAAGTTATTGCAAGCAGAAAAACGATTTCAAAATACTGTTTCATTTCTATCCTCCAGAGGTCATACTATTTTTATATGCAAAAAACATTCCGTATAAAAGAGAAGATAACTTAAAAAATAATCCTTTACAATTTGGCAAGCTTTATGCTTTATACTCCTATCGCTTTAAGGACTTAAAATTAAGGAAAAAAAATGAGGCATAGAAAAAAGATATACCTGATAATTATGCTAACAACATTTCTGTTGTTTAGTTGTGGAACTAATCATAAACTTACTCCTCCTGAAAATATAAGTATACTTGAGTTTGGCACAGAAGCTACTCTGGAAGTGGTCACCTGGAATCTTAAAACCTTTCCTTTAAATAATAATACTGTTCAGACTATATCTCAGATAATACCTCAATTCAAGGTTGATATTATAGCCTGTCAAGAGATAATGGACCAAAATGCTTTTTATCAATTAGCAAGTGCTATTCCTCATTATGAAGCTTTGGTTTCCAATGCTACTAGTAGCTATAGACTTGCCTATTTATATAATACGGAAACCGTTCAAGTTAACGAAGTTTATCCAATATATGTGGGGGAGAGCAATCCATTTCCCAGACCTCCCTATGTTTTAGATTTCAACTATAAAGGAGAGAATTTCATCTGTATTAATAATCATCTTAAAGCTCTAGGAGATAACTATATAGATGAAACTGATTCTTGGGATGAAGAAGTGCGAAGAAGACTCGCTTGCCAAAAACTTGACCAGTATATAGCTGAGCATTTTCCTGATAAGAGAGTTATTGTAGTAGGTGATATGAATGACCAGATTGCTGAACCTCCATCTACTAATGTTTTTCAGGTTTTTCTGGATAAACCAGATGAATATTATTTTACCGATTATCCTATAGCTTTAAATCCCAGCTACAACAATGTTTCCTATCCAAATTATAGTCCTCCCTCACATTTAGACCACATTTTAATAACTAATGAATTATTTGATGCTTTTGCTGAAGCGGATAGTGTTTGTCATGTAATACGCGTAGAAGAATATATGGGTTCCTGGAATAATTATTCTTCTCTAGTATCCGATCACAGACCTTTAGGTGTGAGGCTGTATGTTTCCCAATAAGTATATTTTAGGAATTAGATTGCTTTTCCAGGTCAGCGATAGTATCTCGTAATTCTGCTGCTCTTTCAAATTCAAGTCTTGCTGCAGCTTGTTTCATTTCCTTTTTCAGAAGCTGGAGCAATTTATCTTTATTATCCAGTTCCAGATAGTCGTAGAAATCCTCTTTACGATAGTGATTTGATTTAGCCTTTCTTGCTCCAACATCATAACCTTCAGCGATAGCAGTGGATTCCATAATCTGCTTTAGAGTTTTGCTTATGCTTTGTGGAGTTATTCCGTATTTCTGATTATAAGCTAGTTGTTTAGCTCTACGACGATTGGTTTCTTCCAGGGTCTTTTTTATAGCATCGGTGATTTCATCAGCATATAAAACTACTTTACCATCTACATTTCGTGCTGCTCTACCTGAAATTTGAATCAGAGAACGTGCGGAACGAAGAAATCCTGTTTTATCAGCATCCAGAATAGCTACCAGTGAAACTTCTGGTAAATCCAGACCTTCTCGCAATAAATTGATACCGACTATAACATCAAATTCACCTAATCTGAGACTTCTTATAATCTGTGCTCTTTCTATAGTATCAATCTCACTATGAAGATATTTACTTTTAATTCCTGCTTTTTGAAGATATTGACTGAGGTCTTCACTCATTCTTTTAGTTAAAGTCATCACCAGAACTTTCTGCTTTTTTGCTACCCTTTCTCTTATTTGATTGATAAGGTCATCTACCTGATTATGAATAGGTTTTATCTCAATTTCTGGATCCAATAATCCTGTAGGTCTAATAACCTGTTCAACAACTTCTCCATTAGTGAGACTAAGTTCATAATCTGCTGGCGTAGCAGAGACAAATATAACATTGCGCATATAATGTTCAAATTCATCAAAACAAAGAGGTCTATTATCAAAAGCCGAAGGTAAACGAAATCCGTATTCAACCAGATTTTTCTTTCGGGTATAATCTCCAGCATACATACCGCGAACCTGAGGTATAGTAACATGGGATTCATCAATGACCATTATGAAATCTTCAGGAAAATAATCCAGAAGGCATTTAGGTGGTTCTCCAGGTTTTGCACCGGTTAAATGACGAGAATAATTTTCTATCCCAGAACAATAACCTAATTCAGCTAGCATCTCCAAATCAAATTTAGTGCGAGTCTGCAATCTTTCTGCTTCCAGATATTTTTGCTGAGAAAGAAAATAGGCTATTCTTTCATCTAATTCCTCATTGATGGAAGCTATAGCTCTTTGTAAACGCTGGGGATTAGTTAAGAAATGGATCGCCGGATAAATTGAATATTCCTGCAATACACCCAGACTTTGATAGGTGATAGGATGGAACTTTTCTATTCTAACGATTTCATCTCCAAAAAATTCAACCCGTATAAAATGTTCTTGGTAAGCAGGATAAATATCTACAATATCTCCTCTAACCCTAAAAGTTCCCCTTTCAAAGGCAATATCATTACGACTGTAGTGAGCTGATATAAGTTTTTCTAAAAGACTATCTCTATCCATTTGCATTCCAATATCTAATCTAATTAAAGCTTCTCTATAGTCTTCTGGAACACCTAAACCATATATACAGGATACTGAGGCTACGATGATTACATCTCTTCTTTCCATTAAACTCATTGTGGTTCTCAGTCTTAATTTATCAATTTGTTCGTTGATATCAGCATCCTTTTCAATGTAGATATCCTTACCAGGAATATAGGCTTCTGGTTGATAATAATCATAATAACTAATGAAGTATTCTACCGCATTTTCAGGGAATAGTTGTTTAAACTCTCCATAAAGTTGTGCTGCCAGAGTTTTATTATGTGATAGAACCAAAACTGGTCTATCAAATTGAGCGATAACATTGGCTATAGTAAAGGTTTTCCCACTTCCAGTAACTCCTAGAAGGACTTGATAGCGTTTGTTCTGGTGCAGACCTTTAGTTAAAGCAGATATTGCTTCAGGTTGGTCTCCACGGGGAAGATAATCTGTGTGTAATTTAAAGATACCCATAGTTTATTTTTTTACTCCTTCATCTTTACTGGATAAATAACCAGCTCCTCCATATCTTTCTACTTAGGTCATAAAATGAAATGCAGAAAGATTTCTCTTAGTTTTTGCTTGACTTTTACCTTTTATGTCAAATTATGGATACATAATTGCAGAGTTCCTGCTTTTTGTCGAGAATTATATAGGGAGTTAGAAAATGCCTAATATGGAAAATTTCCAAGTTAATTATGATAATTTACTCAAACTCGGTTATGCTGTTATTGATGTTCGTTACAAAGAATATGATGTCTGTAACGATAGCTATAAATTAGTTATCGGAAAAGTAGATGCAGATAGAGATAGTTTCTACATTGAAATGGTGAAAATGTATACTGCTTTAGAATTCAAGCCCAACGAAATTTATGAAATATGGACTGAAATCCTGACGCATAAAATTAAAATGAGTAAAGTGCTAAACCGCGATATTGCTATTAAAGTTGCAGCTCTTGATTTTATAGAAACTGTCTATAAAGCCCAATGATTGAGCAGAGCCTGCTAATAATTAAACCTAATGCTGTAATCCATCATCATATAGGACATATTATCTCAATGGTAGAAGAAGCAGGTTTCAAAATTAAATATATTCAAACTATACAATTTACTCCTGAGTTAGCCAGCGTTTTTTATGAAATGCATAAAGGAAAAAGCTTTTATGACCAGCTGGTTAATTTTATGTGTTCTGCACCTTGTGTTGGGATAATAGTAGAGAAAAATAATGCAATTGAAGGTTTGAGAGATTTAATCGGAGATGTTAATCCAGAAGAAAGAAAAGCAGGAACCATCCGGGATTTTTATGCTGAAAGTATAACGGAAAACGCTGTGCACGCTTCAGATAGCAAAGAAAGTGCAGAACGAGAAATCGCTATCCTCTTCCCTCAATACCTGCTTTAATTTATTGTATCTCATTCCTTCTTATTTATAAAATAATATCTTTATTATTTTAATATCGTAATATTATTTACCTTTTCTCTCTAGGCTCTATCCTTGCTCTCTCTTAGCTCTTACCTACTTTTCATATCAAGTAAGAGTCAAGAAGGAGTCAAGGAGGAGATAATAATTTTAATAAATAAAGATAATACAGTTAATATTTAAAGCACTGTAAAAGAAAGGGGATGCATTAATATTTTAGACCTTCACAGTTTTTAATCAATTCCTTAATTTGTTCGGCACTAATAGCGTTATTTATGGCTTGTCTTAATTCTGCTCCGCCGATAATACCCTTAGTATAAAAACAGAGTTGGGAGCGTAACTCTTTTACCGCCACATCTTCAGGTTTAAAATGTGTTGCTAAATCAATATGACGAAACATAGTTTCTAGTATAAGTTGACGGTTTGCAGGAGTATAATCTCCAGTTTTTTCCAGTTGATGTATTTGGTTAAAAATCCAGGGTTTACCTAGGGCACCTCTGCCAATCATAACTGAATCACATCCGGTCTCTTCATACATTTTTAATGCATCTTCCGGGATATGTATATCTCCATTTCCGATAAGTGGAATGGAAAGTTGTTTTTTTAGCTCGGTAATGTGAGACCAATTTGCTTTTCCAGAAAACATTTGTGAATGTGTTCTGGGATGTAGACAAAGGAAATCAGCCCCAGCATCCTGCAATCTCAATCCAAAATCCAGATAATTTAAAGATGTAAGGTCCCAACCACTGCGAAATTTAGCACTTAAAAAACATTTTTTTTCAATAACTGATCCAACTTCACGCACTATTTCTTCAGCTAGGACCGGATTTTTCATTAGAGCTATACCCGCACCTTTACGCACTACTTTTTTTACCGGGCAACCCATATTCAAATCAATAAAATCAGGATTCCAGGCTAAACATAGCTCTGCTGCTTTAGCCATAATATATGGGTCCGATCCAAAAATTTGAATTCCAAAAGGACGTTCCAGGTCATCAAATAAGATATAAGGAATAGTCCTTTTAGTATTTCGGATAAGTCCATCAGCACTTACCATTTCGCTAACCATCACATCTGCACCATTTTCTTTGCAGAGATGACGGAAAGCACGATCGGTGTAACCTGCCATTGGTGCTAACCAGAGTTTATGATTTGTTAGTTCAGCTAAAGTAGACAAAGTAGCGTTCTTGCTGCTAAAAAAGCGAATAATTAAATACGCTTAAATAGCATATAATTTGGAGTGATTCCTTTATGGGATTGTTTTTTCTCATACCAGCTAGGGATATGGTCTTCAAGACTAGGAATTTTTTGAATAAACTCATCTTGTGCTGAAGTAAAATAGGGATTTTTGAGAAATTCTTCTACAATCCAATTAGCATAATCTTGGTCATCTGTAGAAATATGTACTTCTGCACCTGGAACCATTATAGTAGCGAGTGCATTAAGGAAATCTTGCTGAATTAAACGACGTTTATGGTGTCTTTTTTTGGGCCAAGGATCAGGATACTGAATAAAAACTCTCTGAACTGATTCGGGAGATAAAATGGAAGCTAGATTAGAATTGACCAAAATATGTACTAATCTAACATTAGGATGAGTGCTAGTTGAGAGTTTTTTTAATATATTACGAATTCTTTTTTCCCGAGCTTCAAACCCGAGGAAATTGATTTCTGGATGCATCAGTGCATATTGAGAAATAAACTCTCCCTTACCTGAGCCAATCTCTATATAGAGCTGTTTATCGTTCCCGAACAAAAGATGTGGGTCAATTATGCCCTGCACATTGTCAAGAACGAAGAAATCTCGGTCTTCAATCATTTTGATTATTATACTCCTCAATTTCTGGTTGTTTTGATTTTATCCTTCTGTTCTGATAACGCATAATAAGCATATCAGCTAGTGAGATGCCAAAAAACACAAAAACCAATAAAATTAAACTCGTCCAGAAAAAAGCAAAACCATCTGAATTGGTAAATGGGGTAGAGGTTAAAAGATAAAGGGAATAAAGATAGACAGTTATAATACCTGCTCCTAGTAAAGTACAGAGAATCAAACGAAAAGGTAAAATCTTTTTATTAAAGAAAAGGAATTTGATAAGTAAAGCAATTAAAACGGATAAAGCTAAGGTAGGAAGATAAAATAGAGTTAACGACATACCCGTTCGTTCAAGATATATACTAGAAAAAATCAAAGGTAAAATAATAATAGCAATCCAAGCTAGAGGAGAAGCCAGGTAATGATAAACCAGAGCTACAATTCCACAAAGCAGAGCTAGATAAAAGGTTAATTCTATTAAAGACAATTCTTTAGTCTGCGGTTCAGAAATTGGAGAAGGTCCTTGCATCATTACTGGTTCTTCATCAATGGAACTAACTACCTGAGCACTGTCATTCTGTGTTGTAGCAGTTAAAAGATATCCTAAAAAAGCACCTAATAAGGGAAACAAGATTACCACTAAAAAGATTGGTCTGAACCCACCTTTAACCATATATTCCTCATTTAATTTTTGTTGACTTAAAGGTATTGATTCAATTTATGGAAAGTAGGATGGATGTCAATTAGAAACTGAAGTTGATATGGGATAAATTCTTTCCCCGCACCTAATTCAATATTGAAAAGTGAGCGAAAAGCTAAAGTTAAAGGAGAATTTAATGAGCCTGATTAATAGTTTGAAGAAGAAACTGGCAGGAACCAAAAATAGTTTTTTAGGCAAGATAGCGGAAGCAATAAAACTTAAAGGAAAAGTTGATGAAGAATTGATGGAACAGATTGAAGAGATACTTTTACGATGTGATACTGGTGTGGAAATGACTTATTTTATAATGGAAAATTTACGTGAAAAGATAAGCCTGGATAAAATTATTGATCCTGAAGAAGTTCAAGAAGCTCTATTTGAAATTATGGAAGAAATTCTATTAAAAGATTATAGTGAAGAAATAAACTTTTTAGATAATATTAATACAAAACCCTATGTTATAGTCTTTGTTGGGGTGAATGGAGTTGGTAAAACTACCAGCATAGGTAAATTAGCTTATAGATTTATTCAGCAAGGAAAGAAGGTTATGATTATAGCAGCAGATACCTTCCGTGCAGCTGCTATTGAACAATTAGCTATTTGGTCAGAACGTGCTGGTGCAACTTTTATTAAATCTCAACCTAATGCTGATCCTGCAGCAGTAGTCTATGATGGTATAGCTTCTGCTTTAGCAAAAGAATATGATATAGTTCTCATAGATACAGCAGGAAGACAACATACACGTGAAAATCTGATGAAAGAACTCAGTAAAATTGACCGTACAATAAAAAAATTGTTACCTTCAGCTCCTCATCAGGTTCTTTTGGTAGTAGATGCGACCACCGGTCAAAATGCCATATCTCAAGCGACAAACTTCAGTAAAGCTATTCCTCTAACTGGTATAGTCCTGGCAAAATATGATGGAACAGCCAAAGGCGGCATTATTTTTAATTTAAAACATAATCTTGATCTGCCAGTGCTATTTCTAGGAGTGGGAGAAACTATTGAAGATCTGGAGCCCTTTGATATTAAAGCTTTCATTGAAGCATTTTTTTATGCCACAGAAGAGAATGAGAGAACCGCTTAGATAATTCTAATTAGTTAATTAAATATGATGCCTGCAATAGAGTCCGATTTTATCCTTCAAGTCTATACTCGGTTACGAGAGATAGTAGTTAGTGATGATATATTAAAGAATAAGTTCCTGCTCCTACGACAACTTCTGGAATCCGTTTATAAAAAGCTTTGTGAAGATAGTAATATGAGTTTTAGCGGTCTTTTTGCAAGGATGAAATATGTCCAGGAGCAAATGTTAATTCCATCAGAGATAGATTATCAGCTGAATCAGCTTAGAATCATATCCAATAAGGCTACACACGAAGATGATTTTAATCCTAGTCATAAAGAATGGCTAAGCTCAGTCTATGCGATAACTCAATTACTAAGATGTTTAAATCCTGGGACACACGATAATGTTATAGAGGACTATCTAAGCAAAAATCAAGCTACCGCTTTTCCTACTTTTAAACCTCAAAAGAAGACGGATTTATTATGTATTGTGAAAAGCTGGGAAATTTTAAAAAATAAGGATACCGATGTTGGCTTGAAGATAATAGGAACTCTGGATGAAGGCATAGAATGCACTATTTATCTAAATGATATGGAAGATGTAGGTAAAAAATGGAGCACTTTGGCAAAAAATCTCTGGCAGTATTGCACTCTCAAGTGTTTTCATTTAACGCCAATTCAAGGAAGAGCACAAAATTATCAAAGTAATCCTAGATCTCTTATAGTTTTAGAACCAGATTTTTTGATTGATGCCAGTTATTTAGCCGAGTGTTTTGATACTGACGAAATGCATCCCGAGAGCTATATTCTTAACCGGATGGTGAATGAACCTTCTTCAGAAAAACAAATTCAGGGAATCATCGTCAATAATATGCTGGATGAATTGATTAGAAAGCCAAACACTCCTTATAAAGAATTATTCCAGAAAAGCCTGTTTAAACAACCTTTCTCTTTGGTTGCTTTAGGTAAAGATACGGTTCATAATATTTATCAAAACATACACAGAATACACTATCCAGCTTTAAAAGTATTTACTGAATCTCTTAGTAATATCCCTGTTCAGCTGGAGCTAAGCTTCTTCAGTCCTGATTATGGCTTACAAGGTAGGGTAGATATCCTATATGAAAAGGATGGAAAACGGCATATAGTAGAGTTAAAGAGTGGTAAATCTCATCTATATGATGTCTGGAAGAATAATATTATGCAAGTAATTGCCTATAGTATGATACTAAGGAAAAGTGGCAGAATTCCTCTAGGATATTCAAGTATATTCTATTCTTCTGCAGGAGAAAATGCTCTTCGTCATATAAGCACCAATCTAACTTTAGAACAAGAATTGATGATGTGTAGGAATCGTATTGTGGGGATTATGCATAATCTGGCAATAGACCCTGAACCTTTCATTAATTGGTTAAAAGTGCAAAATATATCAATGAACAATAATTTTAGAGAAGCTAAGCTGAGCAAGATTATAGAAACCATTCAAAGCCTACAGGATTACGAATATGAATGGTTTTTGGAACAGGTTCGTCTACTTTGTCGGGAAATATGGTTTGAGAAAACTGGAGGATTACATAAAAACAGCATTTTCGGTTATAATGCACTCTGGCAGGAGAATGTAAATATTAAAAAGCAACACTATCGGATATTAAGCTCACTAAAATTGGAGAAAGCACAATTTGATGAGCTCTGTTTTTCTATTCAAAATGAGGATATAATAACCGACTTTAGAGTTGGTGATTTGGTTGTGCTTTACCGTGAAAAAATAAGAATTGAACAACAGGAAATTATCCGCGGAAAGATAAAATATATTGATAGAGAAAAGGTAGAAATACGATTATATGGTGGCTGGAGAATAATAGAAGAAGAATCCAAATCCGATTTTTGGGCTATAGAACATGATATATTAGAAGGAGCTCTTTATACTCCTTTAGCTTCATTATTTGACTTTTTACAGGATAAAAGTGGTAAAAAAGATCTTTTTCTCGGTATGCGTGAACCCAATCTTGGAGTATTACCTTCTTTCTACCAGAATAACCTAGAAAGTATTATTGAAAGAATGTTTGCGGCTCAAGATTATTTTATTGTTCAAGGACCTCCAGGAACCGGAAAGACTTCAGGATTACTCACACTTTACACTGAAAAAGTTTATA
>Ga0172382_10013645_pt1 | contig 10442 bp, 10 predicted proteins | sample Leawel138RmetaG_FD_122245 | JGI IMG/M metagenome (GOLD analysis project Ga0172382, IMG submission 122245) | Leachate microbial communities from a municipal landfill in Southern Ontario, Canada - Leachate well 138R metaG | ecosystem: Engineered > Solid waste > Landfill > Unclassified | place...
GCGGCGACTGCGGCTTATGTAATGGAAGATGGTCAGTGGCGAGAAACAACTAATTTAGAACATAATGAAATAATGACCACGGAGAGCGGTAAGCGGCAGCAGGAACAATGTATACGCAACGATAATCGGCTTGCTTACGGTTATCATGATGTCGGCGGTGAGTTCCATATCAATGCTGGCGGGGTTTTGAAATTACAGAGCATGGATAATGCCCATGGTCATGGCAGAATGAATACGATGAATGAAAGTGCCGCTAAATATTGTTATGAGGCTATTATGAAAAATGATAAATTAAAAGCCGAATTTAGCAAGATAAATAAAGATAGTGGCAAATCTTTAATAGACGTCTTAGAGACTCGCCTTGGAGGTCTAAAGGATAATAGTGATATAAGTTCTAGGTATGAACGAGTTGTTAATGATTTAGGCGTTTAAATAAATATGGGAAAAGATAAAACAAAAAAAATATTAGATCAAAATTATGCCGATTTGTTGCCGGAAATAGTTGATTATATAGTTTCTCATGACGAGATTGCTAAGGCCTTAAAGCTGCGGCGAGTTTTAAGTAAAGCTGTTGATATAAATATTAATGAACTAAAACTACAACCTAAACTATTAAAATTTTATGAAGAAATTATTTTAAAGTTAAAATTTGCGTGCCTGCCGACGTTAGATGAAAAGGAGGTTATCAGTTTAATTAGAGATAATTTTTGTTTCCAATTTAGGCTTAAAAATTATGATGTTTTGGAAAAAATATCCGGAAAAATTTTAAATATAATCGCGATTAACGATCGGAATATTTTTAAGGAAAATTTAAAGAAAGCTTTTTTAGAAAATATCGAGATTATATCCGCTAACTATGAGATAAAATATGTTAAAGATTGGATTAAAAATTATGTAGCTAAGGTTGGGATAGACAAGCCGGATAATTTAGCTAAAGCCCAATATTTAAGCTCTTTAAAAAATCATAGAAATATTAGCCCTGAGGAATATGAGAATTTAGCCGTTTTGTTTAAATTTTATGATCGTCTTAATATCCCTTCTGATTCGCCGGAAGGATTTGACGAAGAGCCGCCGATAAAGATGAACGGGCAGTTATATATTTTCAGGAAAGGAGTGTTAGAACCGGTTAAGCGCGCCCAAAATGTTCTAGAAGCAATAAAATTACTTGGAGATAGTAAAGAAATAAATATAATTGAGAAAGAATTTTTAGATAGAGATTTAAGAAAAGCAGATTTATCAGATAAAAAATCTCGGCCTGATATTCTAGTAACAGACGAGATTGATCCCCAGTTAAAATCAATTATAAAAATAGGAAATAATGGCGTCAAAAAAAATATTATTTCAAAAGAAATTAGCATTCAGGAATTAGAAGCTGTTTTAAAAAATTACCATTCTTCTAGCTTAGAGTATAAAGCAATAAAAGAGGAAATTAGCCGTCTGAGAAAAAAATAATTTTTAAGAACAAATTTGATTAAGAAGTCTTCTAAACAATTAATATTTCGTTGTAATTAACTATGAATAAAGAGATTTTACGGTTAGAGGGGGTTGGTAAGAGCTTTGGTGAAAAAAATAAATTTCTCGCTGTAAAAAAAATAAATATTTCTGTGAATAATGGTGAGTTCGCTTGTATCTTAGGTCCCAGTGGTTGTGGTAAGACAATCATTTTGCGTCTAGTGGCTGGATTTTTAAGGCCAACAATGGGACGAATTCTATTGGATAGTCAAGAAATTACCAAACCCGGCACGGACCGGATTTTGATTCTTCAGGATTATATTTTATTTCCCTGGATGCCGGTTTGTCGTAATATTATGTTTGGCGCGGAAAAAAGTGGATTGTCCCAGCGCCAAAAGGAGACCCTGACGAATAAATATTTAAAATTAGTTGGTCTGACAAAATTTAAGAATTGGTATATTCATAATCTTTCTGGTGGGATGAAACAAAGAGTAGCTATCGCTCGCGCCTTAATTTCTAATCCTAAAGTTTTATTAATGGATGAGCCCTTTGCGGCGTTAGATTCCCAAAGTCGTAAATATATGAGGGCGAGTTTAGAAAAAATTTGGCAAAAAACAAAAAAGACAGTTATTTTTGTAACCCACAGTATTAATGAAGCGCTTATTTTGGCCGATACCATTTATCTTTTATCAGATTCTCCGGCTAGGGTTATAAGGACTTATAAAATAAATTTGCCGCGGCCTCGTTCGCAGTATGATTTCCGGTTTGTAAAGATTGCCAAAGATATTGAGAGAAAGATTGCTAAAGAATTTAAAGAATTTAAATTATAGCTTAAGTAGTTTGGTCGGGGGCAGAATCTCATAGTGAGGGAGTTAATTTATTATGAGAAAATATTAGATCTATGAAAATTATAAATAAAGTGATTTTGTGTGTTGGGTTTGTCGCAGTAATGGTCGGTAGTTATTTTATTTTTTTTAAGACACCGCACAAAACCAATTCTAATCTTATTCCAGTCCGGGTTGGATATAACACAGAAAGCGTGACTAATGCCTCGATTATTATTGCTTACGAAAAAGGATATTTTCAGGCACATGGTTTAGACCCTCAGATGGTTCCGTTAAAAAGCGGCCGGGAAGTCATGTTGGCTTTAGCCGCCGGGCAAGTTGATTTAGGAATCGGTAGTTTTACAAATTTTATGACCGCCATGGTTAAAGGTGTGCCGATTAGAATTATTGCTGCCTCTGCTTCATCGCCAAGTTTTGTTCTTATTAGACCGAATGAAGGGTTTAATAATTTAGCCGATTTCTACGGAAAAAATATTTTAGTTAATGCTAGTGGGATTAATGATCTTTTCTTTAGATCAGTTATGAACCGAGAAAATATTGATGTACAAAAAATAAATTTTGTTGATATTGAAAGAGCCTATCAGGTGATTGCTTTAATGGACAAAAGGACAGTTGATGCTGTTGTGGTGTCCGCACAAGATACCGAGAAATTACTTGAAGCCGGAGCTGTAGTTTTACCGAACTGGGAAGAAAAAGGATATGATAAAGAGTTTTTGCCCCGTAATTCTATTGTCGTCAATACGGAATTTCTTAATCAACATGAACCGGAAACAGCTGCTTTTTTAGAGGCCTTAATTGATGCTCATTATTTAATCCATAATACTGCGCCAGAAGCGGCTCGATTGTTGTCCAATCATATAAAGGAGAGTAGTGGGGGCGCGGTTATTCGTTCGCCGGAAGAAATCGTTAGCCAATGGGATAACAAAGAAGTAATTAACATGATTTGGCAAGATCCGAGCATTACCATGAATTTAGCGAGTAAAGCCAAGGAAATAGGGGCGGTAGATCAAGAACCGACGCTTCAAGATATTTATGATTTAAGATTTATGGATAAATTAGTGATTGCACAGAAGAAAATATATGGCGATCAGGATTAAGGATATAGTTCTTGGTTGGTCATTATTTATTATAGCCTTAATTACTTGGCAAATTTTAAGTGCCACCCAAATAGTTCCACCATGGCTATTGTCTCCTCCGGAGGAAACATTTTCGGTTTTTTTAGAGCTTATTAGTAATGGAACTTTGATAAAATTATTATTTAATAGTTTTTTAAATGTTTTCCCGGCTTTTATTATATCTTTAATATTTGCTTTGGTCCTCGGGACATTAGTTGGTGCCAATCCTACATTTAGTAAGATGTTTTCTCCGTTTTTGGCAGCAATCCATTTAGTGCCGTCATTAGCCTGGTTGCCCTTGATTATTCTATTTTTTGGATTTACGCGGGAAACTATTTGGATAATTATCTTTATTTCCAGTTTTATTAGAATGATTTATAGTATTATTGGCGGCGTTCAAGGCGTTAACCAAAATTGGTTGTTAGTGGCTCAGAATTTGGAGTTAAATAGGTTCCAGATTATAATTAGAGTAGTTTTGCCGGGAGCTTTACCGCAAATTTTAAGCGGCATTCGAGTCGGTTTTGGGTCGGCTTGGCGATCGTTAGTTGGAGCGGAGATGTTAGTGGTAACAGCTGGAGGATTAGGAAAATATATTTGGATGTCGCAGTGGGCCTTTAAGTTTGATCAAGTTATTTCCGGTATAATAGTAATAGCTTTAGTAGGCGTGATTGTCGAGCAATTAGTTTTTAAAAAGATTGAGCGAATAACTTTAGTTAGATGGGGTTTAGTCCAAATATAACGTAATTTTTAAAATAGATTAAAATGTCAAATAATAAATTCCATAAAATCGCGGTGTCCGGCTCTTTAGCTTACGATCAAATTATGGATTTCCCCGGTCGCTTCGGCGACCATATCCTGCCCGACGAAGTCCATAATTTAAACGTTAGCTTTTTTCTTAAAGGGCTTAAGACGAGTTTCGGCGGCACGGCCGGCAACATCGCTTATAATCTATCTTTACTTGGTTTGCAACCGCTGATTTTCGGCGCGGTTGGCGGAGATTTTTCGGTTTATGAAAAATGGCTGATAAAGCAAAAAATAAATTTAGAATATATTAGTAGATCCGCGGCGTTTAAGACCGCCGCCGCCTATATTATCACCGATCAGGCCGATAATCAGATTACTGCTTTTTATCCCGGTCCGAGTCCGCGCGGTTATGCCGGCCGGACAGCGATGAAATCCGGCCGCCTTGATTTAGCAATCATCGCGCCGGATGATAAGGCGCGGATGCTTGAATATATTTCCGCTTATAAGAAAAAAGGCACGCCTTATATTTTTGATCCTGGGCAGGCGCTGATTGCTTTTACGCCGGCGGAATTGCGCCAGGCAGTCAAGGGCGCGAAAGTTTTGATCGGCAATGACTATGAGATAAAATTAATTGAGCGCAATTTAAAGATTGACCTTAAGGCGCTGGTTAGGATGGTAGAAATTTTAGTAATCACCAAAGGCGGCCGCGGTTCGGAAATTTATCAGGGCACGGAAAAAATTACTGTTAAGCCGGCTAAACCGAAAAATACTTGCGACCCGACCGGTGCCGGCGACGCTTACCGCGCCGGGTTTATTAAAGGCCTGCTTTCTGGTTTTAATTTAAAAACCTGTGGGCAATTGGCGGCAACCGTGGCGGTTTATACGGTTGAGAAATTTGGCACGCAGACGCATAGATTTACGCTTAGCGGATTAAAGAAGAGATATCATGAGAATTATAAGGATAGGTTAAGTATTAGTTAAAATTCTCTGAATAATAGTTAAATTATTTATCCACAGATGATTTCCCGACATCAGGAAATCATCTGTGGATAACTAAATTATGATAAAAGAAAAAAACAATTATGCCTATATTGATGGCGCTAATTTGCATAAAGGCATTAAAGATTTAGGATGGTCTTTGGATTATCGTCGTTTTCGAGTTTGGTTGAAAGAAAAATATTTCGTGGAGCGAGCTTATCTTTTTATTGGGCTGATGCCTAAGCATAGAGATTTATATACTTATTTGCAAGAAGCGGGATTTACTTTGGTTTTTAAAGAGATAACTTACGATGGGCAAGGTAATGTCAAGGGAAATTGCGATGCTGATTTGGTTTTAGCCGCCGTGCGTGATGCTTATGAAAGTAGTTTTACCAAGTTGGTTTTAGTTTCCTGCGACGGTGACTACGCCGGTTTGGTTAAGTTTTTAATGGAAAAAAATAAATTTAAAACGATTTTATCGCCTAATAATAAAAATAAGCTTTCTATCCTATTAAAAAGAACCGGCGCTCCAATTGCTTATTTAGATAATCAGAAATCAATTTTAGATGCCTTAAAAGAAAAAGCCCCCGATGCGGACGGAACCGCATAAGGGTCTTTTTCGTAGTAATATTTATATTATACTATAATTAATAAAAAAGTCAATATGACCCATCACATCAAAGATCTAAAATTAGCCGCGGCCGGAGAAAAACGCCTAAAATGGGCCGAGCGCGATATGCCGGTTCTTGGATTGATTAAGAAAGATTTTCAGAAAACAAAACCTTTTAAAGGCAAGCGGATTTCCGCCTGTATGCATGTAACCGCGGAAACAGCTAATTTAATGCTGGCTTTAAAAGCTGGCGGCGCGGATATTACGCTCGTCGCTTCCAATCCGCTTTCAACGCAGGACGATATCGCGGCGACTTTAGTTAAAAATCATGGGTTAAAAGTTATGGCTATTCACGGCGAAGACACGAAAACTTATTATACCCATCTTAATCAGGCCTTGAAAAATAAGCCGCATATTACCATGGATGACGGCGCGGATTTGATTTCTTTATTGCATAACAAATACAAGAATCAGGCCAAGGATATTTTGGGCAGTATGGAAGAAACAACGACCGGCGTTATCCGCTTGCGGGCGCTTGCAGCGCACGGTCAGTTAAAGTTGCCGGTAATCGCGGTTAATGACGCAAAAACTAAAAATTTATTTGATAATCGCTACGGCACCGGGCAATCGACTTTGGACGGAATTATTCGAGCCTCCGGAATTTTAGTGGCCGGAAAATGTATGGTCGTGGCCGGCTATGGCTGGTGCGGCCGCGGTTTTGCTATGCGGGCGCGGGGCATGGGTGCGGAGGTAATCGTTACCGAAATTGATCCGATTAAATCACTTGAGGCGGCCATGGACGGCTTCCGCGTAATGCCGATGATTGAGGCGGCAAAAGTCGGTGATGTTTTTTGTACGATTACCGGTGATATTAAAGTAATTGACGCGGCGCATTTCAAGGTTATGAAAGACGGGGTCATGCTTTGCAATTCCGGCCATTTTGACGTGGAAATAAATATCCCGGCTTTAAAGAAAAAGGCGAAAAAGGTAAATTATAATGTAACTGAAAATGTTGATGAATATATTGTTGGCAAAAAGCGGATTTATGTCTTAGGGCAAGGACGGCTTATTAATCTGGCGGCGGCCGAGGGGCATCCTTCAAGCGTGATGGATATGAGTTTTGCGACCCAGGCTTTAGCGGCGGAATATGTTGTTAAGAATACAGGGCGTTTAGCGGTTAAGGTCCATAATGTTCCGGAAGCGATTGAAAACAAAGTCGCGAATATGAAATTAAAATCTTTAGGGATTAAGATTGATAAACTTACGCCGGAACAGGCCGCTTATTTGGCGTCTTGGGAATTAGGAACATAAGGCGATTGAATAATTTGCTAAAATTATTGTAAAAAATTACAATATATATTGTAAAAATTTACAATCTAAAAATTAAAATTTTATTTAATTTTCGTTAATTAATTTCCGTTACCCGAGCGGACAAAAAATATGAATATTAAACTTATGACTTCGGAATCAGTGACCGAAGGACATCCGGATAAAGTCTGTGATCAGATTAGCGACGGACTTTTGGATGAGATGTTAAAGCATGATCCGGAGAGCCATGCGGCTATTGAAAGCTTCGCGACCAACGGAATGATCGTCGTCGGCGGAGAAGTGCGGACCAAGGAATATATCCAGGTCGATGATACGATTCGGAAAGTCCTTAAAGGTATCGGCTATGACGGCGCGGATTCCGGTTTTGATTGCGATAGCGTCGGCATCATGTCTTCGCTCCATGCCCAAAGCGCGGAAATCGCCCAAGGCGTTGACGAAGGCGCGGGCGAATTTCAGGAACAAGGGGCCGGAGATCAGGGACTGATGTACGGCTACGCGACGAATGAAACCGAGGAACTCATGCCCTTGCCGATTACTTTAGCGCATAAACTTACCGCAAGTTTAGCCGAGGTTCGGAAAAAGAAAGAGCTCGCGTATCTCCGTCCGGACGGCAAGAGCCAGGTGACGGTTGAATATCACGACGGCATTGCCAAGCGGGTTGAGACCGTCGTTATCGCCGCCTGTCATCAGGCCGAAGTCGCTTTAGAAAAAGTGCGCACTGATATCTTAGAGAAAGTTATCAAACCGGTTTTAGGGGAGTTAATGGATAAAGACACAAAAATATTTATAAATTCCACTGGCGCTTTTACCTTTGGCGGTCCGGCCGCGGACACAGGATTGACCGGTCGCAAGATTATTGTTGATACCTATGGCGGTTTGGCGCGGCACGGCGGCGGCTGTTTCTCGGGCAAGGATTCTTCAAAAGTCGATCGTTCCGGCGCTTATATGGCGCGCTATGCGGCGAAGAATGTCGTGGCGGCCGGATTGGCTGATAAATGTGAACTTCAGGTCGCTTATGCCATCGGCGTGGCGAAACCGGTCGGACTCTACATTGATACTTTCGGTACGAACAAATACGCGGAAGAAGATATTTTAGCGGCGATTGATAAAGTTTTTGATTTTCGCCCGAAAGCGATAATAGACCATTTAGAATTGAAAAAACCGGTCTTCCTAAAAACGGCGGCCTATGGCCATTTCGGCCGGCCGGAATTCAGATGGGAAAAGACGGATAAGGTTGAGGAGTTGAAAAAAGTAATTGGCGAGAAAAAATAAAGCAGAGCCGGCGGCGCCACTATAAAATGGCGCCGTTAGTTTAATTAGGGAGGTGGCACATTAAAGAAAAAATTTACCTGGATTTTTGTTGGAATGATAAAATTTATGTTTCGAATTTTAACTTTTGGTACTTTTGATAATTTTCATCCCGGCCATTTGGATTATTTCTGGCAGGCCCGGCGTTTCGGTGAGAAGACGGCGAAGCGTTCTGCGGCTAAGGGCGCCGAGGCTAGCCGTGAAGCGATTAAAAAAGCCGAGGCAAACGCCGCGATGGAATTAATCGCCGTCGTGGCGCGCGATCAGAATGTTTTACGAATAAAAGGACGCTTACCGCATGAACACGAGAAGCGGCGAATTAAGAAAGTGCAAATGGCTTTGAAAGATATTATGGAAGAAGGAGCCGTTGAGTCGCAACGCGCGCGAAAATCACTTTCCGGCCGAGCAGACACCGCTGGCCAATCCGTTTTCCGCGCCCGCGCGGTTTTAGGCGCGGTAAAAGATCAATGGGCGGTTTTAGAAAAATATAAGCCGGATATAATCTGCCTCGGTTATGATCAAAAAGTTGATATAAAACGGCTGAAAAGCGAAATTGCTAAATCCTGCCTAGGGTGTAAAATAAAAAGAATGAGGGCCTATTATCCGGAGAAGTATAAGTCGAGTTATTGTCTAAATATGTAATGTGGCTACAATTTTGAAGTATGGAGATTTAGTGGAGGTTAGTGCTAAGAAGGGAGTGGTGAGGATTATTAAGAAAAAGGAGTAGGCGATAAAATATATTTGAATATTTTTGTCTAAACATCGATATTAGGCATTAAAACCGTTGTTCAAACAGCAATATTATATACTAAAACTGCTGTTTGAGCTATAATTTTATCTAAGAATTATGACAAGCTAATATTAGCTAAATTTATGTTATACTTTACAAAATGTACTATCATTTTGTAAAGCGGACTTTACAGAATGTAGGGTTACTATGTTTATCAAACTATTCTCTAAAATTAGTAAAAACTCTGTTTTCGAAGCCGGCGGGAAGGGAGCTTCGCTCGGCGAGATGACTAAGGCGAAAATTCCCGTGCCGCCCGGTTTTGTAATTTTAGCCAGCGCCTTTGAGCGGTTTTTAGAGGAAACTGATTTAGTCCAAGAAGTCGCCGCCCAGCTTAAAAAAGTTAATTATAAAGACATTAATTCGGTAGATCGTTATTCCAATGTTATTCGCGATTTAATTGCGGACGCGCCGATGCCGGATGATTTAGGAAAGGAAATCATCGCCGAGTTTAAAAAATTAAAGGCGCCGTTCGTCGCCGTCCGCTCGAGCGCCACGGCCGAAGATTCCTCAACCGCTTCCTGGGCCGGGGAACTTGAAACTTATTTGAATACGACGGATAAAACTCTGCTTGTTAATGTCAAAAAATGTTGGTCGTCTTTATTTACGCCCCGGGCAATCTTTTACCGCCAGGAAAAGAAATTGTTAAAAGCGAAAGTGAGTGTCGCCGTTGTTGTTCAAAAAATGGTGGATTCGGAAATCTCTGGCATCGCTTTTACCGTCCATCCGGTGACACAAGACCGCAACCAGATGATTATTGAAGCCGGCTACGGCTTAGGGGAAGCGATTGTTTCCGGTTCAATTACCCCGGATTCTTATGTGATTTCTAAACGCGATTATTCGCTTATTGATATTAATATCGCGGCGCAGGCCAGACAGATTATTAAAGGCGCGGGCGGCGGGACAAAATGGGTTAAAATTCCTAAAGTTAAAGGCGAGAAGCAGAAGTTAGGCGGAAAACAGATTTTAGAATTAGCTAAAATATGTGTTGGCATTGAGAAACATTATAAATTTCCTTGCGATATTGAATGGGCCTATGCCAAGGGTAAATTTTATATTACCCAGAGCCGGCCGATTACGACTTTATAGCGGTATTTTCTATTTCCTCTTTTAGGCAAAATATGCTAAAATAAAAAAAGATTATCCGGCCGATACTAAGGCTTGATTCTTTGTTTTTAGCGCCCCATGTTTGACTATTTACGAAAATTTAATGACTTGCCGAAAGACCTGCGGGACAAGGTTTCTTCGCCGTCTATTATGGCGGCGCTTTCGGA
>Ga0172382_10013649_pt1 | contig 10441 bp, 3 predicted proteins | sample Leawel138RmetaG_FD_122245 | JGI IMG/M metagenome (GOLD analysis project Ga0172382, IMG submission 122245) | Leachate microbial communities from a municipal landfill in Southern Ontario, Canada - Leachate well 138R metaG | ecosystem: Engineered > Solid waste > Landfill > Unclassified | place...
ACATACTCCGTTGGCCCTTCATTCTACTGAAAGTTGGAACCCTTTACCTATGAACCCACCAGTACGGGTATACTTTAATGTTCCAAAAGATACAGATAAAGGACGGATATTTTTTGAAAAAAATACCCGTCTATTTACTCCTAACGGAGAAGCCTACAACGATGGTAAAGAAGTGTTTGGGTGGGTAGAAGTTTCCAAAAATACGTCAGGGTTATGGAGTTTTGAAAGCGTTAATCCTGGATTGGTAAAAACAGAGAATTTACCGGGGTTCTTCTCTTTTTCTAACCCTGCTTTTTATATGGAATATACTGAAAAGTAAACCCAATTTTAAGAAGAAAGAGCTTATCTTAATCAGCAATTTTGTGAGTACTCAGTAAACACCGTTCAGAGCAGATAGTTTGCTTTACGGGTTTGCAGAAATAAGGAGCTTTTGCCTTCTACCCTTAGGGAAGAGGCAAGTGTGGAGATGGTTCACTGAAAATTGGGAGTGAACCTCAACTTTGTTTGTATAGTGCGAACAAGGTTTCACCTGCACAAAAGATTTATGCAGGTAAGTTCTCGAATAAGCGAGACGTGGTTCACTGAATATTCACGCAATTGTTTACTGTTGGAGAGAGAAAAATGTATAAGAGATGTTTTTATGCAATTATCCTTTTAAGTGTATTCTTTTGGGTATCTCTTTTTCCAATATCCGCTTCAGAAACAATTAGTATAAAGTTTTCTGAGCTTGCCAATGTGTTGCCCTGGGGAGAATCCACCTGTGCCTTGAACGAAGCAGGAGTTAAACTACATACCTGTAAAGAGAAGATATATCCCTCTGAAAGATACCTTGATATACTTGTTAAGCTTGAGGCTTCTGCAACCGATATCAAAGGAACAAATTTATCTGCCAGTATATATAGCAACAGAGAGTTAAGCAGACCTCTGGCACAAACCGAGATGCCTGTGACAGCCCCAAACTCTATTGTGAGCGTTGATATGCGCCAGCTCAAAGAAGATAAGGTTCGCATTAGGGTAGAGTGGAAAGATAGAAGAAAGAACCTTCTTGGGAGTAGTGTTATGTTGATATCTGCCGACCCTGTAAAAACACTTTCAGCTGATACAAAGATACCTTTAACAATAGATGTACCGGACGGAGCTGAAGCTGTACAAAATTACCCTGTACGTTTTGGTGTACCTTTCCCGGAAGGTGCTGTTTGGGCAACAGATAACCTGATACTTGTCAACTCTGAAGGCAAAGAGTTACCTTCCCAGTTTGAGATAGCAAGCAGATGGGCAAGGGAAGGAGCTATAAAATGGTTATTGATAGATTCTCTTGTTAGCGGTAAAAACGGCGATAAGATATACCTTCAACTGGGGAAAAGAAGCGTTAAAAGCAATCCTTCTATCCCTTTAACAATAAAAAGAGAGAGTAACTCTTTTAGTATAAATACCGGTGTTGCACAATATATTGTTGGTACTGATGGAGCCCTGATAAAGGAAGCGCGGGTAAACAGACAGGTTGTAGCAAGGGAAGGCCAAACAAAAGGTCTTTACGTAATAGACCAGAAAAGGCGGCTGGCTAAAGCAAGTTCAAAAGACGCTTCGGTTAAGGTGGAAGCAGATGGACCTGTTAGTACAGTTATACGAATTGAAGGTAACTATACAACAGCAGACGGAGAAGACCTTGCAAGACATATCACACGGCTTGAGTTTAACGCAGGAAGGCCTGAGGTTTCGGTTACCCATACACTAATACTTACAAGAGATACCAACCAGATATGGTTTAAGGATATTGGCTGGGAATTTGAGGTTTCACCGGGGCAAGAGGCAGAAGCATTATTCAGCTATTCTTCAGAGCAACCGAAAGAGGTAGTTTCAATACCTCTTGATAAAGGTAAGAAGGTGAACCTTCTTCAGAGAGAAGGTATAAACCTTGGAGTAAAACCTTTAGCAGTAGGTTATTGGAACAGACCAAAACCACGATTAATACCGAGATGCCACTTTAGAGGTAAGAATATATTTGAGTTATCAGAGACAGGTAAAGAAAAAGTTGTTTATAAAGACCATACAATGGGCGACTGTGCTGGGGTTTCCGGGAAGATATCCGGTTGGATAGTCTCTTGTATCAACACAGCCGCCCAGCATCCAAAAGAGTTTGAATTATCAGAGAGCAGGTTAGATTTCAAGATGTTCAGTTCTTCCTCAGGTAAAGAGCTCGATTTTAGGATGGAGTCAGTAATGAAAAACTGGGGGATGTTACCCAAGGAAGAGGCGGAAGAGTACAAAGAGGTTACACCAAAAGTCTTTAACGAATTCCTTGAGCATACCTTAAAGCATACCAGTAATGCAGCGGGATGGTCAAAGACCCACGACATTCTTTTTACACCTTTTTCAACAAAAGAGGTTCTTGCAACAACAAGTCTTCTACATTCTAAACAGGTATTTGTTCACAACTCACCTCAATGGATACGAGAAACAGAGGTAATAGGTCCAATACACCCTAAAGATACAGAAAGGTTTCCTGACGAAGAAAGGGTTATAGAAGGTCTGTTTAATAACCTTTATCAAGAATGGGGTTGTGGGCCTCTTGGCGGGTATATAGATTATCACTCCGGACCCAACAGATTAGTATATGATATACGCACAGGTGGTTATTCCTTCAGAGAAGAAAGTTGGTATCTTTATATGCGTTCAGGAGAGAGGGCTTTAAGAGAATTTGCACAGGGGGCAAACAGAGCTTATATGGACAATAATATCTCTCACTGGAACGTTCCTAATAAAGAGTTAGGATTAATTCTTGGCAAAGACCCACAAAAACCAGGTCTTTTAAAATCTGATCTACCGATGCACTGGCAAGGAATAGGAAAACGGTATGAAATTTCTACGGCAGTAAATTTTAATCAGATGTTACACGATTATTATATTAGCGGATACAGACGTTCCAGTGATATTATATCTAACTTTTCTAACGCTGCTAAAAATATTCTTACCTATGAAGATAAACATTGGAGAGTTCTGCTTGCAATAAGACATTTAGCTGAAGTATACGAGTTTACAAGAGAACCACGGCTAAGAGAGTTGATTTACGAGATTAACAATAGAAATATATATGACCCCGAAGGAAAGTTGCTTCTTGCCAAAGAGAAACGCCCATATAAAAGCAGTACCTATAAGACCGAGACAGACCAGGACGTGCTCCTACTTTTATGGAATACTTTTAAGGACCCGTTATTCAAAAAGATGGGGCTATTATTAGGACAAAATAATCTTGAAAAAAATTCATTTCTTATAGGTATAGAAAAGCCGGAGAATCAAAAGGTTGGAGCAAACAGATCTACAGGGCTCCTGTACCATTTTTTATGGGAAGAGACAAAAGACCCTTTAATAGTATCAGACTTTGATTACGGAAGAAGGGTACTTGTTAGTGCAATTTATAAAAATCCTGTTACAAAGGAAGTGAACCTAATCTGTACTTCACAGATACCAAAAGTGTTTAGAGGGTTGCCTATATCAATGGATATACTCCTTAAATCAGATACAGAAGAGAATCCGCTTTCAACCTTACTTGCGTTTACAGTTGAAGAATCTCCTATCAGGGTATTCTTTATAAAGCCAGGGAATGATATTGAAAAGTATAATCTTCCTGTAAGTAAAGATGAAACATCTATAACACTCTTTATAAGAAAAGAGAGAAGCGGTTCTGCTAAAGTATTAGCCAGTAAATCTAAAGATTTTGTCCCTAAACCTGCAACAGCAGGAGGTAATATCGTTGTGCAACCCCACACACTTTATAATAACCTAATCTGGTCAGGACACGATCTACATACAGTAACAGAACAGAGTGACCATACTTCAAAAGTAATGGTACCTAAAGATGCCCCTTCCGGCCTTTATGAACTCCTTATTAACACCCCGGGCAAATATACCATTTTCTCTGATAGATACACCCCTCTTGTTCTGTATGCACCTGAGGGATGGATTCCACCCAAAATGGTTCCACCTGTTAAAATTGGTTTCAGATTACCTGAAGGTGTGAAAGACGGGAAGATATCTTTTGAAAAAGATGTCAACCTTTTCACTCCGGATGGTAAACCATTTAATAAAGGTGAAGCTGTTGGCGGCTTGATAGAGCTGTCTGCTGAGAAACCCGGGGTATGGATTTTTGAGAGTATAGATTCAGGTAAGGTTAAAGGATACAATATCCCACCGTTTTTCTCTATGGGAAACATAGGGTTGTACACTCAAAAGCCAAAAGAGAAGGTATCACCACTGGAAAGAGTTAAAGGTTCATTGAGCCTGCCTTCCACCTGGAGGGTCTTTGGTCCTATGCTAAAAGAAGACCCCGTCTTATCTTCAAAAGAGTTGAACTCATATCCGGAAAAGATAAAAATAGGTAAGAAAGAGTATAACGGAACTGATATTAAAGTTGAAAATAATATCTATGACTTTCCTAACATTCTTAAAGATAAAGAAGTCGGTAGTGTTGCCTACACATTTATAAAATTCCATTCTGATAAAAACCAACTATTAACACTTGGTATGGGAGCTGATTGGTGGATGCAGGCATGGGTTAACGGAAAACTTGTCCACGATACAACAGAAACCTCAAATATACATTTTCCTTTTTCTATATGGAACCATCCGGTTAACGTTCGTGTAGTAAAAGGAGAGAACATACTTGCAGTAAGGTTTATACGTGGGGGAACTTCCCAGCTTGCTCTTGGCGGACCCAATCAACTGAAAGATACGCCTCCACCCCCTTCAAAAGAAGACAAACAATCTAAGGTAGAGGAACAGTTTAAACTTTTTTTAACAGACTAAATATTAATTAAAAGCTTTATTCACATATTATACGAGGAAGAAAACAAATGAAATACAAGGCATTAGTTTTATTTTTTTTAATAATTTGTTTAAATTATAGAGTAGCTTCTGCTGGAAGTTTTCCAATAAAGATAAATGATGTTTCAGGCCTCAACTCCCCCTGGCCAATTGTAGCAAGTATCTCTTTTCCTGAAGGAGAACTGACAGACTCTACAGAAATACGCATAATGAATGGCGAGAGAGAAGTGCCTTCTCAGGTTGATGTAACAGCAACCTGGCGTGACGGTAGTATTAGGTGGGCATTGGCAGGGTTTACCGCATCTCCGCAAGGGAATTACAGGGCTGAGTTTGGGGAAGGTATTAAGAAAGGCAGGTACCCCACCCCTTTGAAAGTTACAAGACAAAAAGATGGTGGATTTGAGATAAACACAGGAGTTGCCATATACAGATTTGATAAGGAAAAGCTTCTCCCTGAAGACGGGTGGCTGATTTCAGGCAAGGAAAGGATACAGATACTTAAAAATTCTGGTAGTGGAACCTACCTTATAGATAATAGTGGTAGGAGGGCAACTGTTTCAGGAACGGGCTCTGAGATTGAGGGTACTTTTATAAAGGAAGGTACTGGCAGGGTTGTGGTAAGACGTTCAGGGTGGTATATAACCAGTACAGGGGAGAAGGTAGCGAAAGCAGATGTATGGTTCTACTTTTCAGCTGGTGTACCCTATATCAGAATAACCCATTCCCTTTTGTTTACTGAAAATACAAATAAGGTTTGGTTTAAGGATTACGGGCTTGAGTTTAAAACACCTGAAGGACCAAGGAATGTTTATTGTGCTGTAGGAAAGGATTCACAAGAGGTACAGAAGATAGAAAACGAAGGAGAAGAAGTATTTTTACTACAGGCAGAGTACCCACATTTTGCAGAGAGAGAATATAAGGCAACAATAGGGAAAAGTATAAATAGCAGAGATACCGTTTTGAAAGAGATAGGGACAGCCGGGGACTGGGCACACGGGGATTATGGAAGTTTTGGGATAACCCTTGTAATGCCCTGGTTAGCTGAAAGGTTTCCTAAGGAGATATCTTTTGGAGAGAGGGGCGCCCGAGCAGTACTATGGTCAGGCAGAAGCGGTAAGGAGCTTGATTTCAGAGTAAAGACCCTTGTCAAGGACTATTACGGTATATGGGTAACAGGCATAAAAAGTTTGAGGACCAAAGAGCTTGATGAAGTAGTAAGTAATGCTCAGGGAACAGCCCGAACCCACGATATATGGTTTCTGCCCCATATTGGTAAATACTCGGAACAGGCTGTTAAACAAAGCGGCATAGCAGGAGCAAGACAGATTTTAGCTATTGCTGACCCTGAATGGTTATGTGAGACGGAAGCAATGGGGTATCCAATGCTCCATAAAGATGAGAAGAGATTCCCGGATGAAGAGTTTCTTATATCTGAATACTGGGACAGGTTCATTATACCATTAAAAGCTTTCCCTATGATGGGATATATCTCCTGGGGATGTTACCCAGACAGAAGCTACGGTGAGAGAGGTGGTAAACCTATGTCAACCTTTCACGCCATTTCTACTTTAAGAGAGTACGGGGTAAGACGTGAACCTTGGCGCCATTTTGCAAGAAGCGGAGAAAGAAGATATTACGATTATGGACATAGGTTTAGCCGTTTCACAGGAGACTGGTATCTTGCCCACACAGACGCCCCCGGTAGTCCCGGAAAGCAGAAAGGCGGTTTTATTTCTTCTCCAGGTGGAGGTGGACGTGCAGGACTACTGCCTCTCTTCTGGGGAGACCGTGCCCGTCCCTTTGGTATAAATGCAGGTGATATAGGCCACTGGCTTCTTGAGTACTACCTTACGGGAGACGAATATTCTAAGGATCTGCTCAATCTGGTTAAAGAGACTTTTGAGAAGGTTGAATGGAACCCTAAATATTTTGGAACAGCACAGTTTCAGGCAGTCGGTATGAGAACCTTACTTACTTTCTATATTATGGATTGGGACGAAAATGCCGGTAGAGTACTTAAAGATCACATTAATCGTATAGTTGATATGGAAAGCCAGAACGGTTCTTGTTTATTTAAAAATTCCTACGGTTCAATGTATAAAGACCATAGACTCAGCCACAATGTGCTTGAGTATTACCTTGAAACCAGAGATGAACTTGCTAAAGAAGCTTTTATTAAACTTCTTGATCAGAGATACAGGTTCGACAGAAGGCAGGCTCCGGTTTCGTACAAGAATTATGATGCTTTTACCCATTCCATAGGCTACTGGCTAACTGGTGATAAACGTTTTAGAAGTGTGGTAGAGCAGACAGTCAGAGATGCTCTCTATTACACTAAACTACGCCCTCTTGCAGAAGACTTAAAGCAGAAAGAGAACGATCCCCTTGAATGGCCTAATCTATATGTTTCCCCACCTTTTTCCGGTCCACGAACATCTTTTTATATGGCACATCACGAATACCATAACCCTTTTATAGGGATGCCTACCGCATTAAAATTCCTCTCAAAAGAGGGTTGGAGTGGAGCAACAACTCCCCTTCTTATAAAATCTATGAAGAATCCTGACGTTAAGATATTGTTTGACCATACAGAAGGGGAAAAGACACGGTTAAGTATTTTTGTTAAGTCAAGGAGAAAAAATCTCTTACTACCAGAAGTTATTCCATACCCTTATGATACCAACAGCAAACCTCTCGATAAAATTAAAATAGATGTTGAAGAACAGATGCCACCCGGAAAGATTTATCTGGAAAGAGAAAAAATAACTCCGCCAAAAAGCTGGTATTATCATCTTTACGTTACGGTTCCTAAAGAGATACCTACCGGTTTATATCTGATCTCTTTTAACGAGAAAGATACATTCGCTCTGCTTGATACAACTTCAAAGACAGCTTCTCTCTACTGCCCTGAGGGTTTCTGGCCTATATGTGTGGGAGAACATATAGGAACTAATGCAAGAGGTATACCGGGAGAAGGAAGGCCAGCATACTTTAAAGTTCCAAAAGATTTAAAGGAACTGGAAATTTTAATAGGAAGACCCGTTAGAGTTAAAGCACCTGATGGTAGTGTAGTAATTGAATGGTCTGATAAAAATATTGGCAAAATGTCTATACCTGTATTGGGTAGGGGCGGAAGCTGGAGTATAGAGTACTATTCAAGCAGCTTCAGAGGAACCACTACACCGTGCTTTGTCAAACTTCTTAATGTTGAACCAGTTATATCCTTTGGTTCACCAGAGCTTCTACCAGAAAAGACTACTGAAATTGTACCTACTTCTTTAACAGAAATTGAACCCTCTTTACAACTTGAATTTGTTAACGGTATATCGGGTAAAGCTGTAAAACTTTCAGGTGATACAAGTATCTCTTATACCATTGGAGATTCTTTTCAGGAAGGATATACCTTCTTTCCAGAAGAAAAAGGAACTGTAGAGTTCTGGTTCAGACCCAACTGGTCAACATGGGAAATACCTATACAAATGTCTAATGAAAAAAGTATATCTTTCTTGAAAGGTCCTTTTATAAACCTTTTCCACGAATATAAGAGTAAGCTCGGGTTTAGGAATATTTATGGAAGTCTTAATATTACAGTACAAGAAAAGACTAAAGGAGCTATTTCGGCTGGTAGTAAAGGAAGGTATTTTTTCAGGGAAGGTGAATGGCACCATATAGCATATACCTGGGATATAAAGAAAGGTACCTCTAAAATGGATGGAGAGTTGAACGTCTTTCTTGATGGTAAAATGATGGCAAGATCAAGTTCCCCTTACCCTCTACCTCTTTTAAAAGGTGCGAAACTTTTTGAACTGGCAGATACATGTAAAGAGGTTATAATTGGACCTTTCAATGGAACTATGGATCTACTGAGAATATCTGATGTAATAAGGTATAAAGAGGATTTTGAGGCACCAAAAGATTATGGTTTAGATAATAACACAAGGACTTTCTTTAATTTTGACGGGTCTCTAACAGGGGTTTCTGCATTTTCAAAGGATAAGGTTGAAGCAAAAGAGGCAGAATAAAGAGATAGGTGGTAAAAAGGTTGTGTCAAAAAACAGATGAAAGAAGGTTTCGTTATTGTTCTCTCCCCTGGTGGAGCTTGCCTTGTAAAGAGGGGAACAGTTTCTCTCTGTTAAGCGTAAGGAAATGGGGGAAGTTTATAAATACTTTTAAAAGCATTGAAATACTAAGAGAAATACTACTTAAAGCTTAGCCAAGTTTGGCAGAACGAAAACAAAACATAGGAGGAAAAATGGGAATATCAATAGGAATGGTAGGGCTTGGAAGTTTTGGTTCAGTATTTGTACCACTATTTTCAAGGCACCCCCTTGTTAGCAGAGTAGCTCTTTGTGACCGTGAACCTGAAAGGATAGCAAAATTTGCAAATTCACCTTACTTACAAGGCAAGTTCAACCCCTCCGACGCTTATGAATCTATAGAAGATATTTGTAAATCTGATATAGATGCACTTGTAATAATTACTCAACCTTGGCTTCATGCACCTCAGTGTATTATGGGTATGGAATCTGGCAAAGACGTATATTCCGCTGTACCTATTATTAGTATTCCTGATGGTGATGAAACCCTCGATTGGTGCGACAAACTTATTGAAACTTCCAAAAGAACAGGAAAACATTATATGCTCGGTGAAACAACCTACTACCGCCCACAAGCAATGTTTTGCCGAAAGAAAGCAGAAAACAACGAGTTTGGGCACTTCCTATATGCAGAGGGCGAATATTTTCACGATAGAGACACAGGTGCCCTTAGAAGAGTGGCAAACCTTAGGCATAACAGCAAATCAGGCAGAGAGTGGCAAGAGTTAGCAAAAAGAAAATATACAGATAAAGGTATCAGGTCAGGTCCTATGCATTATCCCACCCATTCAACTTGCGGACCTGTTTGCGTTATGAAAGCTCACGCAAAAAAAGTTACTGCATACCCTTATATTAGTAGCGACCCTTCTTTATCTAAAGATTCCATTACCAACGAAACCGCATTTTTTAAAATGAGTAACGATGCTGTAGTTCGTATTTGTGAATATCGAGAGGTTGCTGGCACAATTGCCGACAGCGAAACATTCCGTATTCTCGGAACTTCTGGAAGTTATATGGAAAGACAATGGAAATCAGTTGACAGAGACCTTCCTCTTACCGAACAACTTACAAGACCACTTAAAACTATAACACTAACAGATGAAGAGATGCGAGACCCTCTTCCACCAGAAGTAGTAGAAGAATATAAAAAATTTATGAACACAAAAGTTGTAAACAACGATGGTTCAATTAAAGAAGATTTTACTCCAATAGGGCATGGTGGCTCTCATCCATATTTAGTCAACGAGTTTATATATTCTGTTGCTGAAAACCGTATGCCTGCAATAAATATTTGGGAAGCAACAAGGTATATGGTAATGGGGATTATGGCACATAAATCTGCTCAAAGAGATGGAGAAACCCTTGACGTACCAGATTGGGGAGATGCTCCCAAAAGTTTATAAAAAAGTATGGGGTGTCTACTCACTCTGGTACTACGGCGCATACACCTTCTACACAACAATCGGGCACTCTGAGAACTCACCCTTCTGCATAAAAAGCATCTCCGAAGGGCTTAACAGGCT
>Ga0172382_10013650_pt1 | contig 10441 bp, 6 predicted proteins | sample Leawel138RmetaG_FD_122245 | JGI IMG/M metagenome (GOLD analysis project Ga0172382, IMG submission 122245) | Leachate microbial communities from a municipal landfill in Southern Ontario, Canada - Leachate well 138R metaG | ecosystem: Engineered > Solid waste > Landfill > Unclassified | place...
ACACTCTTTGTTTTACCTAACGGCCAGCAACTGTCGACTAAATAATGCCTTCCACTTTTAACTTTCTACTTTTACCTTTTTTAAATGTTCTACTCTGATATAATAGAAAATAATAAATATTGAAAGGAGGGTTTTTAATGAAAGATAATTTTGAACTCGGCGTTGAATTCGCCAAAGAAATGGATGCCAAAGATGAGCTTAGGAGCTTTAAAGAGAGATTTTATTTAGGAAATGGTGAATTATATCTGGATGGCAACTCTCTGGGTGCATGTTCTAAAGATGCAGAAGAAGCTCTCCTGAATATGCTGGAAATATGGAAAAAAGAAAAAATACTTATGTGGAATATTGAGGATGGTAAATACTTTAAATACCCTCAATTTATTGGCGGACTGTTCGCTGAAATGGTAAATGCAGACAAGAATGAGCTCACCTGTACCAACAGTGTAACAATTAATATACACCAGGCACTGGCAACTTTCTATAAACCTTCTGGGGAAAGATACAAAATACTCGTTGATGATTTAAACTTTCCCACCGATATTCATGCAGCAAAAAGCCAGGTGAAGCTGCATGGATATGATGTTGAAGATGCCATCAAAGTAGTAAAAAGCAGAGATGGCAAAATTATTGAAGAAGATGATATATTAGAAGCCCTGACCGATGAAGTATCTTTAGCCCTGCTGCCAAGTCTACTGTACCGATCAGCACAGCTATTAGATATGGAAATAGTTACCAGAGCAGCCCATGAAAAAGATATAATTATCGGTTGGGATTTAAGCCACTCCATAGGCTCAGTACCACATGACTTTAAAGTAATTGACCCCGATTTTGCTATATGGTGTACCTATAAACATATTTCGGGAGGACCCGGTTCCAATGCTATCCTTTATATCAACAGAAAGCATTTTGGTACAGAACCTGGACTGGCTGGATGGCATGGCAATAAAAAAGAGACACTTTTCCAGCTTTCTCATATACATTCTCCTGAAGTAGATGCGGATGCCTGGCTCACCGGTACCCCCAACATGCTGTCTATGGCACCATTAGAGGGTGTAATGAAAATATTCAACGAAGCAGGAATAGAAAACATTAGAAAAAAATCTTTACTGTTAACAGATTATCTTATATTTTTAATTGAAAAGAGGCTGGCAAAATATGGATTTGTAAATGGAACACCTGTAGAACATAATAGACGGGGCGGCCACATAGCACTTGAACATGAAGAAGCTTACAGGATCTGTCTGGCTCTTAAAGATAGGAATGTTATACCTGATTTCCGCGAACCCAATGTGATAAGACTCGCTCCTGTTGCACTCTATGTATCTTTTGAAGATATCCATAAGGTAATAGATATAATTGAAGAAATAGCACGTGAAAAAGCATATGAAAAATTCCCCAACATCCGTACCCTGGTAGTATAATGTCTATTGAGAGAAACCTTCATAATTGACATTTCAAAACCAAATGCACATGTTGAAAATTGACAACCGATTTAGAAAGAATATTTATATGAAATAGAGTTATAAAAATTTTAAACACTATTGCATATGAGAAGCATTGATGACAAAAAAATTTTTAATTACTGGGGGAGCTGGCTTTATAGGTTATCATCTGTGTGAGAAGCTAATTACGATTCCGATTTTTCTTCAAGTGGATGAAATCTATAATTTAGCCTGCCTGTATCTCCCAAATATTATCAGGATAATCCTGTAGATACTGTAAGAACAAATGTATTGGGAGCGATAAACATGTTGGAACTGGCTTACAAAACAAATGAAAAGGAAGCCCGATATATCCTTGGCTAAAAATAAGTTAAACTGGAATCCAAAAATACAATTATTAGAAGGATTAAAAAATACAATAAATTACTTTGAAAAAGTAGTTGGATAGCAAAATAGAATAAGTTTTTTGAATAGTCTAAGCTTAATATAGTTTCTTCAGCAAAATATTTTTTCTTAATATAGCAATGTAATAATAAACCCTTGGTGATATGAGAAAAAGTATCATCGCTACATAAGTTCTCTTATATTTTGTTAGTCCATATAACTTCTTCTTAATCATAGAATAATATTTTTTAAACTCTTTTGCCAATATTTTTTCATATTTCCTTTTGTTTACATTATCAGACTCCATCATTTTGTCATACAAACCTCTTATTACAAAAAGTATATCTAAAACAGCATATTTACTTAGACTTGGTAAATTATCTCGGTAAAAATTAATTGCTTTCTCTCCCGTTCTTATTACATCAAGCTTTTCATCGATAGATCCACTTGTTGTTATACTATTTTTATTACGGACATAATAGTAAAAACATTCACCTATAGTAACTTTCTTATTACATTTATAAAAAGCTTGAACATTTACAAAATAGTCTTTCCCATATTTTATATCCCCAAATCTGATATCATCAAATATTTCTCTTTTATACAACTTATTACAATTAAAGTTACGTGTGTTTTCTTTTTTAATAAATTTGTAACTACAGTTATAATTGCCTACTAATTCTTCGCCTTTGAATTCAACTTTCTTAATTAACACATAGTCTTCTGACATCCAGTAATAGCCGCATTCAATAATATCCGCATTAGACAATTCTATTGAATAGAGAAGATTTTCATACATATCACAAGAAATATAATCGTCACTATCTACAAAGCCAATATAATCACCACTAGTTACAGAAAGGCCAACATTTCGTGTTGGAGACACTCCTTCGTTTTTCTTATCAATAAGGATTATCCTATCATCCCTTGCGGCAAACTTCTGACATATAGAAAGCGAATTGTCTCTGGAACCATCATTGATCAGAATAATCTCTAAATTCTTATAGCTTTGATTAACAATGCTATCTAAACATTTGTATAAAAATTTTTTTGCATTATAAATAGGTACAATAATACTGATTTTTACATTATGCATATGATTCGTCCCTAGCTAATATATCTTGATATAATTCAGGTCAACAAAAAGTATCCACTAAAAATTAAACAGCTTTTGGTTTGATACTTAATCTATTTTTAACAATTTTTATAAACCAGTTTACTTCTTCAATTCTCAATAAATAAATTAGTATAAAATATATTAATGCACCAACCCCAGCGGATGCAAATAAATTAACTGCTTCATATATATCACTACTCCCAATAATACCTTCAAAGGCATTATAAAGAAAATACACTATGATTCCCATAGCCACAGAAGCAGCCAAAGATTTAAAGCCACACTTAATTGATTTTAAAAAACCAAATGGACCAATCTTCTTTCTTAATCCATACAACAATAGCCCTGCAGTTGTTGTAGCTGAAATGGAAGTAGCAAGGGCTAATCCCTTATGTGCCATAAATCTTATCAATATAAGATTAAAAGTAATATTAATACCAACAGCAATGAGCCCATTTACCATTGGCGTCTTCATATCCTGTAGGGAGTAATACACTCTTTGCAAAAGCAAACTGGAACCTATCCCAACTAACCCTAAAGTATAAAATGTTAAGGCTCCCGAAGTCATATATGTTGCATTGGCATCAAAAGCACCCCTTTGAAAAGCAACTTTGATAATAGGATTGGCTAATATTATTAGCCCTACTGTGGCAGGTATGGTGATAAGTAAAATAATATTTATACCATTAATAATGATTTTTTTTAATCCGTTTAAGCTTTTTTTATTGACTTCTTTTGAAAAGATAGGAAATATTACAGTAATTATTGCTGTGATAAAAATACTTATTACCAGTGCATTTATCCTACTGGCATAGTTGAGTGCAGATATACTTCCTTCGACCAATGTAGAAGCCAAAGCTTTGTCAATCACACTATTTATATCACCAATAACAACACTAAGTAGTATCGGAGGAACAAGGATTAATATTTTTTGTATATATTTATCTTTTACATCTAATATCAACCTATATTTAAAGCCTGACTTCAAAACCCCTGGTACTTGAATAGTAATTTGTGCTGCTACCGCTAATACAGATGCAACCATCAAACCTTTAATGTCAAAAACACCTGTTAAAAATATTAAAAAAAATATATAGACAAAATTAAAAGGTAATTGGGATGCCGCCGATTCAGTAAATTTTAATTCACTTTGCAAATATCCTCTAAATACTCCTACTATTCCAGCAAAAAAAATTGAGAATAAGCCTATTCTGGTCATTGATACAGCTAATTCAAATTGTTCTCCCTCAAAGCCGTAAGCTAAAATTTTTAAAATAAATGGTGTCAAAAACCATGCCAATGCAATAATTAATATGGATAAAACCATAACAATATTTAATAAATTATTTGTATGTTCATTTTTACCTTCTTTTCCCTCAATATTTTCAATTTCAGATAATACCGGTATTGAGGTTGTGTTAATCGCACTTGTAACCATGGCAGTAAACAGAGAAGTAGCAGCAAGGGCTATAAAAAAGGTATCTGTTGTAGCACCAGAACCGAATTTCGCTGCAATTAAAGCTTCTCTAATAAAGCCTAATATTTTGCTCCCAATTGTAAAAATAATGATTATAAAAACAGATTTTGCTGCCTGTTTTGATTGTGACAAAAAAATCCCTCCAAAAAATACCTCATATTTTTTATTTCTCTATGCTTACCCACTACTATTCTATACTTCCAATGAACCTAATATACTCTTATTTAAAAATAATTTTTCTAAATATTATGATGTTTAATATTGCTTTTAAATACTGACTATAGACCCTGTTCTTTTACTGTGTAAATTTCAAGCAAAACATCATAAATCAGCAACAATTCAATCATGAAACATAATTAAATTAAGTAGCAGGCAATTATATATTTTTATGCTATCTATAAGCAAAATCACTATTATCATAATTTATAGCTTCATATTTTATAGTTGCTATATCACTATTTATTTCTATACCTTCCAATTTTTCTTTGATCAGTTATATCTACAAAAACTTTATCAATGATTCTTTTCTGGTAAACACTTCTAGCGATTGCAATTAGTTTATTAAAATCAAGGGCTTCAGAATTTTCTGCCCCTTCAATCCATTCTACTGGACTATCAAAAAAATAATCATCGCCCCATTCTGACAAAAAGTTAATTTTGGCTAATGTAAACCAATTTCTTTGATTAAATTTTCCTTTCCCATTAATTAGATTTGCTATAGAATCATTATTTAAATAAATGTTTTCCCGATAAGTGTTTAAAAACCTATCCATATCTTCTTCAGTAAAACCGATTCCTGCTTTAAAAGCTTCATAGATAAAAGTAATATCCAGCATAGAATAATTTAAACTTTCGATAGCTGTATACCCTTCCCAGTTCCAATATTTCCATATATATAAATCATTTTTCTTGTCATATTCTAGATATTCCTTGAAGTAATTGATCATCTTTTCAACTTTTTCTTTATAAACAGCTTCTCCAGTTATATTGTATAATCCAATTAATGCCCTTCCTAATTCAAACATTTGATTCCAAGGGAGAGGTGTAATATTGTTTCGGTTCTCTCTTACTTTACCGGAATAATAACCGGTTTTATTATTAAGATTAACCCAATCCTGTTCATGGTATTCTAAAGCCTCTATGGCTGCTTTAATATATTTATCTGCTCTTTCGATATAATATTCATTTAGGTTTTTCTCTTTTATTATTCTCGCTAACTCAATTATAGGTGTTAACAATAATCCAGTATGAACAACATGTGGACATAGGACATTTCCAATGTTCTCTTCTTCTGTAAAAACCGGTAATTCGTCGGTGGTTTTTAACACTGTGATACGTACACTATTATCATCAAAAATTATACCTACGTTCTCTAAAGTCAACCCATTATATATACGGTTAAAATCCTTTACTTCATTCTTTATTTTTATAATAAATGTTTTCTCATTAACATCTTCCAACACACTTATATATGTTGTATCATTTCCTGTTCTCAGCTCACCAACAATTCCTGTATCTACTTCCCAAGTACCATAAGTAAAGACTTCAATTACATCTTCTCCGTTTTTATTTTTTAAAATGCTCTTCCCATAACCATATCGGCTCCCAGCACACCAAATTGGTGGGCTTTCTCCATATTTATTTATTCTTCCAACTTTATCATCACGTAAGTCAAATACTCTATCTGCTATATCTATCGCTCTATTTAAATAAATCGGATCTTGTGTTGCTTTATACATTAAGACTTCGCTTTGAAAATATATATTAAGGGGCCATGAAATTGTCCCTCTTTCTCCATAAGGTTCAAGCCCTGATTGGTACTCATCGTAACCTTTTGTCCAATCCCGAATAGGGAAAAAAGAATCATAGAATGATCTATGGTATGGTTTAATAGGGCTATGCTTATTATCAATCAAAATATTTGAACCATTCATACACGACACTACTGATAATATAGTAAATGATAATATAATTACAATTAAAGTAAGTCGAAATTTGTTATCCGTTTTTATCATAGCAACCTCCCGTATTGCAACATAGGCTATACATAATAATGATATATATAAATAAGTTTTGTGATGCCTGCAATACTCTTCTGATAGTGCATTTACAAAATCTATGCCAAAAAGTATAAATCCAATACTATCCTACATTACGAATATATTGTATTCTTTAAGCGGCTTTAGTTGGCTAGTTTTTTAAAAGCTATGTTAAGATAAAAAAACAAACCCCACAAATGAACCTGCAAATACGCTGCAAGTAATTTTAAAATTATATTTTGAGCATATTCGATTGCTCTCACAACAATCAGCAATCTCTAATTAATCCTATTACTCAATAAAGAGTTTATTGCTATTCCCTCCAAAATAGCACTTTGAATCCTCTCTCTGTCATTGTTATGGATACTCCTCCCTTTTAGAAAAAGTTTAATATTCCTGCTATTTTTTTCCAAATTGTAGTCTGTTTTAGGCAGATCTTAATATTTGACATTTGTATCTAATGTCGAAAATCAATTTTTAGTCATATATCCCAGCTTACTATAGTAATTTTATAAGTTTCCTAGTTTTAGTTCAGCTTTGAATATTATATTCAAATCTCTTGTGCTTGGGGATAGATTATTTAAATCAAGCTTACACTATATACCTACTTATTTATTGTTTTTACATCCTCAACACGTGCCAAATAAAATTTCTGTAATTTTTTAGCCTCCTCCTTAATATCATAACCAGAATCCCTTACATCCTGTAGAACAATGTTTCTTTCTTTAATCTCTAATGAAAATATCTGTCTTGCCCACTCTGATGCTAATTTTTTAAGACTGTAGAACACAACAGAATTAGTAATAAATGCTTCTTTGGAAATCCCTTCGGTGGATACTATTGCTGGTAACCCACTTACTTGAGCCTCTATTAAAGATATGCTTAACCCCTCGGAAAAGGTGGGAAAAACAAAAAAATCCGCGGCGGATAAGTACTCTTGAACGTTATCAACCATTCCTAAAAATATAATTTTTTGTATCAAACCCAGCCTTTCTGCTTTGTGCTCAAGCTCATCTCTAATTATGCCATCTCCTACTATAATTAGAATGGTATTATCATGAATTTTATTATATTCTCTAAAAATATCTAACAAAAATTCAAGGTTTTTTCCTGGAACCAACCTGCTTACACTAATTAAAACATGTGCATCAAGAGCAATGCCATGTTTATTTCTGAGTAATAGCCGCTTATTAGCATCAAATTGGAATTCATCTAAATCGATTGCATTATGAACTATTTTCGCTCTTTTATCGATTAAAAATTTATTGCCATAAAGCCAAACACCTGCTACTGTAGAGCATGCCAAGAAATCAGTAGAATAGACGCCAATAATCATTTGAAAAATGAAGCGTTGTATTTTTTTATAAAGCGACCTAGCGCTATACGAACCGTGACTATGAGATATTCTAATTGGCAAGCCATATTTCTTTGCAATTCTTAGCGGAACGATATTTAACCAATTCAAATGTGAATGTACAATCAGATAACCAGGATGTCTCAACAGTATTTTGTAAAAGGCTTTACTAAAACCGCTGATAGACCTAATTGTCATAGGCGGGACAATATGTATTTGACCACCCAAAGCTTTGATTTCATTATAATAGAAACTGTTTTCCGAGGTATGCACAATAAAGTCAAATTGGACCTTTGACCGATCTATGTTACGATAATAATTCATAATAAAAGATTGTAACCCACCCTGGGACAATCTACCTACTATATGTAGTACGCGAATTGGTTCCTCTATTTTTTGTACCCTTTGACTGTTAAATAATGTATTTATCAGCTATTTTTTATAAAAATTTTTTTAATTGCCACTTTTTTATATATTTCATAGCAAATCAATTTGTTTGCTAACGCCACTTAGGGCAATAGAATATAAAAACTCAGAATTGAGCCGCATTAAATATTCAGTTTAAGTTTGCATTTTTGGTTTAAACTCAATAATAGTCCCGTCATAATCCAAAATTTAAGATCTGTTAAATATGAGCCGCTAACAAGTAAAGGAATGAACCCTATGCTTATCCATATAATAGCCATATCAGATTTTTTTGTATCTTCTATAAATAAAGGCCTGCTGATAATATATAATAATGCAATACTTAAAAAAGTACCTGCTATTACACCAAAGTTGGCTAAAATTTCTATGAAGATATTGTGAGCATAACCTCCGCCAATAGCCATTCTATCCCCAGCCAATCCTAAGCCTAATAAAGGATTTTTTAAAGTTTCTGAAAAAACCTTATCGTAAATATTCTCTCTGCCACTTAAGTGAATACTCTCTCTTAAAAAAAGTGCAATGCTCCTACTATTTATTCCAAAGTGTCGAAAAAAACTATACATAAAATCAAGAGTCTTATTTAAAAAGGCGAACCCTGCTATTGTTAATGAAAAAATTATGCATAGTATTAAAACTTTTTTATAAGTCATTTTCTTAAATGATTTAAGGATTTTCAAAATACCGAATACGCCTATGCTAAGCACGGCTCCTCTTGAGCCCAAACCCAATATTATAAAAAATAATATTAATAAAGCAAAACCTTTTTTAAAAGAAAATTCATCAAGGAATTCATTTAAATATATTATAGTTGGTAGTAACATGTAATAAGAAAGGGACATGCTATAAGAACCTACTGAAACTTTGTCTAAAAGCACTAAAAAACCAAGGATAACTCCTACGAGAAAGACTATATTACCCACTCTCTTCATAACTTCTACTAAAACTTCCCAATCGCTGATGCTGTAAGCAAAAATAAGAGAGGGGAAGCAAGTAAAGAAAAGAGGGGATATAATGAGTTTTAAATAAATCTGGTTTTCAGCAAATACCATATAGTGGAATATAAACACAAATATAGCAGTAAAATATATTCCTATGCATTTTATCTTATTTCTTTGTAATACGGCTGGCAAAGCTAATATATAAAAAAACCCGACTAATCCTTTAGAAGTTAACTGAATTATATGCCCAGTGCTTGTACCAATTAATTTAAAGATTATTAGTACGAGGTATTGAATGGTAAGCATGGCAAATGAAGACATTAATGCTATACTTATTTTTTTGTCTTCTAATCTGTTTCTATGTAAAACGGAGTTCTTCATATATCTCTTGGGAAGCTATTATATTGATATATAGCTTATCCATTATTTAATATACGTTTTATATATAGCTATATACTCATTAACTATTTTATCCCAATCAAACTTATCTACTTTTTTTATACAATTTTTAGATATGGTTTGATAATTATTAAAAATATCTTCGATTCTTTGGACAATTTCATCAGGTGAATCGTATTGAACCGAATAACCAACTTCACCTTCTTCGAAGTGCCCGTCAAACCCTTGTCCTCTGGTATATATCACAGGCAACCCTTGAGACATTGCTTCAGGGTAAACGAGACCAAAAGTCTCGTGCTTTGATGGCATTATAAATATATCTGAATTTCTATAATGGTTTATTAATTCTTCTTTTGGGCAATAAGTAATATATTGAATGAATGAATGTTTTTTTATCAAATCATTATACCTGCCATGCATTATTTTCCCAATGACTTTGAAATTTATCTCATACCCTTGGCTTATAAATAACTCACATGCTTTTATTGTTGTTTCTATATTTTTATTGCTGCTAATCTGACCGGCATATACCAATCTAATTCGATTTTTTTTTGGATTTGAACGTTCTTTATATTTATTTTCTAACCAAAATTTATTTATTCCGTTTGGGATAACTATAGATTTGCCTTCTATTTCCTTTTTATATTTCCCAGGAACATACTTTTCTATGGTATTTTTTTTGTATGGCTCGGATAAAAAAATTATTTTATATGCACCCTTTAATATGTTTATACCAGTTTTTCTTAAATAAAATACTTTATGAAAGAATAAATTTATATCTGTACTTCTTACAGCTACTACATAGGGTATATTATATTTTTGCTTTAGTTTATAGGCTATATATCCATTTGAAAAAAGTGAATGC
>Ga0172382_10013652_pt1 | contig 10440 bp, 9 predicted proteins | sample Leawel138RmetaG_FD_122245 | JGI IMG/M metagenome (GOLD analysis project Ga0172382, IMG submission 122245) | Leachate microbial communities from a municipal landfill in Southern Ontario, Canada - Leachate well 138R metaG | ecosystem: Engineered > Solid waste > Landfill > Unclassified | place...
AAGCAAAGACACTTCTAAGAGAAATTGGATTTACAAAAATTTTTCTAGGAAAGGACAAAGGCTATCAGCACTACTACAAAGAAGATTTCAATTCTGATGAAGCAGCAATAAAAGAGGCAGAGTTTAATAAATACATTGAACACATAACAAGCGATTTGTCTGAAGATGAAAAATTTAAATTAAGCATTAATTATATAAAACTTCCGCCAAACCTTTCAATAATTGGCACAATGAATACGTCTGACAATTCCATTTATTTTATGGATAGTGCCTTCAAAAGACGTTGGGATTGGGAATTTATTGACATAAACCCGCCTACACCAAACTATTTTAAGGACATAGACGGTCAATTGAGAACCATCAATAGAGAACTCTGGAAAAAAATGGTTGATGCTATCAATGATTTCATCAAAAGTCATTCTGACAAAATTAGAAGAATTGAGGACAAACAAATAGGTTACTATTTCATAAAAGGCGACACAATTCAACACGAAGCTATTAGAAACAAACTAATGTTTTTCTTGTGGGACAGTGTGTTTTCAAATGAAAAGAAACCGCTTTTGGAATTATTAAATTCAAGTCCATTGAGAGCAAACAATCCAATTGCTAAAAATGAACTTGTTACGTTTGGTGATTTTGTAAGATTTTACAGAGAGTTTAATACAGCAATCATAAAAAAGATAAGTAACTAATGCTGAACCTCAAAGAACTTACATTTTCATATAATCCTTTGGATTGGCAAGACACATTTGTTGGTGTTAGAAAAAACAAAGACACCGACAAGTTCGAGTTTCAGCTACCAAAAGGATTTCAGCAGTTTCCAACAGACCAATTTTCTTCTGTAAAAACTTTATTTTTCAGAACATACAAAACATACCGAAAATTTTTTGAAGAAAAAAAACGACTGTCAGAGGAAAATCAACTTGACGGTTTTAGTGAATTAGACAATGGTTATTCGTTAAAAGGTAAAGACGGTGAAACTATTTCTTATTCAAAACTTAATATGTTAGATGCAATTCTTGATGCTTATAATGAGTTGTTAATTCTTACAATCAAAAACAAGTTATCAAGAACAAATGAAGTTGATTATACAAAAATTCATCGTTATTTACACAAAGCTATTTTCGTTGACGAAGAAACCGTTTTTATTGATGAAATGGAATTTCCGAAAAAGATTATTAATACGGATAGTCCTACAGTCGTAGAAATGTTTTGCTTCATCTATTCTGAAATAAAACAAGCATTAGAAGAAGCTATTGAAAGTAATAGGGTAAAAACGCTTTCAAATGAGTTTAGAGAAAGATATTTAACTCACGAAAGTTCAATTTTTGAAGAAGAAACCTTTGAAGAAACTATTGCTATTCTAAAAGACATCTTAGACGAAATAGATAGAACTACGCCATACAAAGACAGTGATTATTGGCATTTTTATGATGCGATTTATAAGTTCCTATACGGGGAAAATGAAAACCCAGAAGACGAAGATGGTAACGTTTGGGGAATTTCCAACTTTGCAGTTTTGTGGGAAGAACTTTGTTTTGCAGAAGCAAAAAACAGACTATTAGAAACTCAATTATTATTTGCAGATAGATTAGGAGTGATTGAAACATTTAATGAATTTGATAGCCCTTTTTATTTACAAATCAATTCTCATTCAGATAAGAGAAGAAAATTACGTCCTGATCTTGTTTACACAAATTTTGATGGAACTATTGGTGAAAAGTATTTTGGAAAAATTTACAATAAACAAACTTTTGAGTTGAGGAACGGAGAAAATTTAAAGTTATTTCCTAAAAGCCGTAATCATGAATTTTATGAGCTTGATGAACTTTATAATGAATATTTAAATAGAAATCCAAGATATAGAAATGACCCAAGTGATTATAGAAATAAATTTATTAGAGCAGAAGATAAAGATGAATTTTTAGCAAGGGTAACTACATATTTTTCTCGATTCAAAGTTCGTGATTTGATGAAAAAGAAGCCTTGCATATTTAATTTTGATGTAATAGATTATAAATACATCACAGAAGAAACTTGTTGCACAATAAATTTATCAGAAGAAAGAATTCTTGATATTAAAAAACAACTTGTGTATGAATTTGCATTACAATTAAACTATACAGGTGGTTGGACATTTTCAAAATTTTGGATACCATATTATTTTGATGACAACGAAAAGGATTTTGTTGAAGTAATAGGACTTCATGAATTATTTATTAAATCTAAAATTACTGTTTACAAAAGAAATTTTTTGAAACTACAAGAACTTTACATTACAGAAAATGAGTAGTTATATTACATATTCTTCACCAACTTCATTTAAAAGCAAGTTTAATCCTATTATTGGTTTAAACCCTGAGTTTTTACTTGATTTCAATAATAAGTTTTTACATAATATCTTTGTAAATTTATCTCAAACACTAAATATTCCACAAGGAAATTTTGAGTATTTAGACATTGAAAACCTAATTACTGAAAAGGAGTTTGAGCGTATTTCTATGGAACTTGCAAAGCCATATTTTTACGAAGTAATTTTTGACAAGATTTTTAAACTTGATAATGGAAGTATTAGAAATAAAGTAAAATTCACTTTCACTTATGACATAGAACTCACCCCAATTCAAAAAGGTGATTGTCGTTATGGAGTAATCAGTTTAGGCAACAAAGCAATCTTCTATTACTGTTATGTTGACTTACAAAAAGCAATACAATTTATAAAACAACTTGAATAACAAAAACGGTATTGACAAATGAATGAAGAAACAACATACAGACAAAAAAGGGCAGCCACCAACATCAGTAACCGTTGCACAACTCTTTTTTAAGGAAATGTGGCAAAAACATAAAAATTCTACATTTATCAAAAGAAATTACAGGAATAAGTTTTGCCGAAGCAGATGTATGGAGAAGAGTTATTGGGGAGCATATTATAAAAACACATTTTCGTAAAGAATTTGAAATGACGTTTGATAAAGATATGATTTTGAAGTGATTTAAATTTTATAAATGAATAAACCGATTTGTTTTGTCGCAAATATTTACTAAATTTGCGACAAAATTAAAACGTAAAAATGTTCAAAAGCATCGAAATACAAGTATTAGACAAGATAAAACGAAACCCGAAAGGAACGCTTTTCTTTGTGGATAGCTTTGCTACGATTGGCAATACCAAAGCGGTAAACAAGGCATTGGAACGTTTGACAAAATCGGGCGAAATAGAACGAATTGCACAAGGTATTTACGTTCGCCCTGTCATTGACAATTACATTGGAAAAGTATTGCCAAGCATTGAAGAAATTGCCATTGCCATTGCAAAACGAGATCGAGCTACGATTGTTCCGACAGGAAGTTATGCAATGTATAAATTGGGGTTGACTACGCAAGTTCCGTTAAACATCGTGTATTACTCCGACACATCAGCACGAAAAATTAAAATCGGCAAACAAACTATCACATTTAAAAAAGCAAGTTCAAAAAATCTTTCTTTCGTTGGTGAAATAAGTATGTTGGCTATTCAGGCATTGCGAACAATCGGGAGAGACAATGTAACTGACAGCGAAATAAAACAAATAAAAACTTTATTGAAAAACGAAAACCCTAAACACTTGCAACACGATTTACTGTTAGCACCTGTTTGGATTAGAAAGTTGATTGCGAACAATGAATAAGTTTACATATTTACAGGAATGGTTTCAGTTACCCGATGAAACAAAAATCAGATTGTTTGCGGAAACAAGCAGACAACTTGGTTTACCTTCTTCGGCAGCAGCAGAAAAAGATTGGTGGGTAGTACAAACTTTAGCAGTTATCTTTTCAATGGATTGTGCAAACGCTTTAATCTTTAAAGGCGGAACATCATTAAGCAAAGGTTGGAATGTAATACAGCGTTTTTCGGAAGATATTGATTTGGCTTTGGATAGGGAATTTCTTGGTTTTTCGGGTGAACTTACGAAAGGCGACATCAGAAAATTAAGAAGAAAATCATTTCAATTCATTACAGAAGTTTTTACAGAAGAACTGAAAAACAAATTTGCTGAATTGGGTTTCAAAGACGTAACTGTAAAACCTCGTGAAGTAGAAAATCACGACCAAGACCCTTTAATTATTGAAATCTATTACAACAAACTCACGGAAACAGACCCTTATTTGAAACCCGGTGTTTTGGTAGAAGTTGGCAGTCGTTCGTTGAAAGAACCTTTTACACAAAGAACTTTCGGCACATTTGTTTCTGAAATTTATAAAGACAATCCTTTTACCGACAAGCCAATAACCATTCCTGTTGTAAATCCCGAACGGACATTTTTGGAAAAAGTATTTTTGCTACACGAAGAATTTCAAAAGCCGCAAGACAAAATACGAGTGGAACGACTTAGCCGACATCTTTACGACATTGAAAAGTTAAGCCAAACAGACTATGCAACAGCAGCTTTGCAAAACACAGAACTTTACAACACAATCGTAAGACATCGCAGTAAGTTTACAGCAATTTCGGGTATTGACTATGACAAGCACAATCCTGAAAATATCAGATTTATTCCGCCTGACACAATCATAAAAAAGTGGGAAGCGGACTATGAAGAAATGAAAGGCAGTATGATTTACGACAATCCACTATCATTTAATGAACTCATAAAACGCTTGACAGAATTACAAAAACGAATAAATAAAATGCGGACAAACGAATAAAAGAACGAACTGATAACAGAGATTTATTTTTAGTTGTAGTTATCTAAAACCCTAAGATCAGCTTGGCAATAGAGAAGTAAATCAGGATTCCGCAAATATCATTGCTGGTAGTGATAAAAGGTCCTGTGGCAAGAGCCGGGTCGATTCCGTATTTGTTTAACGTAATCGGGATAAAAGTTCCCAGAAGGGAAGCAATCAAAATTACAGACATCAGAGCCACGGTAACGGTAATCCCGGTCATATAATCTACTCCCAGCAAAAAATGACTTCCTACCAAGAGAATAATTCCCAGAATAAATCCGTTGAGCAGGCTCAAAGAAATTTCTTTTGCCAGGCGTTTCCATAAAGAACCACTCAGAGTTCCGTTTGCAAGTCCTTGCACAATAATGGCGGAAGATTGTACCCCCACATTTCCTGCCATCGCAGCAATCAGCGGAGTATAGAAAAACAGTTCTCCGTGATTTGCCAAAGCATCATCAAAAATGCCCATTACTTTTACGGTAATAAACCCTCCGAAAAGAGCCAAAACCAACCAAGGCAAACGGGCTTTGGTCAAATCGACAATACTGTCATCTGCTTCAACATCTTGCGAAATACCCGCTGCCAACTGGTAATCTTTGTCGGCTTCTTCTTTAATTACGTCAACGATGTCATCAATGGTAATCCTCCCGACCAATCTGTCGAGTTCATCAATTACCGGAATCGCCTCCAAGTCATACTTCTGCATAATTCGGGCTACTTCGGTATCTTTGGTATCGACTCTTACGTAATCAACTTTCGGAATATAAATTTCGCTGATATGGGTTTTGGTGGAACTCGTCAATAAATCTTTCAGAGACAAACGGCCTTTGAGTCGGTTTTGGTCATCCACAACATAAATCGAATGCACCCGGGTCACGTGTTCGGCTTGTTTTCGCATTTCGACAACACAAGTAAGCACATTCCAGTTTTCGTTGACCTTCACCAGCTCTTTACCCATCAGCCCCCCTGCCGTATCTTCGTCATAACGCAAAAGTTCAACGATATCCTTAGCATGCTCGACGTCTTCCAGCTCAGAAATTACTTCTTTTTTGACCTCTTCCGAAAGCTCCGCAAAAATATCGGCAGCATCATCAGTATCCATTTCGTCAAGCTCTTCCGCAATTTCTTTAGGCGAAAGGCTGTTCAAAATATCTTCCCTCAGGTCTTCATCAATATCCAAAAGAACCTCAGAAGTAGTCTCAGAATCCAGAATTTTAAAGACATAGGAAGCCTGCTCAAATTCCAGTTCATCCAGAATTTCAGCAATGTCAGCATGGTGCATATCCTGGAGTAAAAACTCTAATTCTCTATCGTTTTTACTCTCGACATGCAGTTGAATCTGCTCAATAAGTTCTCTGCTGATTTTGAACTCCATATCTTTAATTTGGGTTAAAGCCCTGCAAAGGTAATATTTTTTGATTTAGGATTTAGGATTTAGGATTTGGGATTTGGGATTTTGATTGATGAGATTCCCCCTAATAACCATTAACCAATAACCATTAGCTAACTGCAACCATTTTCGTAATCTCAATAAAATCTTCGACTGATAATTGTTCGGGGCGAAGGTCAAAAATTTTGTTGTCTTTTTTCTCTTCCGGAATTCCGATGGGTTTCAGGCTGTTTCTGAGGGTTTTCCGCCTTTGGTTAAAGGCAGTTTTCACTACGTTAAAAAATAATTTCTCATCACAAGGCAGGTGATAATCTTCTTTTCGGGTGAGTTTTAAAACACCCGATTTTACTTTTGGGGGTGGAGTAAACACATTTTCAGAAACCGTAAAAAGATATTCTGCCTCATAAAAAGCCTGAACTAAAACCGACAGAATTCCATAGGTTTTGCTTCCTTTTTTTTCGCAAATTCGCTCTGCTACTTCCTTTTGAAACATACCCGAAAATTCAGGCACCTGATTTCTGATTTCCAACATTTTGAAAACAATTTGCGAAGAAATATTATAAGGAAAATTCCCGATGATAGCAAAGGGTTCGTCACCAAAAACTTCTTTTAAATCATACTTCAAAAAGTCTTTAGAGATGATTTTATTTGATAATTTCAGGTAGTGACTTTTTAAATATTCAACCGATTCTGTATCAATTTCGATAACGTAGGTTTCGATGGGCTTTTCGAGCAAATATTTGGTAAGTACACCCATTCCCGGACCGATTTCCAACACTTTTTGATAACCGCTAAGTGATAGCGTATCTGCAATCTTTCGGGCGATATTTTCGTCATTTAAAAAATGCTGTCCGAGGTGTTTTTTGGCTTTTACTTTGTCCATTGCTTGGGGAAATTTTGTTCTAATTTACTTGCGACAAAGTTAGGTTATTTATCTAATGTTAAATATATCTGTTCAGACCTTTCTGTAATTTTTCTTTTAGTCGTTGTCTTAGATTCTCAGGGCGGAGTACCTCTAAACTTTCTCCAAAACCTAAAAGTAACCGTTCAAATTCGTAATTTATTTTTACGTATAAGCGAATTATAATGCTTTTATCTTCATTTTCTTTTATTATAACTTGGGAAGAATGGAGGGGCTTTGTTTTTACATAGGGTGCATTATCTTTATCTATCCATACATCAATTTCAGAAAGTCCAACCCTATTTAAAGTAACCCCTACGATGTCTTTATAATATTCTTCTCCATCAAAAGTATTTGGAATACTCGGAATTGAAAAATCATAATCAACACTAACAATTCTATCCAAAGCCAAATGCTGAATGTTGTTCTTTTGATCCCTCTTACCCACCAAAAACCAACGGTTGTTAAACTCTTTTAGGGCAAATGGATAATATAGAAATTCAGTAGGTTTATCAACATTAAAAGACTGGTAAGTTATTTTTAAAACAACTTTTTTTAGAATTGCCTGATACAGTTCATCCAGAAAGTGAACTCCTTTCAAATTTTCGTTTTTATCTAAATAAATGATAGGCTTTGTATGTGTTTTTTCGGAATGAATCTTGTCTTCCAAACGCTGTAAGATATCTGAAACATCTTTAAAAAGTGAAAAATCTTTGAATTGTCTGAGCATCGCTACTGTTTCTGAAAGAACATTCATGTCATTTTCGGTAAGCGGAATATCGGTAATCGTAAAATCCTCATCGTCGTATTTATAGTACTTTTTGTCATATACAACAATAGGAGCATTATAACCTAATTTTTCACTTCGCATGGTCTGAATATCCAATTGAATAGTACGTTTACTCACATTGGTTTCTTTTCCTTCAAAGTCATAAAGAGCCTCACTACAAGCTTCGATTAAGTCTTCTAAAGTCCATTTTCTATAATGGTTTTGCAAGCATTTGTCTATAACCTTATATCGGATAAGTGCATTTTTGTTTTGAGCCATTCTACAAATAAAAAAACAAATTTAATTTTTTAATTTTACTACGCAAAATAATTGCGTACTTATGCAGATAAATTTGCCTGATAAAATTTTAAAGTTATGGAAGAGAATAAAAAACCTATTAACGGAGCCGATTTAATTGCTTTGGGATATCCTGAGAACGAATTATTAGGCATTGCACTTAAAATCAATAAAAAAAGAAACGGACTGACAAAAGCTCAAATGTTAGAACATTATGTTTTGATTTTAAAAGACCCCGAAAAATATCTGGATAATTCTGTTTTTTCTTTATTAGCCCAGGCGATAATTGAAGGGGTAGGCACAAAAATCGAAGAAGATATAATCCCTCTGAATGAAAACAAAAGAGAATATGCGATTTATGGAGCTGATAAAATTGAAGAAGGAGCCATTAGGCAAATGGAAATTGCTATGAAACTTCCTGTTGCGGTTTCGGGTGCTTTGATGCCCGATGCTCATCAGGGTTACGGGCTCCCTATTGGTGGAGTTTTAGCGACAAACAATGCTGTGATTCCGTATGGAGTTGGGGTGGATATTGGTTGTAGAATGGCCCTTTCGGTATATGATATTCCTGAGGAGTATTTTAACAACAATCAGGAATTGTTCCAAAAGCATTTGGTGAATCATACAAAATTTGGTGCAGGTCACGGGTTTCACGGACAATATAAATCAGAACACCAAATATTGGAAAACAAGTTGTTTGAAGAAAATTCCTTTATCAAAAACCTGAAAGACAAAGCCTGGTCACAACTCGGTACATCTGGGGGAGGAAATCATTTCGTTGAATTTGGAATCATCGAATTTGAAAAAGATGATAAAATATTGAATATCCCTAAAGGAAAATATATTGCGTTGTTAACACATTCGGGTTCAAGAGGATTGGGAGCGACCGTTGCCGGACATTATACAAAAATTGCTAAAGAAGTTTGTAGGCTTCCTTATGAAGCTAAAAATTTGGCTTATTTGGACTTAAACTCCGAGGAAGGTCAGGAATATTGGTTGGCTATGAGCTTGGCAGGAGACTATGCTTCAGCTTGTCATGAAATTATCCACAATAAAATGCAAAAAGCATTAGGAGCTACTATTTTGTGCCAAGTAGAAAATCATCACAACTTTGCTTGGAAAGAAATCTGGAACGGAGAAGAAGTAATTGTTCATAGAAAAGGTGCCACACCTGCCTCAAAAGGAGTAATGGGGATTATTCCGGGTTCAATGACCGCTCCCGGATTTTTAGTAAGAGGGAAAGGAGAACAAGATGCTATTAATTCGGCCTCACACGGGGCAGGGAGGCAAATGAGCCGAACTCAAGCCATAAAAACCATCAAAAGAAGTGCATTGAATCAAATTCTAAAAGAACATGGAGTTACTCTCATAGGAGCCGGACTCGATGAGGCACCTATGGCTTATAAGGATATCAATATGGTAATGGATTCTCAAAGAGATTTAGTAGATATTGTCGCCAAATTCACTCCTAAAATCGTGAGAATGGCTGATGATGGAAGTCGGGAAGATTAGGTTTTTATAGAGCTTGTTTAAATTTAGTTCTTATATTTGCAATCGAAATGAAAACACTAAAATTACATATTCGTCCGACAGCAACAGACTTTAATTTCTATTCACACAAGGGATTTCTTGTGAATGAAACGGATGTTATATTTTGTAATTTAGAATGTTTTTTTGATTAGAAACAAAAAATCACGATACAAATCACATAGCGTCCTTCAAAAAAGGACGCTTTTTTTATGTTTAAGATGACGAAAAGAATAAAAAACAAAAAAAATGTTTGGTAAAAATTAAATAACACGAAAAACAGGAATTGAAAATTAACTAAATGAGAGACAGTCATTTGATATTTCAAAGAATATCTGCTGAAAAGCGGACAGGATTCTTATTGCAAAAAATTAAACATAAAGCACTGATTATCAGTAAAATAAATTAAAAAATATTTGGAAGTTTGGTTTTTTATACTTTATCTTTGCCAACGAATTTCAACACGAAATAAACTAAGACACAAACAGATGAAAACAATACATCATATACTGATTACATGCAACCAAAACCACTTAGATTTTGGATTCAGATTTTGCAAGGTGCATCAACACATACCTTTAAGATAGTTGTATCTTATAAGCAATGTGAAGCACCTTCAAAAAAGGTGCTTTTTTTATGTTTAATGGTTTTATAGTTCAAAATGGAAGAACGTCTGTATAGAAACAGAAGGCTGAAGGTTCGATTCCTTTTGAAACCTCAAAAGAGTTCTTTAGAAAGGAACCGACTCATTGTGGTAATGGCTAACCTGCCCGACTGTCTCTCGGGTGCTACGAGTTCGAATCTCGTATGAGTCGCAAATGGTAGCTTTAGTTTAACCGGCAAAAC
>Ga0172382_10013654_pt1 | contig 10438 bp, 12 predicted proteins | sample Leawel138RmetaG_FD_122245 | JGI IMG/M metagenome (GOLD analysis project Ga0172382, IMG submission 122245) | Leachate microbial communities from a municipal landfill in Southern Ontario, Canada - Leachate well 138R metaG | ecosystem: Engineered > Solid waste > Landfill > Unclassified | place...
CCCTTGTCGAACGGCATCGTGTCGGCCGCGCGACCGTCGTCTGTCGACCGTGTTGACACCAGCACGTCGGGCAGGGAATCAACCCACATCCGGTGCCGTGTGCCGACGGTTTCGTCCCGCAAGCCCTTCGCGCCGTAGGGGTTCTTGATCCAGGTGGGGAGGAGCTTCAGCTGCGCTGCAGGGGTCTGCGGGAAGCGCTGACGCACCCGCCGCTGCTGCCGTTCGATTACGGTGACCGTCGCCGCTGCAATCGGCAGGTGGCGTTGCAAGCGGTTGGCCTTGAGGTTGTCATAGACCAACACCGGCTTCCCGGTGCCGTCGCGGGTGATGCAGTCCATCGCCAGTGCGCAGATCTCCTCCGGGCGACGGCCAGTGTCGATCATCAACTCCACGGCGACCCGTACTTCGACGCCGGCTTGAGCCTCGAGTTCGTCGAGGTGCTCGCACAGGTGCCGGACTACTTCAATGGGTAGATCTCGGCCGGCGGCCTGCTCCTCGGATTCACCGGGGACGTCTCCCTCGGCGATGGAGAAGTCGTCGGGCAGGCCGTGTAGTGGTTGACCACTACGGGTTAAGCCGAGGGCCCGCATCTGTCCGAGCGTGCGACGCAGCTCGCGGACCGCACGCGGCCTGAGCTTCGCGGAGATCTGACCTTCGCTTTGCAGGAACGCCAGCCGATTCAAGAAGGCGGTGATGTCACCGCGACCAAGGGCATGAATGTCCATGCCGGCGTCCTCGCGCTGGATGACCAGGCTCTCGCTGAGGAGACCCAGGTAACTGATGCGGGTTTGGCAGTGGCTCTTACCTCCTTTCCCGCGGCGGCGCGGAAGATCGTTGTACACCTCTACTTTCGCTGCGGCGCGCAGCCACGGTTGCGTGATCGATCCGAATCTCAACGTCCCTGGGTAACCGAAAACGGCGAGATCCCAGACGTCCTTCACGGCCTCGATCTCGGGTGTCGAGCGCAACCTGCGAGCACTGGTCACGAACTTGCGATGCAGTTTCGCGACCTCGAAAGTGAACTGAGTTACGTCCGCGTCATCGATGGTGAGCACCTGCTGGCTTAGCAGCTGGCGGCCCAGCGTGCGGAAGTACGACGCGTCGAGACGGGCGCCTTGGTCGACGTTGCGCTGCAATCCGTACAGCATCTCGGCTATCACCCGGTCCGGCAGTCCGCGCAGCGTGATCTCCCCGCGAATGGTGATCGCCGGCTGCACCCGCCGGAACTGCTCCTCGTCGGGGCTCGCAAGTTCGCATGTCCGACGGTGCTCTCGCCAGCGGCCGTCGTGAGGGGAGCAGTACGGATTAGTGCTCGCAACGCGTTCTCGGTCGCACGCACGTACCGCGCATTCGCCGAAAGTGGCGAAACCTTCGAGACCTGGCTGGTTCACGAAATCCTCGACCGCCATATCGCGCCTCTTGCGCGCGCGCTCGTGGGCGCCGCACAAACCGGAGGCGGCTCGCGCCGTTCGCTCACACACCTCAACCCCGCACGGGTCTGCGCCGATTCGTTTGAGCCGCACCCGAGGCACTCGAACGAAGTCAGCCAGTTCCGGACGAGCCAATTGCCTCCATCGGAGATTGCATGCCGCACAGAGGGCTTCGGTCACAACGAGAATTCTCTGGTCGCACTCCGGAACGATGCATTCTCTCCAGCCGAGCACGGGGTGATCGCGAGGGAACACCAGGACCTGATCGTCGGCCGACCAGTGCACCGATGCCAGGAAGTCCTGTGAGATCGCATTCCACAGCTGTGCGCCGACGGCATCGTGGTCAGTCGGCGAGGGGGAAGGCGGTAAATCCGCAGCCACGGTCACGTTGGGTGCACCGTCGCCCTGGGCGTCCCACCCGTTCCACCGCCGCGCGAAGCCGGTCCGCCGACGGATGGAGATACGGTTGCGACGAACGTCGGGCTGGCGTGTCCCATCAGCATCTGGATCTCGTCGAGCAGCGCCCCGGAGTCGGCGAGGTTGCTGCCGAAAGCGTGGCGTCCTTGATGTGGCGTGACGGCGCGTTCGAGGCCCGCTCGGCGAGACAGCGACGCGAAGAGTTCGTTGAACGCCCCTGGCTGCATCGGTGCCCCAAGCGGCGCCCGGAACAGGTTCACAAGAAGGTAATCGCACTCTGCGGCCGCCGGCTGGTCCTCCCGCTCCAACAGGTAGACGTCCAAACTCCGTACCACCATGAAGTCGATCGGCACCGCTCGCGGATGCCGGGACTTCGCCCAGGCCCCGTTCGTATTCGGCCGGCGTACGACATGCAGATGCGCTCCGGTGATCGCGCATCCGTGAACATCGTTGATGGGCAACGAGTGAACGTCCGAACGGCGCAACCCGGCTGCCTCTCCGCGGCGCAACCCCACCCGTGACAACAACAAGACGATCAGGCGGTCCCTGGCCGATCGGCACGCCCCGAGCATGGCGACGATCTCCTCGTCAGTGGCTCGGTCAACCGTCGTCCTGGGTTCGCTCATCCGATGACGGGCCCGCAGCCGATACCGAAGGGTCGTGTCCTCACCGTGCGCCTCATTCGGAAGATCCCGCGAGTCGCCCATCTCGTAGAGCTGGTCGAGTACTTCAGGTGGCAGTTCCTTCGCGACAACGGCGAAGGACAAGAACCCGCGAACTGCAACGAGCACCCGATTGATCCGGCCGACGCTGCGGACGGGTTTTGCGCCGGGGCCGGGAATGACACGTGATCCGCTTGTCGGCTGATACTTGAGCCAAGTAATGAAAAGTCCTAAATGCCCGGCGGCGGTGCGCCAGTCGCGTTCGGTCGCCAAGCACCACCGCAGAAACAACGACACGCCCTCGGCGTACGCCTTCGACGTCGATTCCGCACGGTCACGCCCGAATCGAAGCTCTCGGAGAAATTGATCTGCGACCGGCTGCGCCTCGTATCGGTCATCGATCACCGTCCAGTAGCGGTCACCAGATGGCATCCGAACCGGAAAAGCTCGCATAGCCGCGCCGCCTTCGATTGCACAACGAGTCGAGACAGAGTCAACACCCCCGGAGAACCCATCCCAGCACATCTGCGCCGTGTCGCGCGCGACTAAGTGCGACACACGACGCCGCCCAAGAGAACATCACCTCCACCTTTCCCGAACTCGCCAAAATCAATGAGGTGACCGGTGGGCAACGTCTGCTGCTCGACGGCGAAATAGTCGCCCTGGACCAGCTCGGCCGCCCGTCGTTCTCCAGGCTCCAGCAGCGATGGCCGATGCGTCGACGTCCCACCCGCAGCCTGTTGGAGCAGGTGCCGGTGATGTTCTTCGCTTTCGATTTACTCGCCAGCGGCAACGACGACCTCACCGACCGTCCTATGTTGAGCGCCGCCAGATGCTGAGTGCGCTGCCCCAGGGATACCCGTTGATGATCCCCCCGTACTGGGACGATGCAAAGCCCGTCGACATGCTCGCGGCGGCCGCTGAAAATGGCGTCGAGGGAGTCGTCGCCAAACGCCTGAATTCGCCATATGTCTCAGGACGATCCTCTGCGTGGATCAAGTCGCCGGTACGGCGCAGTTGCGAGCTGGTGATCGTCGGCTGGTGGCCGCCCACTGGACCGACTCGATCGGGGCGAGTCGGATCCCTTTTGCTCGCCGGCCGCCGCGAGGATGGTCAACTCGTTCTCGTAGGCCAGGTCGGCTCCGGGTTCAGCGACACCGAGCGCCGGCGCCTCTATAGCCTTCTCGACGGCCTTGCTCAGGAAGCCCCTCCGGTGCCGGATGCACCCGCGATCGGAGGGGTCACCTGGGTTCGTCCCCGGTATGTCGGTGAAGTGGCTTTCCGGAGTACAACAGCCCCGGAGGATTGCGGCATGCCTCCTGGAAAGGATTGCGCGAGATCCGGATTGCCGATGTCGGCATGCCCGACCAACTGCAATAGGGAGTCGGCTACCACGCGGTAGGGCGAGTCACCAGTATGCCGGAATCTGTTCAAAAACCCTGGCATGCAGTGAAATGCGGGCGAGGTCGGCAGCCGTCCGGTCTTCCCAGGACGCGATCCGCTCTTCGAACCACGACCGCCAGTCGACTTCCACTCCGGTGGTCGCCAGCGCAGCAAGGTAGGAGGCAAGGAGGGTGTCTCGTTTGACGATGAACTCTGATTCGAGTTCCCGCAATGCTTTTCCCTGCACATCGTCGACGATGGGGACATCCATTCGGAGTGCTGGTGCTGGGTCTTGCGCTCGGAGGCTGTAGCTGAGCAGCTTCAAGTTCTGCACCTGGATGCCGATCGCGGCGGTGCGGGCATGTGTGCGGAGGCGGTGTTCATAGGACTTGCCGAGTTCGTCCGACGCGTCGTGATACCACCGATCCAGAGCTGACCGAGTTTCCGAGTTGACTCCGGGTTCCCAGGCGGCCAGTGGCATCGCTTGGATGGTGGCAATGACTGCACCGTGGACCCCCTGAAAATCGGGCGCATCCGCTAAGGCGCCGTTCTCTTCCAAGGTGTCGCGCCACTGCGGGGAGAGAATCCCGTCCCGCGCTTGCTGCAGGGCCCGGATGAGCACCTCGTTCTCCAGGAGCCGGCGCGTGCTCCGCCGATCGTCCTCCGTGTACTGAATGTTCATACCTGTTCCCTTCTTTGCGATATTTCGTTGATAAGTAACGATTTAACGGATGACCGGCGCTGGGCGTCAGGCGGCGGCTTCGCCCTTTCCTGCGCGGTCGTTGTCGGATCCGACGCGGCTGTTCGAGGGCTTCTGCGAGTTCGACGCGGAGGACGGCGAGTCACTGCGGTGCCGTCCGGTAGCCGTGCCCGAAGAATTCGATGCGGTCTCGCCGGAGGCATGCCGGCCATGCGTGTCGGCCCGGTCACCGGGCGAGGCCTCGTCGGCGTCTTTCGCAGGCCGGGCTGTCGGGCGGGTCGTGGCGGCATCATCACCCTCGGACGCTGCGCTGTGTGCGGTCGGCCGGGTCAGCGCCTCGGCGTCACTGGTGTCTGGGTCCAGCGCGGCGCTGCCCTGAGGCGATGGGTCTCCGGCCGAGGATGTGCTGGTGAGAGACGTCAACTGCCCCGTGTCCGCGTCGCCGAGCTCTTGCTCCACTTCCACGGGTGTACCGTCCACCGCCGGCAACGAGACGGCCATGTCCGCGTGCGGTGCTTCCGGCGCACCTGCGCTGGCAAGAGGTGCTTCGTCAGCGACCGTCGCAGGGTGTCCCTCCCCCGCCATCGGTGAGGGCGCGGTGTCGGCTTCCGGGCTTGGCTCCTCCGCCCCGGCGGTCGGTCCCGCACTGCTGGCGGTGAGGGTTGGGACGTCGATGAGCACGCGGCTAGACGCTTCGCGCGACAGCGTAGGAGTCGACGAGCCCCGCTATCGCCGAGCCGATGTCGAGCACGGTAGCGACGGCGTTGAGTCCCGTTGAGACTCCGAAGCTCACAGCGCGCACGGTGATGTTGATGGTCGTCGCCAGGGCGTGCGGCAGCGAGGAGACGAAGGACGGTAGACCCGCTGCGTGCAGGATGCCTGATGCGGCTGTGGCCACCCCGTCAGTGAACCGGGTGATCATGGCTGAAGCCGTTGACGTGAGGTCTGCGCCTGCGGTGAATGGCACCGACAGCAGGCTGGCTCCGGCGCTCGCGACCGACCGCACGGAGCTGATCCCAGCGCTGACCACCACGCCGAGCGCACGGGTGTAGCTCGCCGCACTCAGTGGAGCTGCGCCGATCGCGTTGATCGCCTCCTGGAGGGCTCCGCTGGCCGTGCCATCCCCGAGCCAGGTTGCGCCGATCTCAGATGCGCCACCGGCGAGCTTGCTCACAACGCGGGATGCGGCGGAAGTAAGCGTGCCGGCCACGCCGTCGACCCCCGCCAGCGCTGCGGTCACCGGCGCTGACACGATCCCCTGCACTGCGGTCAGTACGCCGTCGAGCAGTGCCACGCCGGGCACCGCGCCCTTGGCCGCGTCAATCAGTCCGTTCACGCCGCGGAGAATGTTGTCGATCTGGGACGTCACCCCGGTAACCAGGGTGCTAGTCACCGACAGCGCGCCCGATCCCACGCTGTCGACCAGCGACAGTCCGTTGTTCACGACCAGTCCTGCGATATCGAGGGGCGCGTTGAGAAGGCCGGTGTAGCTTGCCAGCGCCAGCGGATTGTTCACAATGGTGGCGACCGCGTGCAATGCGGTGCTCAGAGAGCCGGTCAGCGCCGAGGCCAGCAAGTCGGTGACTTCCCCGGTCGTGAGCACCACAGCGGCCCCGGTATCGCCCACTGTGGTCGACAGCCGGGACAGGCTCCCCGAGGACGTCGCCCGCAATGCGTTGAGCAGGTCAACGAGGGACCGGTTATCGGTGGCATCGATCAGGCCGTCCCACAGCGAATTGTTCACCGAGACAGCGGAGTCCAGTGCCGAAGTCAGACTGTTGGCGGGCATCGCCACCGCGGCGGTAACGGTCGAGGACACCGAGGCGAGGGCCGAGTTCAACCTGTCGACCAGGTTGTCGATGTCGGTCGGGCTGATGACGGCCGCGAGCTGTACCTGCGGCACGGATACCGCCGGTGGTAGTGATATGGGCAGGGTCGGGGCGTGCAGAGCGGAGGGCCCTGCAATCAGCGGGGCGAGGGTGATGGCCGCTGCGGTCACCGCGGTCCCTGCTGTCCAGTGCGGGCGAGTAGAGATTTCCATGGATGGTGGTCAGCTTCCTGTGCCTGTGGTGAGTGATTTGCCGATGCGAATCGTTGCGTCGCCCGAAGTGGGCGACGGTCGCTGACGGCGCGGCGGAGAAAGCCGCAGAGCTGGTGTGCCATGAGATGGGATGCCGTCAGGCATGCCGGGGTGGCCGCATCGCGCGTGTCGCGTGTGTTGCATGCCGCCCCCGGCCTCCGATGCAGCACGCTCCCCAGCGTGTTGCAGGACCTATCAAGCTATTTCAGCCCGGACCGTATAAACGCGGAGTGTGAGGCGTCCACCACCGCAGCGGCATTGACCTCCAAAGTGTCCACATCGTGAGATGGAGGCGATAATCGGGTGGCCGAGTGGCAGCTAAGGTGCCGCGTAGCCGCCGCGGCGCAGCAGCGGGCTGCCGGTCGGACTGAGAAACGAGCGCTTGAGGTCGGCAATCGACCATTGCAGGTAGTGCGACAGTGGCACCAGCGCGAGCAGGCTCAAGGCGGGATCCGGTGCCGCGGCGACCGGTCCCCCACCCACCCGTTTGAGCGTGCGGTAGCCCCGCTCCATCTCGCTGACCTCGTATCCTCTGGCCAAATCGTCGACAGTCCAGCCTATTTCGAGGAGCGGCAAGTCGAGATCCTCGCGGATGTCATCGGCGAACAGGCCGATCAAATGTCTTTCCAGCACTTCGGTGTCGGCCACGAACAGCAGCGGGTGCTCGGCGTCGTCGTCGAGCTGGGTGAGTTCGAGTCGGTCCGGTCCGCGGCGCCGGATGAAGTACCGCGTAGGGGCACCCGCCTCCGAGCGCAGCTGAACATCGCCATCCTCAGCCACGGTGGTCACGTAGTGGGCAGTGCGAGCCCAGCCCACGCACTCAGCGGTGAGGGGTACCGAAAACCGCGGGTGCGGCGTCGCTTCGATGTCCCTGCTCACGCGGGCGAGCGTACGCACCGTCCTGATGCCGCGCGGCCCGGACCGCGCTTAGATCGCGATGCCGGGTTGTTCCTGCTCACGCTCCACGCGCTGCTGGCGCCGCACCGAAGCGCCCACCGTTGTTGCGAGCATCCGTCCGTGGCCGATGATCTGTCGAGCCTCGGCGCGCTCGTCCTCGGTGGCATCGCGGTGACGGGCGACCTGACGGGCCTTACTCACCGCCGACCGTGCCAGTTCTCGCCGGCGCTGCGGGTCAGCGTGGCCGCGCGCATCTGCAAGCGTCGACTGCGCTTCGCGCAGCAGGCTGCGCGCTGCCAGCGCGAGGGCGGTGTCCATCACAGCCACAGCCCGGGCCCGGTCGGCGTCGCTGGTCGTGCTGTCGACGGCCACTTGCGCGGCAGTGTCGGCAGCCGAGCGGGCGTACTGGCCCTGCCGGTGCCAGTCGGTCTCAAACTGCGCTGTGCGCAAATCGTTTTCGGCGTCGTCTAGGCCGCCGGAGAGTGAAGCTGTCATGTGACGGACCGTACGGAGCAACGTGAAGCGGAGTCCACCACCGCGAGCAACTTCGCCGAAAAATAGTTCCGGCGGGGGCAGGCTTCCAGGTTCGCCGGCGGCCGCTCACGTGCACCGGGTTCTGGTTGCATGCAGGCCCGGCTCAGCTCGGGTCATGACTTGCCGCCACCTCGGTCTGGGCAGCTCCCCTTTGCTCCGCAGCAGCGGTGTCGAGGGGGCAGGAAACGAAAGGCCCTGATCAGAGCGGTGATTGGAGCAAGCCAACACGCGCATGCTGGTTCATGAAACATGTTGCACTACAACGGATTACGCGATAGACTGTTGCTTATAAGCAACATCCACCGAAAGGCAGTCCGATGAAGTCTCGCACCACCGAAACCCATGTCACCCCCGCCGCCCTGCTCACCCACACGATGGTCCGCATCCAGGGCGACCAGAGCGGCGACATCGCCGTCTTCCACGCCTGCTCCCCAGAGGCCCGCCTGCGGTTGCAGTGGGGCGGCCTGCTGATGACGATGTTCTCGGCCCAGGCCGTCCAGCGGGTGCTGGAAGGGTTCTGCGCAGCCCGGGCGGCAATGACGCTGATCCCGCGGTCGATCCCGGCGCCGGTACCGGCGGACGAGCCCTTCGCCGTGCCGACCGTTTCCGTCGACTGGACGCGCCGCCCCGCCTACGCCGTGGTGCCCCGCCAGGAGCTGTCGCGCGACCGTTCGCGCCAACTCCGCTGGCTCGACCTGCACATGGGCCCGATCACCTTCCAGGTTCTCGACCAGGCCGGTGCTGTCAGCACCGTCGACCTGCTGACCACAGCCCACCGCACAGGGGCGCAGATCTTCCTCGACGGCCCCGACTTCGCCGCCGACCCCCGTGACCGGGACTACACCCCGCCCAGCGGTTAAGGGTTATCCACAGCCTGCCAAGAGCCGGGTCTGTTTATCCACACCAGTGGAAGGCAGACCCGGTTTTTGCTGTTTGGGGGCGCACACTGTGGCCGAGGTATCCCCCACGCAAGGAGGCAGCGCCATGACCGCTCACTGGACCCTGACAACCACGACCGCGCGCAGAGTCGACATGATGATCGGGTCGGCCCAGGACCACGAAGTCGCCGTGACGGCGGTCTTGGCCGCCGCGCTGGACGCGATCGACGACGCGAGGACCGGTGAGTCGGCCGGTCTGCCCCGCTATGAGCTCCGCGTCGACGCCGAATTGATGGCTCTGATCCAGACCGGCACCGACGACGCCGGGTGCCCCAATCACGCAGAGGCCGCCACGCTGATTCAGCGGATCGAAACCTCACGCTGCCTCGGCATATCGCCTTACTGAGCCGCCTGGGTCTGCAGGAGGGTCGCGGGGTCGACGCCCAGGCCGCGCGCCAGGTGAACCAGCACCACGACAGTCGGGCTCTTACGCCCACCCTCGATGTGATTGAGATGCGGCCGGCCGATACCCGCCCGTTCCGCGAGCTGGGCCTGCGTCAGACCCACCGCGGTCCGGTGCTCTCGGATCGCGGCACCCAGCGCCGCCAGGATCGCAGAACCGTCGTCTGTGGACGTGTCGGCGTCCATGGCCAGCTCCCTCCGATGACGTTGCCCATAGGCTACACCGTCGCGGCGGGGTGGATTGACCTCAGAACAGAACAGCATCGCTGGTCGCCTCCTGCCACCATTCGTCGAAACCGGGCCGCGCTTTGTCCTCCACCACTGCCGGGCAGACGACGTAGAAGTGTTCCAGAGAAGGCAATTCGGTACCGCGGGCCCGCAGTACGTGACGCGTGATGCCGTCCGGCCCGTCGTGGCGGTCGCCGGGCTGAGCCGCCAGCTGCCTCGTCATCTGCTCGCGCGTACCGTGCGCCACAGCGCGTACCGAACGCGCGGTGATGCCGCGACCATCGGTCCGCTTGGACGAACGGCGCGTCAGCCGGCGAACCTCGTAGACGGCGTGAGGCTTGTCTGCCAACAGTGCCTGGTAGTGCGCCTGAACCTCGGTCAGACCGGCGGCATCCACCAGTTCGGCTGCCGACCCACCGGCGATGAGGGTCTGTCGTTCGTTCAGGCTGCGGGCAACGAGCTCGAGGAACAGCGCCTGGGCGCCGGCATGTGGTTCGCGGCGGTAGCGCTCGACGAGGGCCTGCCGACCTGAGGCCGTCGCCATGGCGAAGGGACAGAAGCCACACGCCGATTTTGACCACCGGCGCCCGGTCACCTCAGCGATGACGTCTGTGCACCGGGCCCGATCCCAACCCCACTCCAGGGACCGCCGGGAGTTCAAGCTTTCTGAAGGCGGTCTGCTGCGAAACCCAGGGTCTTAACAGGACCCATCGCATCAGTTCGCGGAGGTTGCCAGCGCCAGATACAGCCGAGCCGGCAATGAGCGG
>Ga0172382_10013655_pt1 | contig 10437 bp, 7 predicted proteins | sample Leawel138RmetaG_FD_122245 | JGI IMG/M metagenome (GOLD analysis project Ga0172382, IMG submission 122245) | Leachate microbial communities from a municipal landfill in Southern Ontario, Canada - Leachate well 138R metaG | ecosystem: Engineered > Solid waste > Landfill > Unclassified | place...
AAAAACACCGAAAGCAATACCTCCGGTGTTTCTATATTTTATGTAATATTCTATTTTCTAATTACTTTGGTCACTTTGGATTTTCCGTCTGCTGTTTTTATTTTGATGGCATAAACTCCTTTTGGCAAACTGCTTAAATCTATTGATGAAGCATCTTTTGCTTGTTTCAACAATTGGCCGTTCAAACCAAAAACTTCAATTTTGGAAATTACCATATCGGATTGGATGTGAAGCATTCCGTTGGTCGGATTCGGATAAATGGAGAGATTATTGACATTCAAATCCGAAACGCCCATGCCTTCATCCTCTACCAAAATATTTTGTGCATAAGCCCTGGAAACACCGTTCCTTTCTTCCGTCCAAACCGCAATGCTTTGGCCGTCGACATTTTGGGTAAAGTCAAAACGCCCTTTATTGCCCGTACTTGTCGCAATCATTTGGTACTCTTCATCCCATTCGAATTCTCCGTTTTCATCCAGGAAAACTACACCAAGCTGTATCGAATTAACTCCGTTGCTGATTCCATTTGAAAACAAAAACAACGGCTTGTTGTTGACCAATTGTAGATCGCCGACACTGATGTAGCTGTCTGCATTTACCGGAAATACGGTTTGCCCGAAAATGTCTAACAATTGTTCGCCCGATTCTTTGTCGAATTTCTGAACGGATTGCCCGTATTCCGACTGGTTGGTGTTGCAGATATTCGCTGTGGCCCAGATGTAAGAAGAGCCTTCTTCAAATGCGATGGTCGTTGTCATTTCAAAATAATTGTCATCGGTTCCGAAATCTGCGCCGTCCACTCCCCAAGGCAAAGTCCCGTCTGGATTGATCCTTTGTAAGAAAGAATCAAAACGCGAACCGGTTGATCCATAATAACCTAAATAAACGATGTCGCCATCCTGAACCACAGGGTACCGACGGTTGCCCATCGTTGTTTGGGTGGAAATTTGTACGCCCGAATCCCAAACCGAATTTCCATCTGCATCATAACGTTGTGCCCAAAGAACCGAGTCCACACTCCATGTAGTCGGTTTGGTATGAATCAGTACGATAAAAGAACCGTCCGAAAGGCCGGCTAATTCTCCCACCGCTGTAAAAGGTCTCCCGGGAGCCGGTGAATTGATTTCCAAAGGTTCATCCCAAACTTCATTTCCCGTTGCATCGTATTTCATCAACATTCCGACGCCAGCACCCAACCATCCGACGATAAGACCTCCGTCGGGTTGGGGAAGCAATTTCACGTCCCATCCGTCGGCAATTGCGATTCCGTTTGCTCCGAAGAGTTGTTCGCCCGAAGGTGAGATTTTATTGACATAGCCGTTGCCGTCATTGGTGGCCGTAAATCCGATGTATAGGTTGCCCTCGGCATCGACGGCTTGTGAACGCGTGGCAGTCCAAGTTCCGTTATCGGCAACCGCATTGGCCAGAATCCCGTTGGAGCCGAAAACTTGGTTTCCGTCCGCATCTAAAAGTTGAACCCTTAATTCGTAGCCCGCATCTTCATCCCAGAATACCACATAAGTTTTCCCGTCATGGGTTCCAATGGATTGGATGTCGCTTGAAGTGGCATCGGCGACCAAAGTATTGACTGCATAATTTTCAGTCCACTGAGCCAAGCTGAAAGTGGAGAGAAGAATCAATAATAATTGAGAAAAGTTTTTCATATAGTGTGTTGTTTAAAGTTCATGGGTGGAATGAAAGCCAAGCCGATAGAATTTTTAAAGGTAAAAACATTTGCCTTAATTGCAAATTAATTTACAATAATACGCTTGGATTGAGGAAGGAAAAAGGAATCAGAGTTTTAAGTGTCTGATTTTTTCTTTTAATATTTTTATCATTTCGTCCTTTTTCTCCAATCCTTTTTTCGTATTGCTAATCAGTTTTTCTGGATAATGGTAATTTTGGACAATCCCATTGGTTTCTCCATCCTGATTGCTTTGATTGAACGTAATTCCCTGATTCGACAATAATTCCAAAATGTCCAATTCGTAAATTTCACTTAGTTTTTGAAAGTTACTCTATGGTGGGATTGCTCTTGTCGCTTTCTATATTGGAGCGGGTTTTCTGGGAAGTATCAAGAAGGTTGGCAATTTCCTGCTGAGAAAACCCTCTTTTATTCTCTTGCTTTTTTTGAGTTGAGCCCCTATTTTCATAAAAATTAAGTTTTAGAGAATCTGAAAATAGAGTATTTTTCCTGAATTTTAGAAAATTAAGTATAGGTTTTTAAAATATTGGCTCTTAATTTTTAAATATTTGAGAAATTTATTTTTAAACATTGCGCTATCTTGTTTGGATTGTTTACTTTAGTATCATCTTGTTCTTAAGATGAGAGCTTGTAAAAACACATCCTTCAGGATGTGGTATCGGCGGCGTTTTTAGTTGTAGTGCTATCTGTTGTCCTTAAAAATAATGAAAAATAAACTAAAAATACTTCTCATTCTCCTCATTTACGCACTGTGCTTTATAATTTTATGGGGAGAATGTTTCTTGTCATATAATGCCAATTATATTTCTAGCGGAATTGCATTGGCTGTAACATTTTTGTCTTGCTATTTTATCCAGAAAGAATTTGGTTTTAATTTGAGCATTTGGCAAAAACTCTTTTTCTTATCACTCCTTCTTGGATATTCTTTATTATTTATTGATGGTGATTTGCGACTTTTTATATTCAGTCCTTTGATGTTAGGGTTGATATTTATTGTTATGAATTTATTTGTTTTTAAGGATTTAAGTAAATTCAGAAATTGGATATTATTTGTTTTACTGATGACTTTTTATCTAAACGGGAATTATTTCAAAGGCTGGAAAAATGAACGCTGGGGAATTGTAGATGAAAAGTCAATAATAATTGATGATTCAAACAAGCAAACACAAGAAAAAAGACAAGAATCTCCAGATGTAATTATTGATATTTCTTCTTTTTCTTTTTTGGATTTGAAATCGGATACAGTCAATATCAAAACCGATAAACATTATATTTTTATTGGAACTTGGAATGAGGATTGCGCGCCTTGCAAAAAAGCGATTAGAGAATTGACACCAATGTTGAATACTGTAAAGAATGTGGAAAGTTATTTTGTTTATGAAACCCATAAATTTGACAAAAATGTTTTTATTTCCGCAGCTGGAGATGGAGAATATCTTAAAAATCAAAAGGTAATTGCAGACTATAATCAGGAATTTTTCAAATCAACAAAAATGGTTGCTTATCCTACTTTTTTGATCATAGATAATAAAGAAGGAAAAATCATTTATATGGCTGTTGGGTACGGTAAAGCAGGAAAAAGTAGATTAATTAAAAAATTAACTGAAATTTCAAAATAATCATTTATACATCGAACTCCCGTCCAAGTATTCCCAAACCCTGTCGGGCAGCATAGGGTTGACATTTTTCTTTTCTTTGATGGCATTTCGGATGAAAGTAGAGGAAATCTCCATCAGCGGCGCATTGATCCATTGGAATTTAGGGTGGTTCCGCCAATCTCCTGGATTCGTGCCCGGCCGGGGGTAAACGTAAACCGAATGGTTTTCCAATATTTTCTCATGGTTTTTCCATTTGTGGAATGACTTTAAATTATCCATCCCCATAATCAATGAAAACTCATGTTCCGGGTATTTTTCTTTTAAAACGGTTAGCGTATCGATGGTATATGACGGTTTAGGCATACCGAATTCGATGTTGGAAGAACGTAAATTCGGATAATCTTCTATCGCCAGGTTGACCAGATGCAAACGGTCATAATCGTTGGCCAAGGTGGATTTTTCCTTGAAAGGATTATGCGGAGAAACCACAAACCAAACCTGATCCAAATCTGAATATTGCTGGATATGGTTGGCAATGACCAAATGCCCGATATGAATGGGATTGAACGAACCAAAAAACAAACCGATTTTCATTTTGTAAAATTAGACATTAGACCGAAAATTTAGACAAGAAACTGCGGAAATCCTAATAATTCATTAAATGGATTTAGACAAGAAAATCCCCAACCAAACCGAAACAATCCCCAAAAGAATACTTCCCGACATATAGAAAATTGAGACCATGTATTTTTCCGCTTGAATCAATTGGAAATTTTCCAACGCAAATGCCGAAAAAGTCGTGTAACCGCCGCAAAATCCGACCACCAAAAGCATCTTTAAATCGTTTGAGGTGTTGGATTTCAACAAGAGACCTATTATTAAACCAATCAATAAGCATCCTGAAACATTCACCAAAAAAGTGGCCATTGGAAAACCACTGCTCCAATATTTTCTTGTGAAATGCGATACCAAGAACCGGAATATACTTCCCATTCCGCCGCCTAATCCTATCAGTAAAATTGATTTCCACATTTTATTTTAATTATCTGACAAGAAACTAAAGCTTCGGAATGGCTTCGATTAATTCTTTGGTATAAATGGTCTTCGGCCGGGCGTAAATCTCATCGGCATCCCCCAATTCTTTGAGTTTCCCGTTCTGCATAACCAGCAATTGGTTGCTCATATATTTTACAACTGCGAGATCATGAGAGATAAAAATATAGGTAAAACCAAATTCTTCTTTCAATTCATTCAATAAATTCAATACCTGCGCCTGCACAGACACATCCAAGGCGGATACACTTTCGTCGCAAATAATGAATTGAGGATGAAGTGCCAATGCCCTTGCAATCCCGATTCTCTGTCGTTGGCCGCCGGAAAATTCGTGCGGGTATTTCTTTAAATCCATTGCACTCAAACCGACTTTTTCGAGTAATTCGCCTGCTTTTTGGAAGCGCTCCTTTTTATTTTTAGCGATGGAATGCACTTGCATAGGTGTCGTGAGGATTTCACCGACATTCATCCTGGGGTTTAAGCTGGAATAAGGGTCTTGGAAAATAATCTGGATTTCCTTGCGCAATTTCCGAATCTCTTGGACACTTAATTTCACGATGTCTTTTCCCCGGTAAAAAATTTCGCCCGCAGTTGGTTTTTCCAACAAGAGAACCGCCCGGCTCAAGGTGGTTTTTCCACTCCCGGATTCGCCGACCAATCCCATGGTTTCTCCCGGAAAAACTTTGAAACTCACATCGTCAACCGCTTTAACCGAAACCTCCGGTTTGCCAAACAGGAAAGGCTTTGTATAGAAATATTTGGTTAAATTCCTCACTTCCAAAATAGGAGGCCGGGCATATATTTTCTGTTGGTCTTCGCTTCGTTCCTGATGGTTGTAAATTTCTGCTTTGTAATCAGAATCATTGAGGTAATCCGCAATCGTTGGTAATTTTTTGTAGCGCACATCCAGCCTCGGGCGGCAGGCAATCAGTCCTTTGGTATAATTTTCTTTTGGGTTTTCGAAAATTTCTTTGACGTTGCCGTTTTCGACGACTTCGCCTTTGTACATCACGACTACCTCATCGCATACCTCTGAAATCACGCCCAAATCATGGGAAATGAAGATGCAACTCATCCCGCTTTCCTCTTGTAAATTTTTAATCAATTCTAAAATACTGCGCTGTACCGTGACATCCAGAGCGGTAGTGGGTTCATCCGCGATTAATATTTTGGGTTCGCAACTGATGGCCATCGCAATCATCACCCGTTGCCGCTGACCACCGGAAAGTTCGTGCGGATAAGCATTGTACATTCGCTCCGGATTAGGCAAAAGTACTTTTTGAAAAAGTTCCAGAACCCTTTGTTTTGCTTGTTCTTTTTTTAATTTCAAGTGTAAACGGACGGCTTCTTCAACCTGTTCACCGCAGCGGATGCTGGGATTGAGCGAAGTCATGGGTTCCTGAAAAATCATACTGATTTCTTTTCCCCGAAATTTTCGTTTTTCTTCCGAATTTAATTCTAATAAATCCACCGGCTTAGAACCTCCATGAAAAATGATTTTGCTTTCCGATGAGGTTTTGGCATTTTCCGGCAGCAATCCCATTATGGCCAAAGAAGTAATGGATTTTCCGGAGCCGGATTCACCAACAACGCCTATAATTTTTCCCACCGGAACCGAAAATGAAACATTTTTCAGGATTTGATTTTCTCCGAAAGAAAGCGATAGATTTTTAATTTCCAGTGCCGATGGATGCATTTGAGTCTTTGATTTTTAAAGTGGAAATTTAAGGAATTATTTACTACAAGGATTATGAAAATCAAAAAAGAGCGGTAAAAACCGCCCTCTCTAATTAACACATTTAAAAACGCATGAAGAAACTTATTTTTTGATGACCTTATGCCTCTTTACGGTTTTATCGTTTGTAATTTCTACAAAATAAACTCCGCTTGAAAGGTTTGATATGTCAATGGAAGTATTTTCTTTATTCAGTGAATTGAATGAAACTTTTTGCCCGGCAGAATTATAAACAGAAACGGAGCTGATCTTCTCTTTGGTTTGCAGGTTTATGATTCCTGTTGTAGGGTTGGGGTAAAGTATTATTTGATCTTTTAGGGTATCATTAACTGAAAGAACTGAACACTCACCTGTGAGTGTATATACTCCATCAGCAATAGGGTTTCCTTGTGTCCATGGTTCATTTTCCAAACGATGATACGCACCATATTCAGAGGTGCTCATGTTTGTAGTTGATTCCCAGTAAGTTCCCATGAAGCCCTCATATGAAGGAATAAAGAACCCGATCCAGTACGTTTTTCCATCTTCCCCTCCTTCCAGGCTGATTTCATAAGAAGACAAATCAACAGAAACAGCATCTATAATAAGAGGTATTTCCGGATATACATTTGTAATCGTTGGCACTATTCCCATATAAGAACCAATTTCTTCTCCCGGTCCTGCACCATCGTTATCCTCATAAATATGAATATCAACTAAGCCAATTTCTGCGTCAAAATCATGAATTACATTTACAGTTAATTCATGAAGAGTGAAAACATTTCCGGCATCCACCTTAAAATCATGCGCAAATTCAAGTACATGAAGAAAACCCTGCGCTAATTCAAAGTTATTACTAGGAGTTGAGTGGCCACACTCATCACCGCCACCAGTGGTCGTTATCATAAAAGGTCCTGCATAATCACTTTGTTCTCCTCCGTCACAACTGGTCTGCAGGTAAACATGATACATGGTATCGGGAGTTAAATCCGTTGCTGTTGCCCACGTCATCCAAGATAGTGTGGTTCCCCCTGCAACAGGATCATTCATATCTGGAGATTCCCCCAAATTCATGACAAACCAATTGTAGCCACTTACGTCACTTGGAGAAGAATTCCAGGAAAATGAGGCAGTTGACTCTGTCACTTCATCCAGAAAGAAAGAGCCTGGAGCTTGACAACTCGTTGCTTCAGGCAAGACAACGCGAAAAGCTTCTGTTTGCCCCGACGGGTTAACAGCATAACCAACAATCGTTCTTCCGTCATCAGAAACAGAGGAGGCATAACTTAATGTCCAGCCTTGTAAGTCTAAGCCATAGTCATTTTCTAACATTTCTTGTAAGTTACGCATACCTTCGTTTTCAGTCCAGTAAAAAGCAACTGAACCTCCATCGATGAGTCCTTCTCCTACTATTATAGAACCATCTGCAGAAGTGGCTCTGGCCATGCCAAAGGTTCCCCCTCCGGGCAAGTCTCCTATACTTTCCATACCTCCGGCTTCTGTCCATCGGAATGCTTCATAATCAACAGGTCCCGTGCTACTCCAACCGACAACCGTGGAGCCGTCAGATGAAACTCCCCAGGCATAACTTTCAATATTTCCCCCCGGCAAATCCCCAAGACCCTCCATTCCTCCGGATTCTGTCCATCGAAATGCCTCATAAAATCCATCATTTCGCATTGCGTATCCGGCAACTACGCTTCCATCGCCTGAAACATCAAATCCGGTAGATTCAGATCCTCCGGGAAGAAAACCAATCCCTTCTATTCCACTAGCCTGAGTCCACCTAAATGCCATCGAAAAACCATCAGAGTCAAATCCATACCCAACAATAGTTAGGCCGTCGTCAGAAACATCGTAAGCGAAAGAATCAGTGCCACCCGGGAGAAACCCTATACCCTCCATCACATTGTTTTCCCATCTAAGTGCTTCTGTAAATCCATCTCCCCAACCTGTACCGACAATAATATTTCCGTCTGAAGATACTCCATGGGCAAAACTGGTGAAGATACCTCCCGGTAAGTCTCCTAACCCAACTATCCCTTCATTTTCATTCCACCGAAAAGCTTCAATGCCACTCATTGGACCCAAACTAGATTCACTTTGTCCGACCACGATAGTCCCATCTGCCGAAACTGCATGAGCCATGCTATTTTGCCCACCCGGCAATACGCCCAAACTTTCAAAAGTTGCTTCTTGGGCAAGTACATTTACGGCTATGATAAAAAGTGCAAATAAATTAAATAAAGATTTCTTCATGTTGATAATCATTTTAATTAAACTTAATTTTAGTTCAAATGTGAACAAACTCAAAAATAAGTACGAATCTGCCCTGTGAAAAAAAGGGCCTAATTAAAAATCAATGTGTAACTATTTAAAAAAACAGGGAATTACCCTAAACGGAAAACAAGTAATCATACAAGGAATCAGTTGTTTCCAATCCTATTTTTTCCTGTATTTTCCACTTTCTTTTTTTACACGCATTGTAAGTAATATTAAAAATACTGGCAATTTCTTTTAGGTTAAGGTTCATATAAACATAACTAAGAAACCGGATGTCATTTGATGTAAGTTCCGGATGATTGTCTTTTAGCCGTTTCAAAAAAAGTGGATTGACTTTTTCAAAATGGCTCATAAAATCTTCCTTCTGGTTATCTGCTGTAAGAATATTTTTGATGGAACGGATGTACTTTTTTATTTCTTTGTCCTGATACTTTTCGCTATTCGACTCAAGGGAATAAATAATATCCTCAATTAATTGGTTCCTTTTATTTAGATATAAGGCTTTGGCCGTTAATTCTCTGTTTTTTTCAGCAACCTCATGTTTCTTTAACTCTAGTTGTTTTTCGGTCAACAACCGGTCTTTCTTTTCTTTTTCTATGACTAAATTTGATATTGTGATTTTTTGTTTCTGCTTAATCACTCTGTTTTTCATAGATTTATATATTGAAAAAAAAGTAATTATAGCGATAACAAGGACTCCTATAAAAATATAGGTTTGGTTTTTTTTACGTTCTTTTTCCGAATTTAATTCATACTCGAACTCTTTAATTTTAAATTTAACTTTATTGGCCTCAAAAAGATTCCTACTAATCAAATCTGACAAGGAATCCTTGGTTATTACTACCGAATCTTTATATTGAAGCGCATTTTTATATTCTCCTTTTTGTAAATACAAGGTTGAAAGATTGTCATAAAACTCTATTCGACTTACCAGCTCATTATCAACCCTTAACCCTTCCTTTGCATAAAAAATCGCTCTGTCTTTCTGGTTCAAACCTAAATGTATTTCCTTTAAGAGCCATATTAAACACGAATAGCATATTTTATTTTGATCTGTTTCTTTCGTGTATTTTTCATATAGTCGTTCCGCTCTACTAATTGCGGTATCAACCTGCCCGTCTAAGAAAAGTGCGTGCGTATAGGCTGATTCCCATAAAAAATCTGTTTCAATATTTGTAGGTTTATGAACCCGCTGCAAAACTTTAAAACTTTCTTTGGGACGGTTAAGTTTATTATATATAATTGCCGTATTGGTTGATATTCTTTTTTTATCAATCAACTTGTCTTCTGTTTCAGGTATGCTATGATAAGCCTTTTCCAAATAATGTATGGCTTCACTATACTTCTCCTCTCTATAATACAAAAGTGCTATGTTAGATAAAGGAAGGTTGACTTTACTTTGCAGTTCTTTACTTTCTAACATCAAAGAATAAGATTCCTGAGAATATTGTAAGGCATCACCATAGTTCGACATCCGGTAATACAACCTGCCAATATAATGTTTAATATGTGCAAGCTCATCAATCCATTGATTTTCTTCTGCAACCAATTCCGCTTTCAATAACCTTTCTAAAGCCTCATTGTAATTGCTTTTCTTTTCTTCAGTTAACGCCTCTTCTATCAATTTCTGGCAAACTTCCCGGGTTTTTTCCGCAGGTTGGTTTTTTTGTGCAATTACTGTAATTGAAAAGAAAAACAACAACAATAAACAGTTAGGTAGTCGAAAGTTCATAACATAAAAGTATTGAAAACTTTTCATTTGTAAGTATTTATGAAATAAAAAAAGAGCGGTAAAAACCGCCCTCTTAATTAACACATTGAAAACATATGAAGAAACTAGTTCTTGATCACTTTATATGTTTTTATTTTTTTATTGTTGTTTAAAATAACTTCAACAAAATAAATTCCGCTTGACAGGTTTGAAATGTCTATGGAAGTATTTTCTTTATTTAATGGGTGGAATGAAACTTTTTGTCCCATAAGATTGTAAACCGAAACGGAGTTAACCTTTTGTTGGGTTTGCAGGTTGATGATTCCGGTTGTGGGATTGGGGTATAAAGTGATTTTATTTTCAAGTTCATTTA
>Ga0172382_10013656_pt1 | contig 10437 bp, 8 predicted proteins | sample Leawel138RmetaG_FD_122245 | JGI IMG/M metagenome (GOLD analysis project Ga0172382, IMG submission 122245) | Leachate microbial communities from a municipal landfill in Southern Ontario, Canada - Leachate well 138R metaG | ecosystem: Engineered > Solid waste > Landfill > Unclassified | place...
CGTCTCGCTGTCGTCGCTGGAGCTGGGTCCCTACCGGCACTTCATGCAGAAGGAGATCCACGAGCAGCCGCGCGCGCTGGGCGACACGATGGAAGCGATCATCGACGCCGGCGCCTTCGTGCCCGAGCTGTTCGGGCCAGATGCCGCCGGGGTGTTCAGCCAGGTCGAGGGCGTGCAGATCCTCGCCTGCGGCACCAGCTTCTACGCCGGCTCCGTCGCCCGCTACTGGATCGAGGCGATCAGCGGCCTGCCCTGCAGCGTCGAGATCGCCAGCGAGTACCGCTACCGCAAGGCGGTCGCCAACCCGAAGCACCTGGTCGTCACCATCTCCCAGTCGGGCGAAACGCTCGACACCATGGAAGCGCTGAAATACGCGAAGTCGCTTGGCCACGACCTCACCCTGTCGATCTGCAACGTGCCCGAGAGCGCGATCCCGCGCGCCAGCCGGCTGGTGTTCTATACCCGCGCCGGTGCCGAGATCGGCGTGGCCTCGACCAAGGCCTTCACCACCCAGCTGGTCGGCCTGTTCGCGCTCGCGGCCACGCTGGCCAAGCTCAAGGGCCAGCTTCCGGAAGAGCAGGAGGCGGAGTACATCGAGGCCCTGCGCCACCTGCCGGGCAGCGTGCAGCACGCGCTGAACCTGGAGCCGCAGATCGTCATGTGGTCGGAGCATTTCACCCCGAAGGAGCACGCGCTGTTCCTCGGTCGCGGCGTGCACTACCCGATCGCGCTCGAAGGCGCGCTCAAGCTCAAGGAGATCTCGTACATCCACGCCGAGGCCTATCCGGCCGGCGAGCTCAAGCACGGCCCGCTGGCGCTGGTGGACGACGAGATGCCGGTGGTGGTGATCGCGCCCAACGACAGCCTGCTGGAGAAGGTGAAGTCGAACATGCAGGAGGTGCGCGCGCGCGGTGGCGAGCTGTTCGTCTTCACCGACGCCGACAGCAATTTCGGCGAGAGCGAGGGCGTGCACGTGGTCCGCACCGAGCGCCACGTCGGCGTACTGAGCCCGATCGTGCATACCATCCCGGTGCAGCTGCTGGCCTACCACGTGGCGCTGGCGCGCGGCACGGACGTGGACAAGCCCAGGAACCTCGCCAAGAGCGTGACGGTGGAGTAAACCGGGCGCGGGCACGCCCGGCCGGGACGGCGGCAGGCGTTAAAATGGTCGTCTTTTGGCCAGCCGCATGTCCGACTCCCAGACCCGGGTGCCCGTCCCGGGCGCCTCCCTCGCCAGGCTGCTGGCCCGGCTTGGCGGGCTGGAGCCCGTCCTGCCGGCGCAGTCCCCGGTGGAGCAGCTGGGCGACTGGCTCGACTGGCAGCAGGCCGTGGTCCTGTCGCGGGCGCTGGATGACGACCCCGCGTGCACTGTCGCGGATGAAGGCCTGCCCAGCCTGGTCCTGGTGTCGGATGAATGCGCTTCCGTGCCCGACGCGACTGCCGTCGAAGCGTCCATTGCTGAATGCGCGGAGATCCGCGCCGTGCTGGAAAGCGCCATCGGCAACGACGCGAACGACTGGACGATTCCCACGAGGACCCGTCCGGGCGAGGACGGCACCGGCGTCGCCGCGGGGGTCGCCGCCGTCCAGCGGTACTGCCAGCGCCTCCAGCGCGACATGCAGGCGGCGACCGGTCGTCTGCGCGGCGAACTGCGCGAGCAGCTGGCGCGGAGGGGGGGTGGGCAGGCGCGACTGGCCGCCGTCGACGCGGTGATGGAAGGCCTGCTGGCACCGCGCGAGCACGCGCTGCTCGTCGGCGTTGTCCCGGCGCTGGTGGCCCGCTTCGAGCGCCTGCACGCGCTCCACTCCGGCGGCCCGGTGCCGGCGCCTCCGGAGCCGGAGGCCTGGCGCGCCGGCTTCCGCGCCGAGGCCCGGCAGGTGCTGCTGGCCGAACTCGACCTCCGCTTCCACCCCATCCAGGCGCTGCTTTCCGCGCTCAAGAGCCCACGAACAGACGCATGAACAGAACCCTCATCCACGCCTTCGTCTTTGCCCTCGGCCTGCTGGCCGTGTGCTGGATCGGTGCCGGCTACGTCGGCGGCCACGCCCTGGCGCTGGCGGTCACCGCCCTGATCGGGGCCCTGTACGTCATCGGCGGGATCGAGCTGTTCCGCTATCGCCAGGCGACCGGGAGCCTGGTGTCGGCCCTCGCGACGCCGCCGGACGCGGCCGGGCTGGGCGATTGGCTCGGTCGCCTCGACCCGACGCTGCGCGCGGCCGTGCGCCAGCGCATCGACAGCGGCCAGGGGCCGCTGCCGGCGCCCGCGCTGACGCCTTACCTGGTCGGCCTGCTGGTGCTGCTGGGCATGCTCGGCACCCTGCTGGGCATGCTGGTGACCCTGCGTGGCACGGGCCTGGCGCTGCAGTCGGCGAACGACCTGCAGGCCGTGCGCGACTCGCTGGCTGCGCCGGTCGAGGGCCTGGGCGTGGCCTTCGGGACCTCGATCGCCGGCGTGGCGGCGTCGGCCATGCTCGGACTGTTGTCGGCGCTCTGCCGCCGCGAGCGCGCGGAGGCGGTGCGCCAGCTCGACGCGGCGAGCGCCGGCACGCTGCGCGTGCATACCCGCGCGCACCAGCGCGACGAATCGCTGCGGCTGATGCAGGCGCAGGCCAGCGCGATGCCGGCGCTGGTCGAGCGCCTGGACGCGATGACCCTGTCGCTGGAGCGGCAGGCGCAGGCCGCGCATGAGCGGCAGGCCGCGCAGCAGGCGGCGTTCCATGCCGCCACGACGGCGGCATGGGAGCAGCTGGCGGGCACGGTGGCGCAGGCGCTGGAGCGCGGCGCTGCCGACAGCGCGCGCGCCGCGGCCGAAGCCGTGCAGCCGGCCGTCGCCGCCGCCATGGAAGCCGTGACCCGCGAGGCCGCCCGCCTCAACGCCACGGTGGCCGGCGCCGTCGACCGCCAGCTGGCGGCGCTGGATGCCGGCTTCCAGGCCAGCGCCAGCGCGTCCACGACCCTCTGGGAACAGGCCCTCGCCCAGCAGGCGGCTTCCCAGCAGGCGCTGGGCGAAGCGCTGCGCGGTGGCCTCGACGCCGCCGGCGAGCGCTTCGCGCAGCGCAGCGCCGACATGGTCGACGCGGTGTCGTCGCGGCTGGAGGCCACGGCGCTGCAGGTCGGCACCGCCTGGGACGAGGCACTGGTGCGCCAGCAGGCGCAGCATGACGCGCTCGCCGAGCGCCACCGCCAGGCCTTCGATGTCGCCGCCGAGGCCTTTGCCGGCCAGTCCAGCGCGCTGCTGGCCCGGCTGGAAGACACGCACGCGCGGCTGCAATCGACGCTGGCCGAACAGGACACCGCGCGCCTCGCCGCCTGGCAGGAGCGGCTCGAGGCGATGTCGACCGCGCTGCGCGACGACTGGGCGCGGGCCGGCGGGGATGCCGCGCAGCGCCACGAAGCGGCCAGCGCGGCGCTGGCCGCCGCGGCCGCCGACATCGGCACGCAGTCGCAGGCGCATGCCGCGGCCGTCATTGCCGAGATTTCCACCCTGGTGGAGGCGGCATCGGAAGCGCCGCGCGCCGCCGCGGACGTGGTGGCCGAACTCCGCCAGAAGCTGTCCGACAGCATGGTGCGCGACATCGCACTGCTGGCCGAGCGCACGCAGCTGATGGAGACGCTGGCGACGCTGCTCGACGCCGTGAACCACGCCTCCAGCGAGCAGCGCGGCGCCATCGACGCCCTGCTGTCCACGGCCTCGTCGACGCTGGAGCAAGCTGGCGCGCGCTTCGGCGAACAGGTCACGGCCAGCACCGGCGCGATCGACGCCGCGGTGGTGCGGCTGGACGCGGGCGCCGCCGGCGTGGCCGGGCTGGGCGAGGCGCTGGCCGGGGCCGTGCAGCAGTTCGGCGAACGCAGCGCCGGGCTGGCCGAGCGCCTGGAAGGCATCGTCGCGGCGCTTGAGGCCGCCGGCACCCGTGGCGACGAGCAGCTGGCCTACTACGTGGCCCAGGCACGCGAACTGGTGGACCTGAGCGTGCTGTCGCAGAAGCAGATCATCGCCGAACTGCGCCGGCTTCCCGGCGCGGTCGCCATCGGCGAGGACGGGACGGCGGCATGAGCCGGGACGTGGACGGCGACGTCGATTCCACGGTGCCGGTCTGGGCCGCGTTCGGCGACCTGATGTCGGTGCTGCTGGGCGTGTTCGTGTTGATCCTGGTGGGCGTGATCGGCGTGCAGCTGCACCTGGAGGCGAAGCTGGCCGAGGAGGTCGCCCAGCGCGAGGTCGAGCAGCAGCGCCGCGAGGCGCTGGAGCAGGCGCTGGCCGCGCCGCTGGCCAGCGGCCGCATCACCCTGGTCGATGGCCGCATCGGCATCAGCGGCAGCGTGCTGTTCGCACCCGGCTCCGAGCAGCTGCAGCCCGAGGGCGAGGCGCTGCTCGAGAGCCTGGCGGCGCCGCTGGCCGGTTTCCTGGCCGGGCGCGACGAGATCCTGATGGTCAGCGGCTTCACCGACGACCGCCTGGTGCGCAGCGACAGCCGCCGCTTCGCCGACAACTGGGAGCTGTCCGCGCAGCGTGCGCTGACGGTGACCCGCGCGCTGGTGGCGCAGGGCGTGCCGGCATCGTCGCTGTTCGCCGCCGCCTTCGGCGCCGAGCACCCGGTCGACAGCAATGCCCACGCCGAAGGCCGTGCCCGTAACCGCCGGGTGGAGATGGCGCCGGTGCCGCGGCAGGTGCAGGGCCTGGGCGAAGAGGTGGCGCATGGGCGATAGCGCTCCCGGCCGCCCGCTCACCGGCCTGCTCGAGGCGCTGGAGCGCTGGTCGACGGAGCGCCAGGCGCTCCTGGCCGGATGCAATGCCGGGCTGCCCGGCGCGGGGGAATGGCCCGGCCTGCCGGGCCTGCAGGAGGCCCGCGGACTCTGGGCGCAGCTGCGCAGCCGGGAGCAGCTGCGCCGGGCGCTGCTGCCGGCACCGGCCGAAGCCGGACCGCTGAATTCACGCGTGCTGGCCAGCCGCATGCTGCGGCTGATGCATGGGGAATCGCCGGGCTACCTGCGCCACTTCACTGCCTACGTCGACATGCTGGCGGGACTGCAGGCGCTGCACGACCGCAACGCGGTCACGCCCGCCGGGCGGCCCCTGCGGAAGGGCGCGAGCACCACCTCGTAGCCGGTCGGGTCGGGGCGGTTCCAGCTGCCGTGTGCAGGGGCGGGGCAGTCCGTTCCGGGGTGCTATGGTCGTGGCCCCCGCAGCACCGCTCTCGACGATGGGTACCTACGCACTCGGCTCCGTGTTCGCGCCCGCCTCGGTGGCGCTGGTGGGATCCAGTCCGCGCGAGCGTTCGCTCGGCCGGCTGGTGCTGAGGCAGATCATCGACGGTGGCTTCCCGGGGCGCATCGGCGTCGTCAACCGCCGCTACCCGGAGATCGAAGGCGTGGCCACCGCGCCGCGGCTGGCCGCGCTGGGCTTCGCGCCGGAGCTGGTGATCATCTCCACGCCCCCGGCGACGGTGGCGCGCGCGGCCGCGTCCGCCGCCGACGCCGGCGCACGCGCGGTCATCGTGTTGACCCGCGGGCTTGGCAAGGGGCCGGGCTCGCACAGCGAAGCGCTGCAGGCGACGGCGCGCACGCGCGGGCTGCGCGTGCTCGGCCCCAACTGCCTGGGCGTGATTTCGCCGCACGCCAGGCTGTATGCCAGCTTTGCGGCGCACCGGCCGCCACCCGGCGACCTGGCGCTGGTGTCGCAGTCGGGCTCGGTGGCCGCGGCGATGATCGAGTGGGCGCGTCCGCGTGGCGTCGGCTTTTCCGGCGTGGTGTCGCTGGGCAGCGTCGTGGACGTCGACTTCGCCGACATGCTCGACTGGTTCGCGACCGACCGCCACACGCGCGCCATCCTGCTCTACCTCGAGCACGTGGGCGACGCGCGCAAGTTCCTCTCGGCCGCGCGCGCCGCGGCGCGCGGCAAGCCGGTGGTGGTGGTGCGGCCGGGACGGCATGCGCGCCCCGCGTCGCCGCCGGCCAGCCATGCCGCGGCGCTGGCCACGCCCGACGCGGTCTACGAGGCCGCGTTCCGCCGCGCCGGCCTGCTGCGCGTGCACGCGCTGGACGAGCTGTTCGCCGCCGCCGAAACGCTGTCGCACCTGGGCAGCGTCCCCGGGCGCAGGCTGGCGGTGCTGACCAATGGCGCCGGCACCGGCCTGCTGGCGCTCGACCGGCTGCAGGACCTGGGCGGCACGCCGGCGGTGCTGTCGGAAGAGACCGTGCTGCGCCTGGACGAGGCGCTCGAGCGGCGCTGGTCGGGCGCGAATCCGGTCGACCTGATCGGCGATGCCAACGGACCGCGTTATGCCGCTGGGCTGGAAGCGCTGCTCGACGACCCCGGCAACGACGCCGTGCTGGTGGTCAACGTGCCCACCGTGCTCTCCGACCCGCTGGAGACCGCCGGCGCCGTGGCCGGCGTGCTTGGCGCGCGCCGGCGCGGCGGGCCGCGCAAGCCCGTGCTCGGGCTGTGGCTGGGCGACGATCGCGGCGGCGCGAAACTGCTGGGCGACGCCGGGTCGCCCACCTACGCCAGCGAGGCCGAGGCCGTGCGCGGCTTCATGTACCTGGTGCGCCATCGCGAGGCCCAGACCGCGCTGATGGAAACGCCGCCCAGCCTGCCGGAGGACTTCTCCGTCGACCGCGACGCCGCGCGTGCGGTCATCGATGCCGCGATGGCCGAAGGCCGCGAGTGGCTGGACCCGGTGGCCACGAGCCGGCTGCTGGCGGCCTACGGCATCGACATCGACGCACCGGTGCCAGCGGCCGATGCCGACGCCGCGGTGCGCGCCGCGCAGCCGCTGCTCGACGCCGGTCGCTCGGTCGCGGTCAAGGTGCTGTCGCCCGACATCGCCCACAAGTCCGACGTCGACGGCGTGCGCCTGCACCTGGCCAGCGCTGCTGCCGTGGGCGAGGCCACCGTCGGCATCCTCGAGCGTGCCCGGCGGCTGCGGCCCCAGGCGCGCATCGAGGGCGTCAGCGTGCACCCGATGGTGCTGCGGCCGAAGGCGCGCGAGGTGATCGCCGGGATCGCCGACGACCCGGTGTTCGGTCCGGTGGTGGTGTTCGGCCGCGGCGGCACCGCGGTCGAACTGGTCGACGACAAGTCGCTGGCGCTGCCGCCGCTGGACCTGCGCCTGGCGCACGAGCTGATCGGCCGCACCCGGGTCTCGCGCATCCTGCGTGGCTACCGCGACGTGCCCGCCGCCGACGAGCGCGCGCTGGCGCTGGTGCTGGTGAAGCTGGCGCAGCTCGCCGCCGATTTCCCCGAGGTGCGCGAGGTCGACATCAACCCGCTGCTGGCCGATGCCGGGGGCGCCGTGGCGGTGGATGCGCGCGTGGCGCTGGCGCCGCCCAAGCGCCTGCACCGCGGCCGCGGCCACCCGCGCTTCGCGGTGTTCCCGTACCCGACCGAGCTGGAGCGCACGCTGGTGCTGTCCAACGGCCGCGAGGCGCTCGTGCGCCCGGTGCGGCCGGAGGACGATGCCATGTTCCGCCGCTTCTTCGAGAAGGTCGGCGCCGAGGACCTGCGCATGCGCTTCTTCCGTGCGGTGCGCGACTTCAGCCACGACTTCATCGCCCGCCTGGTGCAGCTCGACTACGCCCGTTCCATGGCGCTGGTGGCGATCGACGTGGAGACCGGCGAAATGCTCGGCGCGGTGCGTCTGCTGGCCGACTCCGACTTCGAGCGCGGCGAGTACGGAATCATGGTCCGCTCCGACCTGAAGGGTGCGGGCCTGGGCTGGCGCTTGATGCAGGAGATGATCGGGGTGGCGCGCTGGATGGGCCTGCGGACGATCGAGGGCCAGGTGCTGCGGGAGAACAGCACCATGCTGTCGATGTGCCGCCACCTGGGCTTCCGGGTGGTCCCGGACCCCGACGACGCCACGCTGATGCTGGTCAGCCTCCCGGTGCCACCCGCTGCGGGATAATGGCGCTGCCATGCGCAAGATCCTGCACATCGACATGGACGCCTTCTACGCGTCGGTGGAGCAGCGCGACGACCCCTCGCTGCGCGGGCGGCCGGTGGTCGTGGCCTGGCGCGGCGCGCGTTCGGTGGTCTGCGCGGCGTCCTACGAGGCGCGGGTCTTCGGCGTGCGCTCGGCGATGCCCGCGGCGCGCGCCGAGCGCCTGTGCCCCGATGCGGTGTTCGTGCCGCCGGATTTCGCCCGCTACAAGGCGGTGTCGCGGCAGATACGCGGGATCTTCCTCGCCCACACCGACCTGGTGCAGCCGCTGTCGCTGGACGAGGCCTACCTCGACGTCACTGCGCCGAAGATCGCCTCGCCCAGCGCCACCGAAACCGCGCGCAGGATCCGCGCCGAGATCCGCGAGGCCACCGCGCTGACCGCCTCGGCGGGGATCGCGCCGAACAAGTTCCTGGCCAAGATCGCCTCGGACTGGAACAAGCCCGACGGCCAGTTCGTGGTCAAGCCGTCGCAGGTCGAGGCCTTCCTGACGCCGCTGCCGGTGGCGAAGATCCCCGGCGTCGGCAAGGTGATGGAGGGCAGGCTCGCCGCCCTCGGCATCGCCACCGTCGGCGACCTGCGCGGCTTGGCGCAGGAGGAGCTGCAGGCGCGCTTCGGCAGCTTCGGCGCCAGCCTGTACCGGCGTGCGCGCGGCATCGACGAGCGCCCGGTCGAGCCCGACCAGCCGGTGCAGTCGATCTCGACCGAGGACACCTTCGCCACCGACCTGCGCCTGGACGAACTGGAGCCGGCGATCCGCGCGCTGGCGGCCAAGGCCTGGGCGGCGACCCGCAGGACCGACCGCATCGGCCACACCGTGGTGCTGAAGCTCAAGACCGCGCAGTTCCGGATCCTGACCCGCAGCTACACCCCCGACGCGCCGCCGGCGTCGGAAGAGGAGTTCATCGCCATCGCGCTGGCGCTGCGCGAGCGCGTCAGGCTGCCGGCGTCGACGCGCTACCGGCTGGCCGGAGTGGGGATGTCGGGCTTCCGTGATCGCGAAGAGGCGATGCTGCAGCCGGCGCTGTTCGCCTGAGCCGGCGTCCCTGGCGCAGGTCCAGCCACAGGCTGTAGGCGGCGGTGAGCGCCGGGAACAGGTTCTGCACCACGCCGACGGCGTCCTGCTTGGCCGAGAACACGAAGTACGACAGCGCCATCAGGCTGCCGGCGAGGCTCATCACCCAGAACGCGCGCGGGATCACCGGTCGCCCCGCCATGTGCGAGGCCACCACCTGCACGCCCCAGCGCGCGGCGAACATCAGCGTGCCGGCAAGGCCGATGACCTTCCACGCCGTCATGTGCATGCCGGTCCAGGCCAGCCAGGCGATCGGTGCGTCCATGTCCATGCTCAGCCCTCGTCTTCGGCCACGGCGGTGAGCGGCGCGCGCCGGATCAGCCAGGCCACGCCGCGCAGGTCGGCGATGCCCACCAGGGCGCGGCCGAGGTTGTCGTACTTGGAGACGCCCGCGGTCCGCGGCCGGTGCCCGACCGGGACGCTGACCGTGCGCCAGCCCGCGCGCTGGACCAGCGCCGGCAGGTAGCGGTGCATGTGGTCGAACCAGGGCAGGTCGAGGAAGGTGGCGCGCTCGAACAGCTTCAGGCCGCAGCCGGTGTCGGGCGTGTCGTCGCGCAGCAGGCGCGCGCGGATGGCGTTGGCGATGCGCGAGGCCCAGCGCTTGCCGGCGCCGTCGCGGCGGGTGACGCGCCAGCCGGCGAACAGGCGCACGTCGGGATCCGCTCCGTCGCGGTGCTCGAGCAGGCGGAGGATGTCGGCGGGGTCGTTCTGGCCGTCGCCGTCGAGGGTGGCGATCCACTCGCCGCGCGCAGCGCGTACGCCACTGCGGATTCCCGCGCTCTGGCCGCTGCGCGTGGCATGGCGGAGCACGCGCAGTTCAGGCAACTCCGCGCGCAGGGTCCGCAGCGCGTCGGCAGTGCCGTCGTCGGAGGCGTCGTCCACGCAGACGATCTCGTAGGCGAGCCGGCCGCGCAGGGCGGCCGCCACTTCGCGCAGCAGCCCGGGAAGGTTGGCGGCCTCGTTGAAGGCGGGGATCACCACCGAAAGCGGCAGCGGTCGGGCCGGATGCGGCGCGGCTGCGGCCTGCGGCGCGGCCGCCCGACGGAGCGGCACCACGGGCCCGGCAAGCGCGGGAGTTGGGGGGGCAGGGAGCGCCTGCGACATGGGATTGGCCTGCGGGAGGGCTGCAGTCAGTCTCGGGTGACCGGTGTCGGAAGCCTGTAGAAACTTTGTCAAAACTTTGTTGCGCGGGCGGCCTGGCGCCCCGTGCCGGTGCCCGCTTCGCAGCCGGGGCGCATGGCAGTGGCCGGCACCAGCCACCAGTCCAGGCGGCTGGCCCGTCCCAGGGGCGTGGCCTGCGCGCGTTCCACGCATCCGTCGATCGCCGTGGCCGGCACCAGCACCCATCGGGTCGACGGGGATTCACCCAGCCAGGCCGCGGCATCGCGCCACTGCTCCGCGACCGGCCGCTTGAAGCCGAAC
>Ga0172382_10013658_pt1 | contig 10437 bp, 10 predicted proteins | sample Leawel138RmetaG_FD_122245 | JGI IMG/M metagenome (GOLD analysis project Ga0172382, IMG submission 122245) | Leachate microbial communities from a municipal landfill in Southern Ontario, Canada - Leachate well 138R metaG | ecosystem: Engineered > Solid waste > Landfill > Unclassified | place...
AATGCATTTTCACTATGCTTTTTCATTCTGAGAACGAGTGTTTCCATCCCCAGATTTGTTAAAAAGGCATTAAAAGGGCTCATGGTGTTTCCCAAATCTCTCAGAAGCTGCATCCTGGCCTTTACAATATAAGCCTGTTCCTTAAATGTTTCCGTATAGCTTATGCCATGATAGCTCGGATCCGGTTCTGTCAATTCCGGAAACTTCCCATTGTCCCAATTAAAATTACCGCCATCAACTATTGCACCGCCTAAACTGATGGCATGTCCGTCCAAATATTTACTCGTGGAGTGTGTTATTATGTTTGCCCCATATTCAAACGGATTGCATAGATACGGTGTAGCGATAGTGTTGTCTATGATCAACGGAACATCTATTTCCTCTGCAAATTCAGACATCTTTTTAATATCCAACACTTCTGTTCCCGGATTGCTTATTGTTTCCGCAAAAACAGCCCTGGTATTAGGTTTGGCATATTTTAAGAACTCTTCTATTTTCAAGGATTGATCGACAAAATCCACCTCTATCCCTACCTTTTTGAATGTTGTCGACAGCAAGGTCATAGTGCCGCCGTATAAACTTGATGCCGCTATTATATGTTGGCCGTTGGAGCATATATTTAACAGGGATATCAAGGTAGCCGACTGGCCTGAAGATACGGCCAAAGCCCCTACACCGCCCTCCAACAAGCTGATTTTTTTCTCTAAAGCCTCTATCGTAGGATTGCTGATTCTGGTATACATATGGCCCGTCGCTTTTAAATCAAATATATCGGCCAGATAATCGGGATCCCCATATTGATAGGTCGTACTCTGTACTATGGGTAAAACCCTCGGTTCTCCTGATTTTGGGCTATATCCTCCATGAATGCAGATTGTTTCCTTTTTCATATTATATTCCTCCTTCTATACGTAAAACCGGGGAGCAGCCCAAGATCACTGAAAAAATTCTAATTTTATAAAAAGTATTAGAAATATCACTCTGAGCACGACGAAGAATCTCGCTTTACCTCTTTACTCATACGCCTCTCTCTAGTCTGCCTACTTTGTCCCTTAGACTGCTCAAATCCCTGTTTAAATCTCCTAATCTTGTCTGCAGCGCTTCTTGTATTCTATTTATTCTATCATAAGTATTCCTTAATTTATCTAAAGAATCCTTTATTTTACCCTGTACAAATAAATCTGCAATTAACCCGTCAAAGAAATAATCCGCAAATGTAGCAAATCCACTGATTTCAATATCCATATCCGACGGCAAATTAACATGGGACAGGATTGTATTGAGGGTCCTTATTTCCTTTTCCAGATCCTTTATTTCCCGCCTCATATCATTTATCCTGGAATGTTTTACAGCAGTAGATATAAACCCTCCTCCTAGTATGTCCCATATGCCCCAACTCCTGGCACTTTCCAACGATTTTATAGCTTTTTTTAAAGACGAGAGAGCCCTTCCACAGGCTAAAATACCTTCCTTAACACCCCTGACAATTAATTCTTTTTCAGATAGTTCTTCCAGACAACTTTTTAACTCGCGAGCCGCCCCATCATTTTTGTCCAGTATTAAATTCCGTCTTTCTTTGATCAATTCATCATATTCCAAATCCAATGAGTGATAATTTTCTATCTGTTCTTTATAAAAATTAATATCTTTCTCGATATTTGCAATAGAATCTCTGCAATTTTCGTATTTTGATTTGATAATATCATATTGCCGCAATTCCTCCTGAAGGTCCATGTCTTCTTTTCGAAAAATTAAGCCTATGACACTTGGGGATTGCAGCCTTTTTATCTGCCTCTCTTTCTTATTTAAAGCTTTACCGAGTTCTCTTCCCCTGACCCGTTCTTTTTCTAATTCTTGTTGTTTTTGTTCTAATATATCAGAAAATTCCCGCCTTTTCTTTAAGTTTTCCTCTATCTCATTTATCTTCTTATTGATGTCCTCCAATATGGATACACCTCCCCGACTAATAATTATTATACACCAGTTTTTAATAGGTTTTAAGGAATTTTTAGTTAATTCGCGTATCAAATGCACTGGGGACGTGAATCTCATTATTTGGGGACAATAAATAATATACTTTATGAAACAGATTCAATATTTATCGGAAAAAGGGTTGAGATAAGGTATGAACCGGATTGGTTAAATGATGTTACCAAACCCTTACCAATTTATCAAGATGGAAAAAAAGTAGGGGAGGCAAAAGTAGTCCGTTTTCACGATAATGCCCATGTAATGAGAAAGTTCACAGGCAATAGAAAAAAGAATATTGAGATTAATACTGAAACAGCATCAAAAGAAAATGCTATTAAAAAACCTGTTATTGAAAATTCAATATCATATAGTGGAATGATGGAAGGTGAAAAAAATGTTTAGGCAACTTTCAAGCCGTGATACAAAAGAACTTGATTCAAGATTAAAATACATACTGGAAAACAGGGGTATCTGCTTAATTGTAGGTGAACCCGGATCAGGTAAATCAATAGGATTAAGAAGGCTCACGAATAATATGAACGGCTCCCTTTACAAGCCCTGTTATCTTCAACTGACAACATTGACAATTAAAGATTTTTATCAGGCCATAGCAATGTTACTATGTGAAATATCGAAATATAGAAAGGTGCAATTATTCAACCAAATACAAAATTCTATACAAAATCTATACTATGAACAGCGTATAACCCCGGTAATAATCATAGATGAAATTCATATGGCATCCATATCCATACTGGATGATTTAAGATTGTTATTTAATTTTAAGATGGATTCTGCAAACCCTTTTGTATTAATACTTTCAGGACAACCACAAATCAGGAATAAACTTGCATTAAATACTTGTTATCCTTTAAGGCAAAGAATAACCATGAGATATTCCATGCAGGGATTATCCTTAGAAGAGACAGCCGATTACTGCACCAGCAGGATGAAGATTACAGGTTGCGCAGACGATATATTTACACCGGCAGCCTTAGAAGCAATTCATACAATATCAGGCAAATTGTGTAAAATCTTATTTATCAAAATGTGTCAATTTTAGTTTATCATTCACAAGGGGTACCGAGGAATATAAATAATATTTCAATAACAAGCCTTATGTATTCAACGGAAAGGAAGATGCTGACCGTGGATGATGAGGCGGTTTATCAAGCAAATATTGAAACAGGGGTATAAATTAGGAATAAAACAGTTTCTTGCCTATTTGGATGATAGGGCCCTGCAGGGATGCAACCTAAGCGCCAAATAGGATTCTATAAAAACATAAGAAACATAAAGAGGAGTCATTATCTTGATTCCTTTTTATGTTTTAAAGAACAAAAGCAATAAATCCCGGGGGTTGGGGCAGAGCCCCAAAATCTTTCTAAATGCTGATATAATTTAAGAAATTTTAAAATAATATCTGCAATAATTTGATAATATATAGCTTTTTTCTATATCCGAAACTATTTTAATTTGAGAAATTTACCTATTTTAATTTGAGAATCGACAAGGCTTATAATTCCAATGTACTTTTAGCAGCATAACACATAAAATTTTATACGGATTAAGTAAACCCGATAATTCTTAAACTGCGGGTCTAGTTTGTTGTACCCTTTTTTACCCGGCATCATTTCATAATAGCAGTTACTGAGCGTTTATGCCGCGAAAACCTCTTGATATAGGGAAGCACCCTCTGGTACAATCTCGCAGGCGGAAACACGCCTGTGCAAACATAAAGTTTGTTTTCGCCTATTCACGGGAGTCCAGAGGGTGCAGGGGCCCCGTGTCAAGAGGAACGTGGAATAAATGCGGCGTTTATTTCAAATTTGATTGTATTAGTGCTATCGACTACTAGTATTTTTTAATTTTTGTATTGACTTTTAGTAGCTGGTCTGTCTTTCAGCAAGCATAAGAGTCGTTGCAGCGATAATTGAGTCGGCGGCTATAATGAGCCGCTTTCTGTTATATCGGTCTGCCCAAACACCGGCAAACAAAAGCACTTTTTTCTCAGGCAGCACCCATTCCGGTGGCAGTACGGTGATAGGGCGGGCTTGCACAATAAGGACTTTTTCCTTTTCCATCGCCCATTCAATATCCATCGGCATCTGATAAAGACGCTCAATTTTCATGCCCAGCCATGCTAACTCTTCTATCTGTTTTTTTGACAATACGGGCTTTTTTTTCAGTGAATCGGATACGGGAACTTCTTTTGTCCCCTGAGCGGTACGGACAGTCATAATCCGCTTTTCGGCAGTTTCCCGATAAGCTATCTTACCCGTATCTTTCTTTACAATGATTGTATCAGGCGTTACCAGACCCGATACTATCGCTTCTCCAAGCCCCCATGCGGCGTTGATAACAAGTTCATCGCGCTTGCCGTTGATTGGATTTGCCGTAAACAGAATGCCCGCCGCGTCGGAAAAAACCAGCTTTTGAACGACAACGGCCAACGCCACGGTGCCATTGTCGATGTTGTTATTGAGGCGGTAGGCAATGGCCCGAGCCGTCCACAAAGATGCCCAGCACCTTTTGATTGCAGCCAAGACTTCCTGTTCGCCATGGATATTGAGATAGGTTTCCTGCTGACCGGCAAATGATGCGCCAGGCAAATCTTCGGCAGTCGCCGATGAGCGTACAGCCACCGGCGCATTCTTCATCTTCCCATAGACCAAAGAAACGGCGGACTCTATTTTACGCGGAGTTTTTGCTTCCGTGAAAAAGCTGCCTATCTGTTGGGATGCGGTATCCAAGGCGTCAGAATCGTGTGGATCGATTCCCTTTAACGCATCTAATATCCGGCGTTGAATTCCGTTCTCGGATACAAAGAGCCGGTATGCCTTTGTGGTGACATGGAAGCCGTCCGGCACGGGTAGTCCCGCAGCAAGCATCTTCGCTAATGACGTTCCCTTCCCACCGACATTTTCAAGTGTTGCATCGTCGTTCGAGAGAGACAAAACAAAAGACATAAAGCGTTCCTCCTTTACATTTTGATACCATTCAGGAAAATCCCGACCACTTCACTGAGCATTTCCTCAGTGCTTCCAGTTGGGCGGGTTGTGTACAGAACCGTGACCATCGAGTTAATGAGCAGACGCGCGGCGAGCAAGGCATTCACATTGCGAAAGAGCCCTTTAGAGATACCATCCTCTATGACCGATTTCACCATATCCTGATACACATATCCCAGTCACGCAAAACGTCAATAGTGATGCCGAGTTTTTCGACAGCTTCATTTCTACCGATGAACAGAAAACTTTCACACGGCGTATCACTATTCTTAATAATGTCAAGAGCTATACTAATGGCTTCTTCAGTCCGCGCCCTTTTTTCTTTTAGATGTTCAAAATATTTCTGTGTGCCCTAATACGCGCCGTCAATATCAGCCGCCGCCGCTGTTTTCACAATTTCAAAAACTTCCTGTCTGAGTCTACTGCTGATAATCTCTGCCTGAAAAACAGTGCGCAATAGTTGAAGCTGCTCAAGATGCCTGTCGTTAAAAATACGGTATCCACTTGCTGTCCTTGGTATCACAGGAATCAATTTCATCCCCTCATAAAACCGTATTGTATTCGGATGTACACCTATCAGCTTTGCTATTTGAGCTGTTTGATACGTCATGACGAAACCACCTCGTTTCTTGATCTTTCTTAAAACAAAAACAGTATACCATAGATTTTTTAATATGGTGGCATACTGGAGGGTTTGGAGCTACAAATCATATTTTTTTAGTTAAACAGTGCTCGAACAGGTATGGCCTCAATATGTCCCCTGCATGCCATAGGAACAAGTCTAATTCGCGGTGCATCGTCAACAGCCCATTTATATCCGTAAAGCTCTGGATTAAAGTTCTCTATTTTTTTGTGAAAGCAAATTGCTCCATTTATGTCTATGGCATTGTTGAGAGTGTGCCTTGAAAAACCATCATTGTGCACGGAGGTAACTCTATAATTTCAAAACCTGTCGGAACAACATCATTATACCGAGCCGATACTTCCACTCCTATCGCATGATAAAATTCATGGGAGCCAATCCTTCCTTGCGACCACCATATTTCTATTGGCTCATGCAGAGCTTCTTTTATGGTCGAAAGAATGTCCCACTCTTTCGGGGACAAGGGCGAGGACAAGGGGACGGGAGTTTTGTCCCCATTTTAAAGTAAATTCTCATATTTTTGCTTTCCATGTAAAACTCGCATAATAATAACTTGATTTTTTTCTTCCTCAATTAAATAAAATATAACATAATTATTAATTATTAATTTTCTATATCCTTTATTTCCTAGATATTCATCAGCCACATGATTACAAGAAAAAGGAAACTTCCTTAATCTCATAATTCCTTTTTCTATTCTTTCCAGAGTATTAGTAGCTGCAAATGTAGCAAATAGTTTTTCTGATATATATTGATAAATATTGTCTAAATCTTCTGCCGCTTTTGGGGTCATTTTTATAGTGTAATTATTTGCCATACCTGTCTTTTAAACTCTCAAATACTGCTTCAGCATCTAAAAGCTTTTCTCCGTTTTTTATTTGATTCTCTGCCTCTGCTAACTTCTCATATAAATCTGCTTTTGCCAATTTGTCTTTATAAGTTTCCATACTCATGACAACTAAGTGCCCATAGCCATTCTTTGTAATATAGATAGGTTCTTTGCTTTCCTCACAAAGCCTTGATATTTCACTTGTATTTCTTAAATCTTTTATTGGCCTTATATCAATCATAATATTACCTCCTCAGATATATTATGACCTTATTATAGCATAATTATGTTATATTTACTATTCGTTTTACTAATTTCTTTAAAACATAACAAAGTTCTCCTCTTTGATATAAAGTTTAATTAATTACCTGTTAGAAGCACATTTGAGATTTTTTAGGCAAACACCAAACACGCAAACACGGGGACGGTTCTCCTGTTTGAGTCCTTTTTTAAACCTTCACTTTATAGATCCTGTGAATGGTGAAGCCGGTAAGCCTTGATAACTGTCTCAAGGAAATCCCCCGATCTTTTTTTAGATATTTTATAATCTCATCCTGGATTTCTTGCTCCATATTTTGAAGTTTAGACAAATCTATATTATATTTATCTAATGCTAAATCCCTCACATCTTTATCTGAAGGTGTCTTTTTCTCTTCATCAATATCTAGGCACCGGCTATCGGTGATTTCTATGTGAAATTTGCCAAGCTCTGCTACCGCTTCTTTTTTATCGGATGAAAACATCTGCAAAGCAAAATTGGTATCCACTATATTACTTGTTTTGTAGTATTCATTATAACTGCTCCATTTGTAATCTTCTGTATTGCTGACTAAACCTGCCTTTACCGGGTTCTGATGAATATAGCGTAACACAGTTAAAAAATAGGTATCGTCTTCTACCGGTTCACTTTTGAATCTACCCTGAAATAGATGCCCACTTCTATCATATTGCCGGTTATACCAATAGGCATAACTTACCCCTATTCGTCTCATGGTGTTTCCGATCTTCTCATTTCCTTCTTTAATCAATAAATGAAGATGATTCCCCATCAAGCAATAGGCATATAATTCAAAGGTAATTTCTTTTTTATATTCTCCTAAGGTTTTTATATATCTTGAATGATCCCTATCCTCAACAAAAATATTTTGCCGATTTATTCCTCTTACCATTACATGATATATTCCTGTTGAACTTAATAATCGCTTTGTTCGTGGCAATTCTAATCACCCCAAAGGTATTATAATCTGATATTTAAATTATATCGAACAAAGGATCCGTCCCCTTGTTTGAGAAATCTATCTCTACTCTTATAACGTAAATTGGGGGCTTTTTGTGACAGGAAGAGATTCAAATTATGGATAAAACATTAAAAAAATGGCCCCGTCTCGCCATTTTTTAATATTGTCCCTATTTTAATTATGCATCGGGGACGGTTCCTGTTGCATTCCAAAAATAAATGTGATTTGCATTATTATATAAAGGCACCTTTACTTAAGGGGACAGATGGTGTCGAGGGAGTGTCTGGTGTCTGATGTCAAGGGGATGCTTCGAAACTATTGAAAAACGATGTAAGAATATGTAAAATTAAATAAATGAACAACACGAACAAACAACACAAAAGAACTGTCCCCTTGTGTTGTGTGTTCACATATTTATAAAATACAAAAACAAAGGTAAGGATGTACCCGCATATGCTAGTATTAATGTATTTGTCATAGTAGACATAATATCTTTTCCTACATTCATTCCAGATTTAAATAGGGATATAGAAGATATAGTTGGTTGCTTTTTCTTCATTTCGAAGATAAAAGATGTAATAGACATTCCTATATCCATTACAGCGCCCATAGTTCCTAAGATCATTCCACTAAACAACAACCCCTTATAATCTATAAGTATATTTGTATGTGTTACAAGTGCTTGAACATTATCATCGCAAAGGCCTGTAAGAGCCATTAAATTCCCAAAATAAAAGGCAAAAAGTCCGGCTATTATTGTTCCGCCTATAGTGCTTATAATTGCGCAAAAGCTTTTTTTGCTAAAACCGCTTATCAATATAAAGTTTATTAATATAGAAATTGAAGAAACTAGGATGGTAGCTAATATAGGATTAGTTTTATTTAATAATAGTGGTATTAGGCAAAATATAATCAACAAAAAAGTTGCTAATAGAGATAGAGTTGCAAATATTCCTTTGAATCCTCCAAAAATAATTAGTACAGCTATAAAGACAATAGTTATTATCTTAATTGTATTTTTTCTATTTATATCAAAAACACTAATCTGTTCAATGGCACCGTTAACTGATTGTAAACAAACAATTATAGACATATTTTTTCTAAATTCAACATCATTAGATGTTTCCAGAATGGGCATATGTTCAAGCTCAATTATTTTATTTTCATAAGGACCTTCTGTAAGTTTTGCTTTAATTCTATATATTGTTATATCATTTTTTATTTCTTCTTTTAATTCAGTTATTATAGCTGTATAGTATTGATATTCCTTATCTTCTCCACAATAACAATCTATAGGAAGTATACAAATAAAAATAAAAATTACTATAAAAATGAATATTTTATATAATTTTCTCATAAGTTCCTCCTTGTCCTATAAGAATTATCCTTAAATAAAATATTAACAAAAGTTGTAATTCATATTCTAGGATATGAGACAAGGTATGAAAATATGATTGCAAAATATGATGGGTACACTATCCCCAATATGACAATTTCAAAAACATATTTACGATCTTTTGCAATTCGAAAAATTCTTCTTTGGCTAAAATATCGTAATCTTTACCATAAATACCCCTAGATTCCAAACTCCATAAAAATGATTTGAAATTAGGATATTCATGGATATTTTTATTTAATAAGTATATAAAATGTTCCAGCTTTTTATAGTTAATTGTGTTGTTATTTTTTTCTTTTTCATATAAAGATAAATCCATTATTAATTCCAAGGGTTTTGTTACCTTATATCTGTAGCCATTGACATTATCGGGTAAAAAATCGTTTTTATAGTTTTTATAACTTTCACATACTATCCTATACATCGTATCCTCCCCTGAACTGTGATAACTTTTTTACAAACAAACCCCTTTTAGATTCATATAAATCATTTCTTGATAATACCTCATCTACTATTTGATTTATTAATTTTCTATCCGCTATTTCTATCAGTTTATCAATATCCTCTATATCTTTTTGTTCCAGTCTGATTATTTTGCTTACGATTATATCTTCCGGAGATAATAAATACACATTTAAATATTCGAATTTATTTAATTTTATAGCTCTCTCCTTATATTTGGGTGATACAACAGTACTCTCATATTCTAACATATCAAAATCTCTTAACTGCACAAAAACCCTTCCCAATGCAGAAGGATAATTTAAATCTATAAAATCAAAATCCCTTGTGGCCCTTTCGGTATATTGCCCTAATATACAGGCAGCGCCCCCTAAAAAATATATATCAAAAGGCCTTATATCAAAAGCCTTTGCAACCTTTTCCAGGTCCTCCTCGATTTCTAAAAATTCACAATCATCTTCTTTTAAATGAAATGCTTCAAACTGTTCTATTGATCCCTGAAATAACCCCAAAATTATTTGTTTTTCGGTAGTGTCTACCAGCACATTACTCCCACTCGCACTCGTATAACTATTATAACTACTCCATTCATAGGCTGATACATCCGATACCACTTTTGCCTTAACGGGGTTATTATGTATGTATCTGAGTGCCTGAATAAGATATTCTTCCGTGCCAATAATCTCGCTCTTGAATCTATCTTGAAATACATGGCCTACCCTTTTATATTTATGGTTATATCTACCCGCAAACTTGATATTAATCCATTTGAACGTTTCTGACATTTCCTGCAACCCAGAATGAAGCAAAAGATGAACATGATTGTCCATTAAACAATAAGCTACTACTGTAATCTTATTGCCCTCCACCGTATGCTGCAACAACTC
>Ga0172382_10013659_pt1 | contig 10437 bp, 7 predicted proteins | sample Leawel138RmetaG_FD_122245 | JGI IMG/M metagenome (GOLD analysis project Ga0172382, IMG submission 122245) | Leachate microbial communities from a municipal landfill in Southern Ontario, Canada - Leachate well 138R metaG | ecosystem: Engineered > Solid waste > Landfill > Unclassified | place...
CGTAGCTGAACTTGCCGTCGAAGTCGTTGAAGCGGCCATACAGCCAGGAGTAGCCCAGGTGCTGGATGCGGAACTGGATGAAGGCATGGGCGCCCTTGGTGTCGATGACGTAGTCGGCGGCGTAGGCCGGAACGGCCGCGCCGGCGAGCAACAGCAGCGAGAGGATGATCTTGTTCATGGTGTAGCTCCTTACTGTGGTTGGGAAGAGATGATCAGCGGCCGAGCATGCGCTTGAACGTGCGGTCGCGGTCGATGAGGTGATGTTTCAGGGCGCCGGCGATGTGCAGCAGCACCAGCGCCATCAGCGTGATGGCGAGGACCAGATGCACGGCACCGGCCACGTCCTCCTGCTGCGGGATGGCAGTGATCGTCGCCGGGATGCTGAACAGCCCGAACACCTCCACGGCGCGGCCGTCGGCGGTGGAGATGAGATAACCGCTGGCCATGATGGCGAACAGCAGCAGGTACAGCAGGCCATGCACGATGTGCGCGGCGCGGCGTTCCAGCGGCGTGTGGCTGGCCAGCGGCGACGGCGGTGGCGAGTACCAGCGCCAGGCGAGGCGCGCCAGCATCACGACGAACAGCAGCACGCCGATGCTCTTGTGCAGTGCCGGCCCCTGGCGGTACCACGGGTCGTAATAGGTCAGGCTGGTCATCCACAGGCCGAGGCCGAACAGGCCGAACACCGTCAGCGCCACCAGCCAGTGCATGGTCACGGCCACCAGGCCGTAGCGTTCCCTGTCGTTGCGCAGTTTCATCAGAATTTCCCCGCGCGGTAGTCGCTGTAGGCCTGGCGCAGCTCGGCCTCGGTGTTCATCACGAACGGCCCGCCGCGCGCCACCGGTTCGCGCAGTGGTGCGCCGCTGACCAGCAACAGGCGGCTGTCGCTGTCGGCCGCGATCTCGACCGCATCGCCGGCGCCGAGCAGGGCGAGGGAAAAGGCCTCGATGCGGCGGCCGCCGATGCGCACCTCACCGTCGAATACATAGACGAAGGCGTTGCGCTCAACATCCACCGGCTCCTCGAAGCGCGCACCGGCGGGCAGGGTGATGTCGAAATAGCTCACCGGCGTGATCAGCTCGCGCACCGGTCCGCGGGTGCCGCGGCTGGTGGTGCCGGCGATCACCTTGGCCACCACGCCGTCCTCGCGCGGCTCCAGCGGGATATTTTCGGCGCCGAACTCCTGATAGCGCGGCGCCATCATCTTGTGCGCCGCCGGCAGGTTGACCCACAGCTGGAAACCGGCCAGCAGACCGTCCTCCTGCTCCGGCATCTCGGAGTGGACGATGCCGCGTCCGGCGGTCATCCACTGCACGCCGCCATGCTCGATGACGCCGCTGTGGCCGGCGTTGTCGCCGTGGCGCATGCGGCCGTGCATCAGGTAGGTGACGGTCTCGAAGCCGCGGTGCGGATGGGGTGGGAAGCCGCCGATGTAGTCGTCCGGGTCGTCGGAACGGAAATCGTCCAGCAGCAGGAAGGGGTCGAGCTGCGGCAGCGCCGGGCCGCCGATGAGCCGGGTCAGGCGCACGCCGTCGCCGTCGGCGGTTTCCTGGCCGCGCACCACCTGAACGACCGGGCGCGCGGTGTGGCTGACTTTCTGGTCCATGATGACCTCCTCGGAGTCTGGAGCGCAGGGGGGAGGGGGTGGGCAACGGCGGCCTCGCACCATCTCCCCCAGCGCTGTGGTGTTGGGAACAAGTGTAGGGTTGCCAAATCAGGAATAAAGGCGATAATCGGCAAAAGACTGTTGCGAATATTGGAACAATGGACCGCTTTGACTCCCTGCACACCTTTGTCGCCGTGGTGGAGGCCGGCAGCTTCAGCGCCGCCGCCGTACGCCTCGATCGCGCCAAGTCGGCGGTGAGCCGGCAGCTGGCGGCGCTGGAGGCGCACCTCGGCGTGCAGCTGCTCAATCGCACCACCCGCCGCCTGTCGCTCACCGAGGCGGGGCGGGAATTCCACGAGCGCGCGCAGCGCATCCTCGCCGACCTGGAGGAGGCGGAGCTGTCGGTGGCGGCGGAGCAGACTGCCCTGCGCGGCCGCCTGCGCCTGGCGGCGCCGCTGTCCTTCGGCGTGCAGCACCTGGCGCCGGCGCTGGCGGAGTTCCTGGTGCTGCATCCGGAGCTGGTGCTGGATCTCGACCTGGACGACCGCCGCATCAATCTGGTGGAGGAGGGTTTCGATCTGGCGCTGCGCATCGGTGAGCTGGCCGACTCCTCGCTGGTGGCCCGTCCTCTGGCGCCGATCCGCATGCAGCTGTGCGCCAGCCCCGACTATCTGCGCCGCCACGGTACCCCACGCACGCCGCAGGACCTGGCCTTTCATGCCGGCCTGGTGTACGGCAACGTGCCTGAGGCGCAGCAGTGGCGCCTCCTCGATGCCGCCGGCAAGGTGCACAGCGTGAAGGTGCCGGCGCGGCTGCGCGCCAACAACGGCGACGTCTTGATCCGCGCCGCCCTGGACGGCCTCGGCGTGGTGGTGTCGCCCACCTTCATTGCCCACCGCGCCCTGGCGACCGGGGAGCTGGTGCCGCTGCTGGCGGAATATCAGGCGCCGGGCACCACCGCCTATGCGGTGTATCCCTCGCGCCGCCACCTGCCGCAGCGGGTGCGCGTGCTGATCGATTTTCTGGCGCAGCGTTTCGGCGACACGCCGTACTGGGATCAGACATGACGGCGCCGCGGCAGTTGTGGGTGCTGGCCGGGACGCGTGCCTGGGCGCGTGAGGTCGCCCTGCGCCATGCGTGCGACGGCATGCTGTGGCTGGGCGAGCCGCCAACCGGCGTGCCGGGCGGCGCGGCGCGCGAGGCGCACAAGTGGCTGGGGCGCGAGCTGGACCTGCTGGTGATCGACGCCTGGGCCGGTTTCGATGTCGAGGCCTTCGGCGCGGCCAGCGGCGCGCTGCGCGGCGGCGGTCTGCTGCTGCTGCTGACGCCGCCGCTGGCAGAGTGGCCGCACTATGCCGATCCGGAATACGCGCGCATCGCGGTGCATCCGTTTACGCCGGCAGAGGTCAGCGGGCGTTTTCTAGCCCGCTTCGTGCACCTGCTGCGCAGCCATGCGGTGAGGGTGTTGCGCGAGGGCGATGCATTGCCGGCGTGGCAGGCGCGGCCGACGCTGCATCCATCCGACTGGTGCAGCGTCGATCAACAGGCGGCGCTGACGGCGATCACGCAGATGGCGCAGGCCCCCATGCCCGTGCCGCTGGTGCTCACCTCCGATCGCGGCCGCGGCAAATCGGCGGTGCTGGGTATGGCGGCGGCGCAGCTGCTGCGGGACGGCATGCAACGCATCGTGGTGACGGCGCCGCGGCTGGCCGCAGCGGAGACGTTGTTCGAACACGCCGCACGCAACACCGAGCGCAGGGCGGACGATGGTGCGGGCATTCGCTTCGTTGCCCCCGACGAGCTGCTGCACACCCTGCCAGGCGCCGACCTGCTGCTGGTGGACGAGGCGGCGGCGATCCCGGCGCCGTTGCTGGAGCGCCTGCTGGCGCATTATCCGCGCAGCGTGTTCGCCACCACACTGCATGGCTACGAGGGCACCGGGCGTGGTTTTGCCGTGCGCTTCCAGCGCGTGCTGAACGAGCGCGTGCCGGGCTGGCGCAGCGTGCGCATGACGGAACCGATCCGCTGGCCGGAAAATGATCCCCTGGAACAGTTCGCGTTCGATGCCCTGCTGCTCGATGCGCAGGCGGCGGATGACGCGCGGGTGCGTGATGCCACGGTGGCAGCGTGCCGTATCGAGAGGATAGAGCGCGACGTCCTGCTGGCCGATGATGCCCTGCTGCGCCAGTTGTTCGGCCTGCTGGTGCTGGCCCATTACCGCACCAGTCCCCTCGACCTGCGCCACCTGCTCGATGGCCCCAACGTCAGCGTGTGGCTGATGCGCTGGCAGGGGCAGGTGGTGGCCACGGCGCTCACGGTACGCGAGGGCGGCTTCGATGAAGCATTGGCCGCGGCGATCTATCGCGGTGAGCGGCGGCCGCGCGGCCATCTCATCCCGCAGTCGCTGGCGCTGCACAGCGGCTTTGCCGAGGCACCGCAGTTGTCGGGCGAGCGCATCATGCGCATCGCGGTACACCCGGCAGCACAGCAGCGCGGTCTCGGCACGCGCCTGGTGCAGGCCATTGTTGAACAGGCGCAAGGCGACGGCCTCGATTTTGTCGGCTCCAGTTTTGGCGCAACCGCGGAACTGCTGACGTTCTGGCAGCGCGCGGCATTTGTGCCGGTGCGTCTCGGCCTGACACGCGAGGCCAGCAGCGGCACCCATTCGGTGATCGTGCTGCGGCCATTGTCGGCTGCGGGGGGGCACCTGTCTGCGGCGGTGCGGGAGCGTTTCCTGGCCCATCTGCCGGCGCTGCTGGCCGACGGCATGGAAGAGGTGGATGCCGATGTGGCGGCAACGCTGCTGCAAGGCGCGCACGCCGATGACAGCGCGGAGTTGAGTGCGCAGGACTGGCGCGATGTGGACAGCTTTGCGCAGGGCTGGCGCGGCTACGAGGTGTGCCAGGTGGCGGTGCGCAAGCTGGTGCAGGCGAGGATCAACGGCGCGGAACTGGACGTGAAACAACAGGCGCTGCTGCAGCGCAAGGTGCTGCAGAGCGAACCGTGGGCATCGGTGATTGCCGTGCTGGGCTACAGCGGCCGGGCGCAAGCGTTGGCGGCGCTGCGTGAGGCGGTGGCGAAGTGTGGCAATACCAATATGTAGATGGGTGGAGCGCAGCGCAACCCATCAAGTCATGACGCGTTGATTCGCTGGGTTGCGCTGCGCTCCACCCATCCTACGGAAAATTCAGCAGGGTGCGCATCCGGTTACTCATCCAGCGCCTGCTCGATGCGCATACATACCGACTTGAGGATCTCCACCCGTGCCAGGTGCTTGTCGTTGGAGGGGATCATGTTCCAGGGGGCGTAGGAGGTGGAGGTACGGGTGACCATGTCGCTCACCGCCTGCTTGTACGGCTCCCACTTCTCGCGGTTGCGCCAGTCCTCGTCGGTGATCTTGTACTGCTTGTAGGCAATCTTTTCGCGCTCCTGGAAGCGACGCAGCTGTTCCTCCGGCGAGATGTGCAGCCAGAACTTGCACAGGATGATGCCGTGTTCGCTGAGCTGCTGCTCGAAGGAGTTGATCTCCATGTAGGCGCGCTGCCACTCGTGCTCCCGGGCGAACTGTTCCACGCGCTCCACCAGCACGCGGCCATACCAGGAGCGATCATAGATGGTGATGTAGCCGGCCTGCGGGATGTGGCGCCAGAAGCGCCACAGATAGTGCTGCGCCAGCTCTTCATCGGTAGGCGCCGCCACCGAAATGACGCGGTACAGGCGGGCATCCATGGCGCCTGTCAATCTTCTGATCGCGCCGCCCTTGCCGGCGGCATCCCAGCCCTCGAACATGAAGATGCTGGAACGGCGCTTCTCGCGCGCCGCCCAGGCGAGGCGGCTGAGGCGCTCCTGATATTTGGCGAGCTGCTTCTTGTAATCCTTGTCGCGAATGGTCCGGCCCAGGTCGACACTGTCCAGCACCTGGCGTGGCGGTGTGGACGCCGCGGGGGCTTCCGGTTTGGCAGTGCTGCGTTTTTCCTTGCCCCTGGCGGCGGCCTGCATCTCTTCCAGCCGCCGGCTGATGGCGTCGAGCACGGTACTGGCAGCGGTGTAGTCGCGGTGGTTCTCGTCGGTCGCCTCGATCAGGTGCCAGGGTGCGATGCCGCTGCTGGTGGCGCGGATCGCCTCCTCGGAGACGGTGACGAAATCGTCGTACTTCTTGAGGAACTTCTTCTGCATCGGCGAGGCGACCATGCCGGTGGCCGGGTGCAGCTTGCCTTGCTTGTCCGGGGTCAGGCGCAGTTTCTGCTCCTTCTTGGTGATGTGGAACCACAGCTTGATGACCAGCGCGCCGTCGTCGCTCAGCATCTTTTCGAATTCGTTGATGCGCAGCAGTTCGAACTCGAACTGGCCAGGCTCGGTGCGGCCGTAGACGCGGTCGATGATCGGCCGGGTGTACCAGGAACCGAACATGATGCCGATGGTGCCGCGCGGCGGCAGCTTGCGCCAGAAGCGCCAGTAGCGCGGCCGCTCCTTTTCCTCATCGCTTTCGTCCCAGAAGGCATGGGTCTGGATGCCGCGGGTGTCGAGCCACTCGTTGAGGCGGTTGACCACTTTGGGCTTGCCCGCGCCCTCAACGCCGGAGACGATGACGATTACCGGCATGCGCGTCTCGCGCAGCGCGGCCTGGATCTCCAGCAGGCGGGTGCGTAGTTGCGGCAGTTGTTCGTTGAAGCTCTTCTTGTCCAGCGCATTGCCCAGTTCCACGGCCTCGAACATGTCCCTATCTCCTGTGTGTGTATGCTGCCATGGAGTAAGTAAACGTCTTCGCGATCCGGCCGTCAACTGATGGCGGAACAGGGCCGCGGCGGCGCGCATGATGCAGGCGTCTGTTGCATTGGTACGAAAACGTCGTATAAAGGACAAGTCCCTACGTGCGGAGCCGGCAATGCCCTCCCTTTCTGATGCCCCGCCCCGCTATAGCCAGCGCTTTGTCTTCATCAGCCTGATTGGCGTGGTGCTGTTCGCGCTGAGCATCTCCTTTCTCTATGTCATCGAGACAGCACGCGAGAAGCAGATCGAGCAGGCCCTGGGGACGGTGGCAAGCAAGGCGCAGCTGGTGGCGTTGGCGCACGATCAATGGCTGGAGGAGTCGCGCAACCTGCTGGCTACCGTGACCGTGGCGCTGGAACAGCTGCCGGACCTGGAACGCGACTGCATGGCGTTGTTGGCCAACCTCGCCGAGGCGACACGGGGTGTGGATACTCTGCTGCTGGCACGCGCCAATGGCGATCTGGTGTGCGCCCCCCAGCCGGTGATGCGACACATCAATCTGGGTGATCGCGAGTATTTCAAGCGGGCCCTGGCAACCGGTGATTACGTGGTGGGCGAATACATCATCGGGCGCGTCAGCGGCGAGCCGGTACTGCCGGTGGCGCGACCGCTGCGCGGCAGCGACGGCTCCATACAGTACCTGGTGATTGTGGGGCGCCAGCTGGCCTGGGTGGAGAGTACGCTCGCCAGACAGCGCTATTCCGCGGCTACCACCCTGATGCTCATAGACAGCAAGGGCAGTGTGCTGGCGCGGGCGCCAGCCCTGGCCGAGGCGCCGGAGCCGGCGCTGTTGCAGCACATCAGTCAGCGGCGCCAGGGCGTGCTGGAGGCCTCGGACAGCAGCGGCACGCCACGGTATTACGGGTTCACCACCCTGGGAGCGCAGGTGAGCGATGCCTACGTGGTAGTGGGCGTTCCGGCGGAAGAGGTGCTGGGGCCGGTGCGCGGATTTGTCATCGGCAATCTGCTCCTGTTCGCCGTGGCGGCCGGCCTCATTTTTGTCGTGCTCTGGTTCGGCCTGGGCTATTGGGTGCTGCGCCCCCTGCGTCGGCTGCTGGCCACCATGACGGAGGTGCGCCGGGGCGATTTGACGTGTCGCGTCGGGGTGGCGGAGGGTACGGTCGAGATGGTGCGCATAGCCCAGAGCTTCGACGACATGCTGGCCGAGTTGCAGCAGGCCGACGCCCGGCTCCGGCGGCAGTCCGACATCGACGGACTGCTCGGCATTGCCAACCGCCGCGCCTTCGATGAAACGCTGGCGCAGGAGTGGGCGCGCGCGGTGCGCGATGTGAGTGTCACCTCGCTGTTGATGATCGACGTGGACTATTTCAAGAATTACAACGACAGCTATGGCCACCAGGCGGGTGACCGCTGCCTGAAACAGATTGCCGACGCCATCGCCGCGGCGGTGAAGCGGCCGGGGGATTTGGTGGCGCGCTATGGCGGTGAGGAGTTCGGCGTGCTGTTGCCAGGGACCGATGCCGCCGGTGCCGACGAAGTGGCACGCGCCATTCAGAACGAGGTGGCGCAACGGGCGATACCGCATGCCGCCTCCAGCGTCAGCGACCGGATCACGGTCAGCATCGGCATAAGTACGGTGACCCCAACGCCCGGCCTCAGGCAGGAGTCGCTGGTGCACGCTGCGGATCGTGCCCTGTACCGTGCCAAGCAAGGTGGCCGCAACCGGTGCGTGCACGATGCGGGTGAAGGTGCGCAGGACTGACTCTGCCGGTGGTCGGGCGCGCACTGGTTTGTGCATGGATACCCGTGTGTACCCCTTGATAAGGAGGAAGGAACCGTGACTTGTCCATCCGGCCGCATCTGTGCCATTGCAACGCTTGCCCTGTGGCTGGTGAGCTTTTCTGCCCTGGCCGCAACGCCGCCCGGCATGGCCCCGCCGGCAGCGGCCGCGGCAGTGGCGATTCCCCCGCTGCTGAAAAACTCTCCCGCGCTGGCCGCTCTGCTGCGCGACTGGGACCAGGAGTCGGTACTGGCCATCGAGGTGGCGCGTCAGGCACCGCGCCAGGTGCTGGATCGCAAGGCAATGCAACGCACCCGCATCGAGACGGCCGGCGGCGAGAAGGTTGCACTGGGCAAGCTGTTCGACAGCACCTTCACGGCCCAGCGCGCACTGGACCGGCAAATGCAGCGTATCCCTGCCACCGCGTTGGTCGGGCGGCCGCAGATCAACGAGGCGGTGGTGGAGTTTCCCGATCGGCTGCTCATGCTGCGCCAGGTACGGGTAGTGGTGCGCGATCCGCAGCAGGCGGCGGCGGCCCCCGAACTGGCAAGGTTTCTGGCGCCGGTGGATCAGGCGGCAGCGGCACAGGCCCGCGTGGCGGATCTGGAGCCGGACGTGCAGCAGAGCTTCCGCCGCTATATCACCGCAGAGTTGCCGTTGCTGGATGCCGACGATCCGCTGCGCCAGGCGCTGGCTACGGGCGGTGAAGATGCGGTCTTGCGTGCCGTGCTGAGCGGCGCGGGCGAGTTCGATGTCACCGAGCAGGTGGTGGTGGAGCGGCGGTTGTTCAACGATGGCATGCCGCGCCTGAGCAATGAGTTTCGTCCCCTGGCGCAGACCGTGGGGGCGGCGCTGAAGCCGTCCGTGGCGCGGCAGCGGCCGGCGGCGGCGCGGGACCCATCGAGCCTGGGTGGTCCGGCGGCACAGGGGCGCGACTATCAGTACCCTGCCGGCGAGCGTCATGAGGGACGGCTGGAGTTCAGCGAGCCGTTTCTGGCCGGCTTCACCCTCGGGCAGGAGCTGGCCTGGGAGCGTAAGTGGAAATTCGGCGCCGGTTTCCTGCGCGTCAATTACGGCATGGGCTACGGTTTCGGTCTGCGCATTCCCGTCGCCCTCAACGGTCGCCTGGAACCGACGCGCAGTGTGCGCAGCACCATCGACGACCCGGGTCGCGATCTGACCCTGCGCCTGCAGGCCGTGACCAGCGACGCGCAGGAAGAATATTACAGCCGCGTGGGGCTGGCGCCGGGACAGGTGTTCGGCGGCGATGAGTTCGTCTTCACCGCCGGATCGTGGTTCGGCTTCAAGCTGTATGCCCTGGGCAAGACCTGGGCGGAGCTGACGCCGGTCAATTCGCCCTGGCACAAGAGCCTCAGTTTCCGTCCGCCGCTGGGCGGCAGCCCGCGCGAGATATTTACCTTCGCCGTGCCGCCGGAACTGACCAATACCGCCATCAATCTCGGTGCACTGAGCGGCGCGCTGGAGGTCGGCGTGGGTCTGAATGGCAGCGGCAAGGTGCTGGCGCCGTATGCCGTGCTGGTGGACGGCCGCCCGGTGGTGGAACAGCGCATCGCGCTGAACAACGCCAATCAGCACACCGAGACCCTGCGCCTGCCGCCGCTGACGGCAACGCCCGGCACGGTGGTGCAGCAGGGCTACGGCCTGCGCCTTGGTGCGCCGACCTATCTGATGGGTATCAGCGCCGCGACACGCCTGCGTGTGGTGATGCGGGTGAAGGCCGGGCCGCTGAAGCGCAGCGTGGCCACCGACTGGGTGGATGTGTTCACCCTGCCGCTGGGACAGATCGCCCTGCTGCCCCACGCCGGTACCCACGGCCACTACGAGTGGAACGACGGCATGCGCATCTTCGAGGCACGCGACCCGGCCGATCCGGCCGCCATGCAGGTACCGCGCAAGGTGCCGCGCCCGGGCGCGGGGGCACCGTCCACCTCGCCGGCACCGGGAACGCCGGCCAGACCGGCGGTAACGGTGCGCCCGTCTGCGGTGCCGGCAGAGCGGCCCCAGGCCACCACCGGCCGCGACAAGGCATCGAGTGTCGGCTATGGCGAAGACCCCGGTGAGGAAACCCAGGAGCGGCCCAATCCGCTGCACACGCAGCCGGTCCCCATCAGACAGCAGGCACCGGTGCGGTGAGGCACAAGGCCGCTGCCCTGACGGCAGCGGCGCGCCGCGCTACAATGACGCCCTCTTCGGTCACCCCTGGGAGCGGGTTTCGTGAAACTGAGCGCCGAGCAGTTCCGTCATTGGGAGCACAAGTGCATCACCCTGCTGGGCATGTCCGGTGTGGGCAAGACGCGCA
>Ga0172382_10013661_pt1 | contig 10434 bp, 11 predicted proteins | sample Leawel138RmetaG_FD_122245 | JGI IMG/M metagenome (GOLD analysis project Ga0172382, IMG submission 122245) | Leachate microbial communities from a municipal landfill in Southern Ontario, Canada - Leachate well 138R metaG | ecosystem: Engineered > Solid waste > Landfill > Unclassified | place...
AATGGTGACACCCACGCACTCCACGCCATAGCGTTCTGCGGCGAATTTCATGAAGCTTCCCCAGCCGCAACCGATGTCGAGCACCCGCATGCCTTTCCTGAGCCCCAGCTTTCTGCACACCAATTCCAGTTTGTGCTCCTGGGCCTGTTCAAGCGTCGTTGCGTTTTTCCAGTAACCGCAGGTGTACGTCATTCGATCATCGAGCATGGCTCGATAGAAGTCGTTGCCGAGGTCATAGTGAGCCTCCCCGACCTGCCAGGCGCGCCTCACCGTCTGGAGATTGAGGATGTGTGCACGCAGCGCGTGGAGCGCCAGTCGAATCGGCGCGATCTGGCGGTCGAGTTGAGCGCGCAAAATGCGAAAGAAGAAGGAGTCAAGACTTTCGACATCCCACAGGCCGTCAATGTAGGCCTCACCAAGTCCAAGACTGCCGCGCGAGAATACCTGGCGCGGAAAGACGGGTGAATGTATCTGGATATCCCAGGGGCGATTGCCATTGATCCGTATGTCGGCATAAAGGAGCAGTTCCTCAAGGAGACGAAAATCGCTGGAGTGTTGCGTGCGGCTTGAGATTTCGGAGGCGGTGGAGTTGTCCATGGCGTACCTTCATTCTTCTTGGGCGGCGCGTTCGTGTGCAGCTCGTTCGCCGGCGCCTGTTCTCCGCTGCACGGCTACGGTATGTCGACTGCTACCTAGGGGAAGGTTGTCTGATTCTGTCGAAGAACACTCTGACCAAGTCTGAGCGCGTGACGATGCCAAGCACGTGACGCTCGGCGTCACAGACGATCACGCGCTTGATGCGGTTCTTTTTCATCAATTCGAGTACGTCATGCAGGGTCTGCTCAGGCGCGGCAGTGACGATATCGGACACCATGACGTCGGAGACGAGATCGTCAGGCGCCTGGATATCGACCGGGTGCGCGAACATCGTTTCCAGGGTTTGCCAGAGGCTGTGTGTGGGGTGGTGACTCGGCACGCCCAATGCGCGCAGGAAGTCGGCCTCGGTGACGATACCTACGAGTTTGTTCTGGTGATCGACCACGGGCAGGCCGCTGATCCTGCCGACGACAAGGCGGTGTGCCGCCTCCGCAAGCGTCGTATCGGCGTGTACGGTGTCGACGGGATGCGTCATCAAATCGCCAACCCGGATGCTACCCGTGGTGCGCAGATAAGCGTGTTTTTCTACCTTGCTGTTGATTTCCATGAGATCGTCCACCGTGATATCCAGGAATGTGTTCATTTCGCGAAGTGCGGAAATAAAGTCTTCGCGCACCAGGTTTCTGCATCTGAATCTGCGCATATCCGCCTCCTGCCGACGATTAAGCGGCTGTTTCCGTGTAATCCACCCGTTGCCACGAGTTTTCGTTGAGGAAGACTTCGTATTTGGCCCAACGGGCGAACACGTCGGACGCGGTGCTGCCGGTTGCACGCCGTTCAGCGCCGGCGACGACGTTGAACTCCACCTGCACCGCGCCAGAATCCGTAGAGTGCTTTTTCGCCGTCACTCGGCGAATCTGCCAGAGCGGACCATGGAGGCCGTTGCTGTAACAGCGTCCGGCCTGGATATCGTCCGGCGCCATGCTGGTCGCGTCTCTTTGAAGTTCGAGCAGATGGTAGAGCTCCTGAAGATCACAGCCGGTGTGGTCGCCCGCTGCGCGGTGACTCAAGCCGCGCACCGCCGCTTCCAGTTCACGACGACTCAAATGGTCCTCGTTCTTTGCCACCGAATGGGCGGAGGCCGATTTCGCGCGTGGCGAGGCCAGGGCGGCGGGATAGCGGCGCCAGGCAAAGAGACCGTTGAAGAGAATCGCGATTGCCAGCAAAACCAATGCGTCAAGCAACACTGGCGTCACAACATACTGGAACCCAAGGGCGCGAAGGCTATCGCCGCCGACGACGGCAGTCAGTGCGGTGGCGCCGCCCGGTGGGTGTATGCAGCGCAGGTAGTGCATTGCACCGATGGAAAGCGCGACCGCAACAGGCGCCGCTACCATAAGGTCGGGGATCCACGTGGCGCAGGCGACGCCGATCAGCGCAGAAGTGACATGGCCGCCAAGCACCGGCCACGGTTGGGACATTGGCCCGTGGGGAACCGCGAACAACAGCACAGCCGATGCGCCCACGGAAGCCGCAACCCCCGCGGTCCCCTGAGGATCGACGAAGTGTCGGCTGATCCACACCACGGCGAGAACACCCGCCAATCCGCCGCCCAAGGAAAGCCATTTTTCCAGGTGCCCGGTTTTGTTCGGCTCGAGGCCGATCAAGCTGGTCCACTTCGCCATGCAATCCCCAATGCCAGTTATGACCGATCGGAGCGTGTTTCCTTGTCGCGTTAGAACCCAGGGACGCGGTTCATGTTGGAAAAAACACCGGTGTCGGTCGGTTTTTTCCCGCGCGCGATAAACAAGTCCATTAGTTGGTTATTCAGTTCTGAGGGATATTAGTGGATACTGGTGAAGCAAAAAAACGATAAAATTTGCACGTTGGTATCGAAAACTTCGATAGGAAGACGGGCGTGGATACTGATCAAATCCGGACCTTTCTGGCGGTGGCGGCCAACGGCAGTTTTCTCGAAGCCGCCAGTCGCCTTCATGTCACCCAATCCACGGTCAGCGCGCGGATTCGCAATCTCGAAGCGTATCTGGGCGCGAAATTGTTCGCGCGAAACCGCGGCGGCGCTGTCTTGACACTCGCGGGCCGGCGCTTCTTGCGCCACGCCAAGTCGTTGATGATCACGATTGAACAGGCCCGATACGACCTCGGCCTGCCCAGCCGTTTCAGCGGAAGCATCACGGTCGGCGCACGCATCGCCTTGTGCGAGGGATTCATTCCCCGCTGGGCCGGGCTGATGCGCGAGACGGCACCCAACATCTCGCTACGCAATGAAATCGGATTTGAAGAAGAGTTGATGCGACGGCTGATGAAAGGGACGCTGGATATCGGCTTGATGTATACGCCGCAGCACAGCCCGGGTCTGCAAGTGGAACACCTGTTTGATGAATCCCTGGTGCTTCTGAGCACCGATTCCGAGAAACCCTGGCCGGACGACAAATACATCTATGTCGACTGGGGCCCTGAATTCTATGCGCAACACAACAGCTACTTTCCGCAGTTGGAACGTCCGGCGCAGATTGCCAACATAGGCTGGCTCGGCGTAAAGCTCATTCTCGCAAACGGCGGCTCCTGTTTTCTTCCGATCCGAATGGCGGAGCCGCTGATAAGGAATGGCGAGCTGCACCGCGTGCCGAACAGCCCGGAGTTCCGGCTGCCAGCGTACATGGTGTTTCCACGGGATTCCGAATCGGATGCCCTTAAGCAGGCTTTGAGTGCGATGCGTTCTTTGGCCGCGGAGGAACGGAAAGCCAGAGGCTGATCGCGCGCGCAAGACCATTGGCGGGGATCAAAAGCGGTGGCTTTCTTCAACCTGTGGGAGCGACCTAAAGCCGCGATGGTTACGGCACCTGCTAATCGCGGGCTGAGTCCGCTCCTACACGCGCGGCGGTTTTCTTTCACTGGCGTCACTGGCGTGCCCCACTACGGGAGCAACCCCATCCAAGCGGAGTTCATGGGTGAACTGGATGTTTCGCAGAGACGGGCTTCCCGATCGGCCACCGTTCGAGACCGTGAGTCTTTGCCAGGGCTCAGTGTCCAAGGGTTCGGTGGGGCCATTACCCGTCCCCCGTGCCGGCTGTTATCCTGAGCGTTTCTGTATACTATTGCCGCAGACCGCTTCTCCTTTTGTGGTGTGGGCCTGCTGCGTTGGCCTGCGCGTCGCCCCGGAACCTGTATCGCCAAGATGAACTGGAAATTCGAACACAGCTACGCACAGCTGCCCGAACCATTTTTCGCCCGGGTGCACCCTGAGCCCGTGGCGGCGCCGGTCACGGTGTTGCTCAACCGCCGCCTCGCCGAGGCGCTGGGGCTGGATGCCGAAGCATTGATGCAGCCCGAGGCTGCCCGGTGCTTGTCGGGCACGGTTTGCCCCCCTTCGAGCGAGCCCATTGCCCAGGCGTACGCCGGGCATCAGTTCGGCAACTTCACCCTGCTTGGGGATGGGCGCGCGCATTTACTGGGCGAGCACCTCACCCCGGACGGCACGCGCGTCGACATTCAGCTCAAGGGTTCGGGTGCCACACCTTACTCGCGCCGCGGCGATGGGCGCGCCGCACTCGGGCCGATGTTGCGTGAATACCTGATCAGCGAAGCCATGCACGGGCTCGGCATACCGACCACCCGCAGCCTGGCGGTCGTCGCAACCGGAGAGCCCGTGTTCCGCGAGACCGCACTTCCCGGTGCCGTGTTGACCCGCACCGCAAGCAGCCACATCCGCGTGGGCACCTTCCAGTTCGCGGCAGCACTCGATGCCAGCTTCGATGTGCCGGGGCATCCCGCGCCGCGAACGGATGACGGCACCTACACCCGGGCACTGGCCGATTACACCTTGCAACGCCATTACCCGCATTTGATCGAAAAGCCGAACCGTTACGCCGCGCTGTTGCAGGCGGTGATGGAACGCCAGGCCGCGCTGGTGGCCGACTGGATGCGGGTGGGCTTTGTGCACGGCGTCATGAACACCGACAACATGACGCTGTCGGGCGAGACCATCGACTACGGCCCGTGCGCCTTCGTAGACCACTACGACCCGGCGACGGTGTTCAGTTCCATCGACGCCAGGGGCCGCTACGCGTTTGGCAACCAGGGCGCGATCGCCCAGTGGAATCTCGCGCGACTGGCTGAAACCCTGCTGCCGCTCATGGATGCGGACCCGAACGTGTCCCTGGCCATGGCCGAGGAAATGATCCGCGGCTTCGCCGCACGGTTCGACGCACGTTATCAGGCAGCGATGCGCGCAAAGCTGGGGATGGTCAACGAAGAGCCGGATGACGAGGCGCTCATCGCATCACTGCTGGAATGGATGCAGTGCACAAAGGCCGACTACACCAACACCTTCCGGGATCTCTCGAGCCCTACCGCGAGCGACAATCCCGCACGGGCGAATCCACAATTCGGCGACGCCGCGTTCATGGCCTGGCATGCACGCTGGAAGGCCCACCTGGCCCGCCAGCCCGGCGAATTCAACGACGTGGCAAGCCGCATGCGGGCCAGCAATCCCGCGGTTATTCCCCGCAACCATCGCGTCGAGGAAGCGCTTGCCGCGGTGGTCGAATCGGGCGATCTCGACCCCGCGCACCGCCTCCTGGAGGTCGTCACCGCACCCTATGATCGGGCGCTCGATGATTCCCCCTACCGGGCTCCCCCGGACGATACGCAACGGATCTATCGGACCTTCTGCGGCACCTGACGATCGGCTGGCTGAACTTGTCACGCGCGGGTCGGGATATTTGCGGTCCGCGTGAAAACTCACGACGTTTTTACTCTGACCCCGAATCAAATGCCGCCGGGCCGACTTGCATAATCCCTAGTGTTTCCCTACAGTTTTAGACCTTGTCCACTTCTAACCCACTAACACTTTAAGGAAAATTCATCATGTTCATTAATGTCGGGCCGTTGGAACGCAAGCTGCGCATCGTCATTGGGCTCACCCTGCTTGCGCTCGGCCTTACCGCGCCCCTCCCGGAGCTATGGCACCTGGCGGCCATGTCTTTCGGTCTCATCGCCCTTTTCCCCGCACTCTTCGGCTTCTGTCTGCTCAAAGCGTTGTTGTTTCGAAACCTGGGCAAACCTGCTTGATTGCACCCGGTCGGGACACCCGATGTCGGGTGTTGCCGCCGACGAAGAATGATCCCGCGAAAGCCGGTCTGACCGACCCCGTGGGCAAAGCTGGCGGTTCGACGCGGCCGCTAGGTTCATCCCCGCGGGGTCAAACCCATTGGCGCAGCTGTTCGAGCGGGGCTTGAATCTGCCCTTTCTTCCGCCCTCGTTGAGCAAAGTCCTGCCCTGGTGACACCGCTCGCCGCCTTGATTCGCATCAAGGCCAACTCTAAACCCCTTCTCGACAATTGCCAGTTTCAAACGGCCATGCCCGTGTGGCCGTTTTGTGGTGTTTGCACGATAAGGAGGGCGCGATGTTCGGGTTATTCAAAAGTAAGGGGGCCGCGCCGGTAGAAGAGGACACGCCGTTGGATGACGCACAGGCAAGCAGAGAGATCCGCTACTCGGCCACGTTGGTCGAGGAATTGAAGCGCGACCACCAGCTGCTCTTTGCCGCTTACGGGGCCATCAAGGAACATTTTGACCGGAACGATTTCGCCGCGGTGTCGCAACAGCTCCACGACTTCCGTTTCGACCTGCACAACCACCTTATCAGCGAGAACGTTCGGCTCTATATCTACCTCGGCAGGATCACGAGCCATGACCAAGAGAAATATGCCCTGGTGCGCAAGTTTCGTCAGGAAATGGAAGGCATCGGAAAGACGGCGCTTCGGCTGCTGAAAAAGTATGAGACCCTGAACATCAATCAGGAGCTTGCAAAACCCTTCGCCGAGGATTTCGCCGCCATCGGGGCGATTCTTACTGAACGCGTGAGAAACGAGGAGAGCGTGCTCTACCCGCTCTACACCTCGCTCCATTGAGGGGCGTAAGGAATTTGGGTCAAGCCCTGAGGGATCCCACCAAATCACCACCTCGCTGCTCAAAACCATGCGAAAAAAGGGAGAGATATTCAATTGCCGCCAAGCACGACGGTCGGGACGATGCGATCGTCGCCACCTATGCCACGGGGCGTTACCGCTACAGGCAGATCGCCGAGTTTTTCGACATCCATCTCGCGACGGATTGGCGAGTTATCTGTCGAGCGATGCTAAAGGGCCGGGTAGACCGGCCAGTTGCCTAAGCCGGTCCCCCACAGATCCGGACGTGCGCAATTAACGCATCCGGCTCTTCGTATCCCAGCTTTGCTGAACGACATTACCTAACGACGATTCGAGGCTGCGGCAAGGGAGAGCGCTCGAGCAACAACTCGGCTTTCTCCCAAGCAATACGGCCTCGCTGCGAACGACGACCAAGCCACTTCACCCAGAGGCGTTCAACGTGGAAGCGCAGCCGTTTGAGTGACCGCAGGTTCCCCGTGATGCCGAAGTACGCGTAGTGACCGCGGAGCTTTCGGCCCCAGCCGCCACCGAGTGCACCAAGTTGTCGGCGGAGCGTCGAAAGGGCTTGGTGAGCCGAGCGCTACGGACGATAGCCATACGTGCAATCCAGGAAGTCCTGCTCATAGATGGGCTCCTGCACCATGACGACCGCGCGCTGGAGGAGCTTGTCCTCGAACGTGGGGATGCCGATGGGGCGGGTGCTCTTGCCGTCGCCTTTGGGAATGTGGACACGCCTGACCGGCGGTGCACGATAGAGACCGCTCTTGGCACTTTCCAGAAGCGCACTGAGATTCGCCTCCAGGTGGGCGCCGTAGGTCCCTGCCGTTTCGCCGTCGATACCAGGCGCGCTATTCTTGCGCGTCCTTCGATAGGCTTCCGCCAACCACTCGATGTCGATGTGGTGGGCCAGCGAAGTGAACGCCCTCTCGCGGGACTCGCCGGCGAAATGTGCTATCCGCTGTTGGTTCGTTGACACGGTCGTGGGCTCCAGTGCGCCCATCGTGTATCCCTCCAACGGTTCTGTGATACGGCTCCCCCTTCCCTCCACAACAGGATCCGCTCGGGACGGTCCCCTGCTTCATCAGTACTACGAGAAGCTCCGACTCCCATGGCGCCTTCCGGCCGCGCTCCTTTCTCGTCGCGCTGCCACCTTGGGGTCTGTCGTTCGCTCCCGCTACGGCAGACACTCCAGTGGCGGGCCAGGAGAATTTCTGGCCGGTTTCTCCGAAGACCGGTTCCTTTGGTTAGGTGGAACACCATGGGCCTCCCCAGGTTCCTGGGGAACCCCAATGTGTACATGCCCTGCTCTTCGACCCCGGCGAGATGGTTAGTGCCAGGCCTACTCAGCACCACCAGGCAGCCTTCCGTCGTCTCGAAATCGTCGGCTCTCGCGGTGCGGTCATTTCGGGGCTCAATCACACGGCCTGCACACTCGCTGTCTACCCTTCGCAACGCCGGTTACCCGTTCATCACGCAAGACTCGCTTCCGGTCGGTGGCCAACCTTTACCGGGTGGGATTTCAACCCACTGGGTCCCTCACGCAATTTCAGAGCAACCTCCTGTTACTCATTCCAAGCGACCAGGCTTTCCTGGCGCACCGAGACCTGACCCCGCGCCTTCTTGCGATGGGTGTTTCGTTTAGTACTTTGCGCTAGTTTGTGTCCGCCGCAGTCCTGAGGAGCTTCACCTGTTCACCGCGCCAGACTAGTACGCTATCGTAGTCATCCCTGGCGGCGGCAATCACTGCAACACCAGGCACATCAACTAGAAACTTCACAGGACCACAAACGACATAACCACTCTTCTTGTCGCCACATGTAACACCTAGAGTTGACTCGACAATTTCAGCCCGCTCAACAGTCCCAATCCACTGCCCCACATAATTTCCGGCACCTAATGCCTCCACAACATTAGCGGGGATTCTTTCCCCCATAACTACAAATGCCATGAGAGCGAAGTACACAACCATCCATGCCGCACTCATTTGTTTGGCATTTAGCGAAACTGCGCCAACGAAGGAGTACAAAGCGATCGCGGAGAACGTCGCAATTAGGTGCCCCTCAAAGTGGTCTGACAAAACAGCGCTGATTTTTAATAGGAAATAACTAACAAGCGGCGCCATCAACAAAGCTAAATAAATGACCGCAAGCGTGGACAGTGTTTCAAAACGAGATAACTTTCCACGAGCCCCGAACAATACCCAAAAAATAGCACCAAGTACCGGGACTAACAGAGCGACCGTTGGATTCCATTCTTGGAAAAAGCCGATGACCCATAGCCCGTGGATTAACATCAGAACACCCCAATCAATGGTGCCATTCCACGTGCTTGAGATCAGGCGTTCGGTTGGATTAGTCAACCCGTCTGCAATTTTCAGTTTCCCCGCCCGATAGATCGCGAGCGGAAGGGTGAGCAATCCACCGAAAGCCACAAGTCCCACAAGCGCAAAAAAGGCAAGAGCAGCGAGGAATTGGGGACGGCCAATTAGGTCGGGGAACACCGCGGTTATGCCTGCCCGTTTTAAGTAGTTGAACACTACCGCGGCTCCGAGCACGGTACCTACTGCGGTGCCAGCAATTAATACTTTCGTAAGTAGCTCGAAGATACCGCCGATCTCTTCGATCCCGCCTTCGGCCTTCTGCCATATCTGGCCGAGTAGACTACTTCGAGGGAGACTTGGCAACGAATGCATTAAATGACTCCAGACCAGCGCCTTCCGGAGTAGATCGCTTCCTCCGTCAGGTAACGCCGTCTATATTTAGGATGATTTGTGGAGCACGTGGAGCGAGATCAGTAATCTATTCATTTTTTTCTATATTTTGAATAATTTTAAAGATACTGACCCCTTTGTTACCCGCCCCCCTTGCCCGCGCATGTTACAAGATTAGACCTGAACCCTTGTTCGTTCCGTGATCCCGACCTTTTCGTCTTTGGCCCGAACCACGCGACCCAAACCGGTCACAGACAAACACCCGTGCGAGCGGGGTCAGGTCTTTCCTTTTGCCTAACTACGTAGCGTGCGAGCGGGGTCGGGTCTTTCCTTTTGCCTAACTACGTAGTGATCAACCCGAACAGCACAACCAGAAATCCTTCCGCCTCGCGGATCGCCCTTTCGGCATCCACGAGCGGAATCGCTTGGAGCGTGTAATCAGCCACCAGACGAAGGCTTTCCAGACGAGAAAGCACCGCGCCTTGCTCTGGGGAGAGGGGCCCTTCCTTGACGAAGCGGCGTGAAAATTCCGCGATAAGACCCTGGTGGGTCTTCGGTCGAGGTAAGCCCTTAGCATCGAGCAGCGCCCAAGCAGCGTAGTAGACGGCGTAATAAGCACGATCTGCCGCAGTTTCGGAATCGCCTGCTGCCAACGCCCGTCTGCCGGCCTCCAATGCGCGTGCCGCCTTTTCCTTTAGGCGCGCGTCGGTCATACCGGGATGCCTTGGCTCTGCACCGCCTTCAGCAGGCGATCGGCATATGTGAGATCGGGTTGCTCCGGCGTACCCTTGAGAACCCAGGGCTGGATCAGTACGCCATCGGCAAGGAATACGTGGTAGGCCTCAGTGGCCATGTCCATCTGGTCACTGATGGGATCGGGGGTGTCGCCCATGAATACGGCCACATCGGCATCGCTATCGGGCCGATGGTCGCCGCGGGCGCGGGAGCCGAACAGGATCATGCCTCGCATGCGTGAGCCGTAACGCTGCACGAGCCTTGACCGGAAATCGGCCAAGGCGGCGCGGGTCTGCGGATCGAGGCTCGTGGCGTTTCGCATGGGTTGGGACTATCCGTGTGTTGCAAACACTCTGGTGGGTACGGCCATCCCTGTCAACGGTTGTTCAAGGGCACGAGATCACCCGCACTTGCTATCCCCACAATTCAAACACGTCA
>Ga0172382_10013662_pt1 | contig 10434 bp, 9 predicted proteins | sample Leawel138RmetaG_FD_122245 | JGI IMG/M metagenome (GOLD analysis project Ga0172382, IMG submission 122245) | Leachate microbial communities from a municipal landfill in Southern Ontario, Canada - Leachate well 138R metaG | ecosystem: Engineered > Solid waste > Landfill > Unclassified | place...
CAGGGTCGGTGGCCTGCCAGCTTCGTTATTCCCAGTGGCGTTATGCCACGAAGAACCTATTGGCTCAAGCAGTGTTTCGCTGCTTGCGTGGCTCTCTCGGGCCACATCTATATTGTACTAGGACCTGTGTCAATGCAAAGAAGCATCACTTTATGACCGTATGAGCAGCACACAAAGGAGTTGTTTTGTGAACACGGCCGTTAGAAAATACTGGGCAAAGTATAAATGGTCAAATATATATACGATGATCAAAAATATGAAACGGCTTCCAGAAAAAAATAGTGAGCCGTTCCGTGATAAGATTGTCGTCATAACCGGGGCAACATCGGGAGTCGGATACCATACTGCCCGTAAATACGCTTCTATGGGAGCGCATATTCTGATGATCAATAGGAACCCAGAGAAATCAGAGTCTGTACGCAAAGAAATAGCCGAAGCGTTTGGCGTACCGGTCGATTATTTTATTGCAGATTTAGCGATTTTAACCGATATTCAGAGGGCAGGTCAACATCTGCTGGCTCTTGAAAAACCAATCGACGTGTTGATTCACAACGCGGGTGTGCATTTGGCATCTCGACATGAAAACGCTTTGGGTCTCGAAACAAACTTTGCAGTCCATTATCTTTGCCCCTTGATCATGAACAAAATGCTGATGCCCAAGTATCAGCGGGACAGAACAGGAAGAATTCTATTCGTAAGCTCAGAAGCATATCGCTTTGCGGTCTGGGGACTGGATCTTGAGGATCTGGAATGGAAAAGCCGGCGGTATACCGGTATCAAGGCTTATGGAGCCGGAAAACTGGCTCAACTGCTTTCCATGCATATCCTTTCTCGAGAACTAGCCCCCTATCAGGTCACCATGAACGCAATGCATCCCGGGATGGTCCGGACAGAGACCGGCAAGGACAACGGCAAATGGTATCAATGGTATAAAAAGAACATTATTGACAAATTTTCTTCCTCTCCGGATATTTCAGCCGAGGCCCTATACTATCTAGGCACTTCCCCGGAACTGTCACAAACCACGGATGTCTTTTTTCATCTGACGACAAAAGAAGAACTGGCCCCTCCCGCACTTGATTTAGAGGCAGCAGAAGCCCTTTTGAAAAGAACCGGCGATTTTTTAATGGGAAAAGGTATAGCGCTATGATACAGAAGGATATCATTGTTGTCGGCGGCGGTATTGCAGGCTTGACGGCTGCACTGAGCCTGGCTCATTCAGGCAAAGATGTGCTCCTGCTTGAAAAAAATGAGAGCTGCGGCGGGCTTATGAGTACTTTTCAAAGAAACGGCTTTCGTTTCGAAGCCGGGGCACGGGCCTTGGTCAATGCAGGCCTTGTCAAGCCGTTAATCAAGGAATTTGATTTGGATGTTGAGATGCTGCCAAACCCTATCACCTTAGGTATAGAGGACAGATTGCTCAGGATTGCTGGCGATGAAAGCCTGATCCGATATGCGGATCTTTTAAAGGGCCTGTATCCAGAAAGTCAGCTCGAGGTTGACCGGATTATCCAATCAATCCATGACATCATCGAGGATATGAAGGTCCTCTATGGCGTGAATAGTCCGTTGTTTTCAAAGAAAAAGAATATTTTTCTACTGTTGCCCTCCATGATCAGTTGGATGCTGAAATTTATGAGAACGATGTACCGGATTCAAAAAATGGACACCCCTTTTGAGGAGCATCTGGGTATGCTGGCCGCAAATCAGTCCCTTAAGGATATGATTGGTCAGCATTTTTTCAGAAAGACACCGGTCTTCTTTGCCCTCAGCTATTTCGCTCTATACAATGATTACCTGTACCCCAAAGGCGGGGTAGGCGCTTTTGTTTCCCAGCTGGTCGAAGCCATCGAAAAGCGGGGAGGTGAGATCCGCTATCAAACGGAAATAACATGTGTTGATGCGCAACACAAGCGACTGACGGATTCAAATGGAAACGAGTACCGGTATCAGAAAATGATCTGGACAGGAGACTTGAAAACCATTTATGCCATCACAAACGACGAAGGACTGGAGAAACGTTCTCAGGTGAATTTCCGAAATAAAAGGCAGACTGTCCTTTCTCATCAAGGTGCCGAGTCTGTATTTTCGGTTTTTCTTGCTGTGGATTTGCCTCCAGCATATTTTCAGGAGAAGGCAAGCGGCCACACATTTTATACGCCTGACCGCAAGGGTCTCGGAACCATACATACCCGAGAGCTTCAGGATATGCTGCAACGCTGGGATACCCTTGAAAAGAAAGAGCTTTATGCTTGGCTGGAGCGATTCTGCCGGTATAATACCTTTGAGATATCAATCCCTGTTCTTCGTGACCCGGATGCGGCGCCGTCGGGGAAAACGGGCGTGATTATCAGTGTTCTCTTCGATTTTGAACTGACCAGTCGGATTCATGCCAAAGGCTGGTATGATGAATTTACAAAGCGGTTCGAAGAACTGATCATCGTGACAATTTCCTCGAGCATCTATTCCGGCATAAAGGAAAAGGTGATGTTCAGCTTTTCCACGACGCCCTTTTCCATTTACCGAAGGGTAGGCAGCTCAGAGGGTTCTATTGTCGGATGGTCCTTTGAAGATAAAATTCCCGTGGTTACCAGCATGTTTCGTATGCGTGATTCCGTTAAGACCGAACTGCCGGATGTTTATGCGGCAGGAAAGTGGGTCTATAGTCCTGCCGGCGGACCTACTGCCATTATGACAGGAAGAATTGCCGCCAAAAAATGCACGTCGTGATAACCGTAGTCATTGGCATGCACTAAGATTCTTTTCAGAATAACGAGGCAGCTGTGAGAGGCCGCAAATACACGAAAGTGCAATGGCGTCATGCCATGTGGCAAGATGTTTTTTTCTCGTGGTCAGCCAGCTCACGTAATTGTTCATTTTCAGTCCCCGTAGCGTTATGATATGCATAAGGCTTTTTGTATCGCAACGTGCTTGACCGGTGAATAACGGGGGAAACGAACATGAATCTGCAAGTCTTTTCTGACAACGAATGGCTTTATCCTGATTCCAAATTGACCGGCCTTTCGGAAACCGTGCGGCTCGATTCAGCGCGCGGTGCCCACGATAGTTTTCAGGTCTTAACGGATCTGGTCCTGTCAGAGCCGGCCAGGGTTGATATCCGCTGGTGTTTTGACTGCGGCGGCGGCCTGTCAATAACCGCATACCAGTTGATGCCGGCTCATGTCGAGGAAAACAGCGGCGCATCGCTCTATACAACTCTGGATTACGATTCGGTACGAAGTTTTGTAACAAGAAGAGCGCCCTTCGATGTTTTTGATATCACGCGCGAGATCGATGACGCCCGTTTGACGGCGGGCCGCGTCGCCTTCTATTTCCGGGTTAACGTGGCGCAGGATGCGAAACCGGGGCGCTATTTAGGAACCTTGACGATGACCATAAACCAGGAAAAGGCCGAACTGAGCCTTGACCTTCATGTATACCGGGCGGTCGTGCCGGCCTTGGCCAAGGCGGCGTTCGGGATGGTCAACTGGCTTAAACTCGAGCCGCTGGCAGCGAGCCACGGTGTGACCGAGGGGTCCAAGGCGTTTTGGCAGCTGGTGCAGCGCTATCTGGATCATCAGTTGGACATGCGCAACACGCATCTCCAGCTGCCCGCCGGCGTGCCGATCCGCGCTGCCGACGGTTCGGTGGTCGATTTCGATTTCACGTCCGCCACCACCCTGGGCAACATGGCTCTGGCAGCCGGTTTCAACTTCATTTACGGCGGCTTTGTCGCCCGTTTCCAGCAATGGGACCAGCCGGAACATTACCTGCTCTGGGATCGGGACGTCAGCATCGCCTCTTTTGAAGGGTATCGCCAGTTGAGGCTTTATTTTGCGAAACTGCGGCGCCAGGTTCTGGACAACAACTGGGGTGACCGGTATTGGCAGGGCTTAGTCGACGAACCCCAGTTTCCGAACAGCGAGCATTATCGGATCTTGTCGTCGATATGCCGGAAATTCCTGCCGGGCATTACGATCATCGATCCGGTGGAGACGACACAAATCGGCGGTGCTCTGGAGGTATGGGTCGTTAAGCAAGCCGTCTATGAGGCATATAAGGCGGAATACGACCGCCTGGCCGCCCTGGGGGAGGAACTGTGGGTCTACACCTGCGGCTTCCCGGCGGGATCGGTTATGAACCGGTCAACTGATTTGCCGCCCCTGGCCGGTCGGCTGCCGATGTGGATGAGTTATGGGTATGGCCTGAAAGGTTTTCTGCATTGGGGCTACAACGCCTATAACCGGGATCCCTTTCAATACAATTGCTGGGACGCGTCGCATAACGGCGTCAAGCGATTCCTGCCGCCGGGCGACGGCTTCATTGTTTATCCGGGCAAGAACGGTCCGATGGACAGCATCCGCAGCCATCTGCAGCGGGCCGGCTGCGAAGAAGCTGAATTGCTGTATCAGCTAGACCGCTATGACCGGGCCAAAGCCAAGGCGATCGTCGCCAAAGTGTGCCGGTCGTTTGAAGATTATGAGACCTTGCCCGGGCCTTTTGCTGAAGTCCGGCGTGACCTGCTGGGCGCTCTCGAGCCATTCCTACAGGTCCGGCGCTAACCGGACCTATGAAAAAACCAGGATTAGAGCCCAAATCCCCGGTTTCGTTGCGACGTTCATCAAACGAAAGCTCCGGGTAAAATGTACAGCGGCTAGATTGCCAGGCTGCAGTGCAGCGGGTCAACCGAAGGACGGCTGCCGGATCAGCGGTGAACCCGATTAGACGATCAGGGTTACATAAGAAGGTTCTTGGCCGGATGCAGCATGAAACAGAAAGGGAACGGGAGGCATGATTCGAAAAAACCAAACGGCAGGAGCTTTAGATGCGGTGGCTAAGGCGGAAAAAGCCGCATTACCGTCTGGAAAGCCGAAGAAGGAAACGCTTGCGCAGGCCTCATGGTCTGCAAGATTGATCACAACTGAGACCTGGCCCGACTTCGAGCGGATGTTTGCCAAACATCGCGGCTGCCAAGGCGGTTGCTGGTGTGCCTTTCATATTTGTTCGTCTGGTGAATTCAATCGTCTGGACCGGGAAGGTCACAAGATGCGCCACAAAGACGCGGTCGAACAAGGCCTGACATCCGGTGTGATCTGCTATCTCAATGAAAGTCCGGTCGGTTGGTGCCAGTTCGGCCCGGCGTTCAGCTTCGAGCATAACAATCGCAGCCGGGCTTACCAGGCGCTCGCGCCGGAACTGGCTGTCATACCAGACTGGCGAATCACCTGTGTTTTCGTCGATAAGGACTACCGTGGTCTCGGCTTGTCCCGCAAGGTTCTGGCTGAGGCGGTCGCTGCAATCAAGCGCCTTGGCGGCGGCATGACCGAGGCGTTTCCCATGGAGGTGCCAGAGGCCAAACGACCGCAATATACCGGCTCCGTAGCTATGTATGAGGCCGAAGGATTCTTGTGTGTCGCACCCCTGGGGAAAAACAGCTTCTTGATGCGGGCCAAACTGTAGCCGGATCGCTGCAGCCGCCTCACGGTCTGCTTTGCGGTGGTTGCGCGACGTTTGGCGCGAGCGTAGCATACACGGGCATCTGGGTACGATCGCTAGATGGTCACAAGGAGTCTATTGGGTTTGAAAAACGTTTCATACTTGCTTGTCAGTCGAGGCGTACGCCTCAAAGCTGCGCCGGTCAGAGACCGGGGCGATGAAAACGGGATGCCCGAGACGGCTGCGAGGGGGCTGTAATGCCTTTCTAGAAAATTGAGGAAAGCGTATGATGCTTATGACGGCTATCAAGTACGGCGTCACGGTGAAACCGGCCTGAACTTGTTCGTGCACGTATTGGAAAATGACAATGTCAGCTATGTGTTGTAGACTGAAAATGCATCAAGCGGAGCGAGGAGAAAATGATGAGAATCCAATTTATCGGGGCAAGTCACGGCGTGCCAGAACCGAACAGAAAATGCTCATGCACCATGATCGAAATCAGTGGCCGGTATTATTTCATTGACATGGGAACGCCGCCGATTGATCATTTGGTGACGGCAGGCATTCCTGTTGATGCGGTCAAGGGCGTATTTATCACGCACATGCATGGCGATCACACAAACGGTCTTGTTTCGTTTGTTGACCTGCTCAGTTGGTATTTTAAATCGGCAGATCCTGTCATCTGCCTGCCCGATCTTGAAGGAGTAATAGCAATAGAGAACTGGATCAAAGCAACACAAAGCACGCCCCGAGCATTGCGGTATAAGGAAGTTCGAGAGGGTGAGATTTTTGACGACGGATTTTTAAAAGTTACGGCCATACCAACACGCCATATCGAAAGCTCTTTTGCGTTCTTCCTTGAAGCAGAAGGGAAAATAATGCTCTTTACCGGTGACTTAAAACATCCTGACCGTGATTTTCCAGCCATAGTCAAAGAACGTGAAACCGATTTGCTTGTTTGCGAAAGCGCTCATTTCAATGCCATTGATTATTTGCCGCATCTGCAGGCGTGCAAGACAAAATTAGTTATAATCAACCACTATCAAGTCCAGATGATTCCTTCTATTCTTCAGCTTGCCGCCCAAATCGCTAAAACCCCTGTGAGAATGGCATATGACGGCACTGAAATCGTTCTATAAGCGCGACGGGGAAGGGGCGGCTTGGCCATCGACGAAACAGCCACCCAGGACAGTGAAGCGAGTGCAGGGCCTGGCTATACCCGTTCGCTCGTGCGTAGATGAGGGGCCCCGCATGTACATGGCTTCCTGATCCTGCTATCATCAATCCTTTCGCTGCCAGGGAAAACGCGGTTGTTCCCAAGACACCGATCACGGCTTGCAGCAGCGTCGATACCGCAAAGCATTGCGGTTTGCGCACGCAAATCAGCACCCACCATGGGAGGACGAGATGGATAAAACACCTATCAGCATCATCATCGACGACCCTGCGCCGATTATGTCGGTCTACTACGCGCACCGAAGCTCTGATTTTACTGACGATGGCCGGCCGATCATCGAATATGTTTCCAACGAGTTCCTGGTGGCTTTCTGCGACATCGCGGAAAAGTATAACATCAAGGGCAAATTCAGCGTCGTCCCGATGCCAGGCAACCGGGGCGACATCGTCAACGGCATTCCCGGCGTACCGTATGAACAGATCGCCGCCTGGCTCGATATCGTAAGATGCCGTATCATGCCAGGATTCGCCGTCGGTCCCGAAATGCTGACCCACCATAAGGCGGTCGATCTTGAAACAGGCGCTGCGCTTGCCATGGACGAGCGTGTCTGGTCCCGCACCCAGAACCGAAGCACGCTCATCCCCTACATCTCAAAGGCGTTGTCGTTGCTCAGGGACGTTTCGATCGAAGCGTGCGGCGTAACTTCTCCGTGGGACTTCGGCATTGAGGTTGAGGACGAATATGTCGCGGCAATCTCGCAGGCCGTCTGGGATGTGAACAGCCAAGGTACTGCTTGGTATTTTTTGCGTGGGCTGCATCATCGCGCAAACGCCAAGCCGTGGCTCGCATACGATGAAAACGGCCGCTGCGTCGTTTCGATCCCCGCAACCACCAGCGACCATTTTTGGCAGACGATTAACTCCGCCCGGACAGATGACGAATACATCAGCAGTCTTGCCGATGCCCTCATCACCGAGGATGGCGGTGCGGGCGAGATCATCACGGTGCTCGAGACCGGCGGTTGGCCGATCCTTCTCACGCATTGGCAGAGCCTGGTCTCAAACGGACTCGGCACGGGGCTGCGAGCCTTGGAAGAAACGGCGAGACGGATTGCGAAGAACGTGTCGGGGCAGGTCGAATGGAAGAGCTTTTTGGAAATTATGGATACCGTAGCCGCAAACAAGTCGCTTTACCCCAAACCCCAGTTTTGAACAGGGGATGGAAACGAACGATGCAATGTCTTGAACCTGCGGCTGTCCGCTCTCGTGCCGCGATCACATGGTTTTTGACGTAACAAATGTGCTATGATTTATGACTCCAATGGCTAGAATGAAAGCAAGAACAGCCATAGGAGGTTCAAGCATGGAACAGAAAATAACGCCTAATCTGTGGTTCGAAGGCAATGCCAAAGAAGCTGTTGATTTTTATGTTTCAGCTTTTCCCGACAGTAAAGTCCTTCACGCTACCACCTACCCTAACAGCGCCGAAGAGGGCCTGGCTGATTTTCAGATGAACCTTGCCGGCGATATACTGACAGTCGAATTCGAACTGGGTCATCACCGTTTTGTCGCCATTAACGCCGGCCCGGAGTTTAAATTCAACCCATCCGTTTCTTTCATGGTGAACTTCGACCCGTCACGCGATGCCAAGGCCGGTGAGCATCTGAAGGATCTCTGGAACAGGCTCATCGCAGGCGGAGAAGCGCTGATGCCATTGGGCCGTTATCCTTTTAGCAAGCAATATGGCTGGGTCAAAGACCGATACGGGTTGTCCTGGCAATTGATTCTAACGGACCCGCTTGGCGAGCCTCGTCCGTTTATCATCCCCTCGCTGCTGTTTTCCCAACGAAACAGCAATTTGGCTGAAACGGCGATCAATTATTATCTTACCGTCTTTCGTGATGCCAGGTGGGGTAATCTGACCCGTTACCGGGAAGACACCGGGCCTGCAAAGGCAGGATCTGTCATGTTCGGCGATTTCATGCTGGAAAACCAGTGGTTTGCGGCGATGGACTCTGGGGTCGAGCAGGATTTCACGTTTAACGAAGCCTGCTCCTTTTCAGTCAGTTGCCAAAATCAGGATGAGATCGATTCCTTTTGGGAGAAACTTTCCCATGTTCCGGAGGCTGAGCAGTGCGGCTGGTGTAAAGACCGGTTCGGTTTGAGTTGGCAGATTGTTCCTGAGAACATGCAGGAGCTGATGGACAGGCCCAATGCGTTTGCCCATCTGATGCTGATGAAAAAGCTGATCATTGCTGATTTTTGACGTGAGACCGTGACCGGATGAAAATCACCTTTAGCGCCTTCACCGGTCAGAGAGACATGGTCGTTCTATGACCTCGGACAGATACTTATCGGCAAAGCGAAACAGAATTAGTCTGCTGGATTAAGGTTGACTCTCGTTATTCGAGTTTGTGTTGCCCTTTGTGCGGACACATTGAAAAGCTAACCGAAGCAAATCAGGGTTAAAAAGTCGGAGGCGCAAGCCGTTACGACGACGGTTTGTTACAAACTCGTGACCTTTTCGAGGCTGGTTGCGTATGAAGCATATATCCGATAACGTCGAACCCCGAAACTGCATGTGACCGAGGCATACGGTTAACAAGCGTGCCCTGGGGATATACCAGCCTACTGGTTGATCAGATCCTTATAAGCCTTATCAAACAAGTCTTTCAGCATGTCTCGATTGAGAATGTAATGTAATTTTTGGCCGATGCGTTCATATTCCACCAGGCCGATCCCCAACAGCATGGTCAGGTGATAGGATGCGGTCGCATTGGTCAAGCCAATCTGTTTGGCCAGATCGCTGCCGATTGCAGGCTTTATCGCCAGGCTCTTGATAATCTCCACACGTTTTTCTTCTGACAGCACTTTGAAAAACTGCTTTCGTTCTTCACTTCGTTTTTCACGCGAGCGTTTTTTACTGATAAAGGTACCATAGATCAAGACAAACCGGTCCTTTTCCGGCTGCAGGACGAAGGTGAGAATTTCTGAAAAAGCGTTGGGGATCAGGTCTATATGCTTGGCAGGTTCCAGGATGTTGACGTTGATTTTCAGGTAGCTGGATATGAATGTCTCAGCATTGGCAAGATAGGCCTTGCGGCTTTTTTCCATTTCAGCCAGGTCCAATGCTTCAAGTTCTGTCACATAAGGCGCGAACACATGTGCGTACCGTTCAAGCAGTCGTACCAGACGCTGCTTGGCATCAGCAGGATACCGCAAAAATTCCAATGCTTTTTCCTGATCAGCCGGCGACAAGTTCGGGTTATCGGAGATCCGCTGCCCCAAAGCGGGCTTGTCGGCAAGCATCGCCTCGATGTCCTTTTCATTTTGACAAATCTCTCCATCTTGCTGACAGAAAACATCGATGACATCGGCGAGCAGATGCCGTAACGCAACATCGTCCGAAAGTGCCGCTAAATGGCTTGATAACTGGTTTACATCCCGGATTTTTTCGGAGATGACCAGATCCCATAACAGCGAGCAAACCGGTTTGCTGAAAAAGAAGGCGATCTCCTGCCGGTAAAACAGCGACAAGCTGTTTTTTATCTCCTCGATGATCTCGGTCATGCGCGGATGAGGCGCATAGCCTGCGTTTTCGAAATAGCTGCTTTCCATCTGGTCGCTGTTCGCAATCCGGTTGAGCGATACCAGCATTTCAAAGACCGGGTTGGTGTCAATCGATATTTTAACTTGCTTCATGATAACCTCCATTTCGCCGCGGAAGCGGCGTCACAAATAGGGATGAAAAAGGGGTGTTCCTCATTTTCTGGTATAATGTCCTTCTGAAAGAAGATACACTACAAAGCACGGTGAGGTGAG